>Ga0315339_1000684_pt1 | contig 38278 bp, 30 predicted proteins | sample ASW17metaG_FD_204514 | JGI IMG/M metagenome (GOLD analysis project Ga0315339, IMG submission 204514) | Ammonia-oxidizing marine archaeal communities from Pacific Ocean, United States - ASW #17 | ecosystem: Environmental > Aquatic > Marine > Oceanic | place: USA: California | collected 2016-12-05 | reverse complement strand
TCGCGGTCCATCTGGTATCGTTTCTTCACAGCGACTCTCCTTTTTCGTTAAAACGAATCAGTCAACCCGAGCCTATCGACTCGGGCCGGAGAGTCGCTACTTTCTACGGCCTATCGGACATCCTCGACGGCAAAGGGAATGCGAACCACAAGAGCCACAGCCCCCACAAGACCGGGGTCCGCGCTACGGGTGTCTAGGCACCCGTCTTTGCGATGCGGTAGAGGTGAGAGTAGGTGCGGATGATGAGGCTATTGTCGGCAACGGCCGGCGTCGCCATGCACATCTCACCCAGTGAGTTCTTGCCGAGGACCTTGAAGTCGGATCCGGCCTGAACAACGTACGTGTCACCCGATTCGTCAAGGCAGAAGATCTTGCCGTTGTAGGCCCAGGGTGAGGCCGTGAAGTTGTTCCCGCCGGTATCGATGCGGCGCTTGTCGTAGATCTCCTTCCCGGTGCGTGCGTCGTGGCATGTGAGGAAGCCGCGGTCGAACAGTACGTACAAACGTCCGTCATAGAGCACCGGCGTGGGGTGGTAAGGGCCGCCTCGCGGCAGGCTCCACGTCAAGTACTTGTTGCTCGTGGTTCCGGCAGCGGGCGTAATGTCACCGGACGCACCGGGTCGGATGGCGTAGACCGGGCGCTCGGGCGTGACGTGGAAGCCGGAGGTCACGTAGAGTAGACCGTCCACCGCGAACGGCGTCGGTAGCGAGAGCGCCGACATACCGCTGATTTCCCACAAAAGCTTGCCGTCGAGATCATAGGAGCGGACTTTGTTGCGCCCGGCGGTGACAATCTCGGTGCGCTGCTCGTTCTCCCAAACGAAGGGCGTTGACCAGGTGGTGGGCTCATCGCGGTTGGTGCGCCAGATTTCCTTGCCGGTGAGTTTATCGAGTGCCAGCAGGTAGGATTGCTCCTGGCTGTCATTGAGGATATACAGACGCCCTTCATGAACGACCGGGGAGGACGCGGTGCCGTAGCCGTAACGCGTTTCGACCGGCGGCCAGGGTTTGGACCACACAACGTTGCCCTTCATGTCGAGGCAGTACGTACCGAGATCGCCGAAGTGAGCATAGACATGTTCGCCGTCGCTGGCGGGCGTCTCGGAAGCATAGGTATTCTTGCGGTGGCGGGGCGCTTTGGGGACGCCTTGATGAACGTCAGTCGCCCAGCGAACTTTGCCGGAACCGGCATCGATGGAATAGATAGTCCAGCGGTGTTCGTCAGTAGGGATGGGGAGAGCCTCGCCACCCGAGTAGAAGCCGCCTGGAGGCGCTTCGTCGCCGGTAGTGCTGACATTTGTATTGAGAAACACCTGATCCCCCCAGACAACAGGCGACGACCAACCTTTGCCCGGGATGGACGTTTTCCAGGCGACGTTCTCAGTCGGACTCCACGTCTCGGGGAGTTTGGGGTTGTCGGGAATGGCACCAGAGGTGCCACCTCGGAACTGTGACCAGTGGGCAGCCTGGGCGGCGGTGGCGGCGAGGGATGAGACGAAGAGACGGCGGGTTAGGGGCATGTATGTACTAGTTTCTCGCAAAGCCGCAAATCTTGCCAAGAAAAACAAGGACGCCTTGCGTGCGATAATTCTCGCTTCTTAGTGAGAGTGATCTATGAGTGATCTGGTTTCAGTTTCCCAAACAGGCGATGTGGCGGTGGTGACGGTTCAGAATCCGCCGGTCAACGCGCTGAGTCCCGGCGTTCCAGAAGGCATCGCGGCGGCTGTGAACGAGGCCGCAGTGGATGATGCGGTGCGAGCAATTGTGCTGATCGGCGACGGACGGACCTTCATTGCCGGGGCAGATATTCGGGAATTCGCGAAAGTGCGGGCGGGCGAAAAAGAGCGGGGCGAGGGACTGCATCCGCTGCTGTTCAAGCTGGAAGACAGCCCGAAGCCGGTGATCGCTGCGATTCACGGCACAGCGTTCGGCGGCGGACTGGAGGTCGCGATGGCCTGCCACTACCGCGTCGCCATTGCGTCGGCGCAAGTCGGGCAGCCGGAGGTAAAACTGGGAATCCTGCCGGGCGCGGGTGGCACGTTGCGGCTACCCCGGCTGGCCGGCGTGGCGAAGGCGGCGGAGATGTGTGCAATCGGCGACCCGATCACGGCTCAGGACGCACTCCACCACAACGTCTTGGACCGTATTGTCGAGGGCAACGAGCGCGAAGCGCTGCTCAACGGCGCGCTAGCGTTCGCGGCGGAAGTAATCGCCGACGGAGCGAAGACGCCTCGGGTTCGCGACAACGACGAGCGGCTCGGCGACGAGGCAAAGAACGCTCCCATCTTCGAGAAGGTGAGGGCACTGGCTCATAAGAAGCGGCGCGGGCAGATGGCACCGCAAAAGTCGATCGATTCTGTCGAAGCGGCAACCAAGATGCCGTTCGAGGAAGCGCGGACTGAGACGGCGAAGCTATTCATGGACTGCCTGCGGTCGCCGCAGTCCGAGGCGCTGATCTATGTGTTCTTCGGAGAGCGCGAGGTGCGCAAGGTCCCGGACGTACCGGCGGATACGCCAACACGGAAGATCGCTAAGGCGGCCATTGTCGGTGCGGGAACGATGGGCGGTGGGATCGCGATGAATTATGCAAACGCGGGCATCCCGGTGCTACTGAAAGAGGTGTCCGAAGAAGCGCTCGAAAAGGGGATGAAGCGAATCCGCGCGAACTACGACCGCTCCGTGCAGCGTGGGCGGCTTACGCCGGAGTACGTGAATGAGCGGATGGACTTGATCCAGCCGACGACGAGCTATGAAGGGTTCGCGGATGTGGACATTGCTGTCGAAGCGGTATTCGAGAGCATGCAGTTGAAGAAGACCGTGTTCCGCGAGTTGGATGCCGCGACAAAGCCCGAGGCGATTCTGGTGACCAACACGTCAGCACTCGACGTGGATGAAATCGCGTCAGTGGCGGCGGACCCGACTCGAGTGATCGGAACGCATTTTTTCTCGCCGGCGAACGTGATGCGGCTGCTGGAAGTGGTGCGTGGCAAAGAATCCGCCGCGGACGTCATCGCGACCGCCATGCAGCTCGGGCGACGCATGAAGAAGGTCAGCGTGCTGGCAGGAAACTGCCGCGGATTTGTCGGCAATCGGATGTTCGGTCCGTACGTCCGCGAATCGCAGTTTCTGGTGGAAGAAGGTGCGAAGATCGTCGATATCGATGGAGCCCTGGAGAGTTTCGGAATGGTAATGGGGCCGCTGGCGGTGGGTGATCTAGCGGGAATCGACATCGGCTGGCATATTCGCCAGGCAGCCAAGCACCTCCAGCCCGAAGACGTACGACAGCCATTTGCGTCAGACAAACTCTATGAGATGGGCCGCTACGGGCAGAAGACCGGAGCAGGTTGGTACCGCTACGGGGAGAACCGCAGACGGACGCCGGACCCGGAGATCCAAACAGCGATGACCGAGTTGGCCAGGGGTGCGGGCATCGAGCAGCGGACGATCGAGGCGGAGGAGATCGTCGAGCGAACGATCTATGCGCTGGTGAACGAGGGTGCGCGGATTCTCGAGGAAGGGATCGCGCTGCGGCCCGTGGATGTCGACATCGCATACGTGAACGGCTACGGCTTCCCAGCGTACAAGGGCGGACCGATGTGGTACGCGGACTGGCTCGGGCTCGACAAAGTATGTGCGCGGATTCAGGAGTTTGAAGCGCAACACGGGCATTGGTGGACACCGGCCCCGTTGCTGGCACGCCTGGCCGGCGAGGGGAAAACTTTCGCCGAGTGGCAACATAAGCACGGCTGATCGCGGAGATGCGGCGAACGTCTCAACTTAGTGAGGAACTGCCGGAGGTTTGCCGGTTGGGGCTGGCGAGCCGCGGGAACACGCATTGCCGACCGGATGACGTTGAATATGCCGTCGAGCGCGGCGTCAACTATCTGAATTGGTGCGGTAAGCCGGATGGTTTGTCGAAGGCCGTCGCAGAGCTGGGCGAGCGGCGCAAGGATGTTGTGGTAGCGGTTCAATTCAAAGCGAGCGGCGGGGAAGAGGCAGCTCGCGAGTTCGACTGGATACTAAGAGAAATCAATTCAGACTACCTGGACATCGCGACGTTCTACTACGTCGAATCCGAAGGCGAGTGGGAGACGATTGTCGGTCCAGGGGGAGCCTGGGAGGTCTTGGCGCAACGGAAGCGCGAAGGAGCGCTGAGGATGATCGGGCTGACGAGTCATCAACGGAAGTTGGCGGCGAAGTGGGCTGAGGCCACGAACCCAAACACAGGCCGGCGGCGGCTGGACATGCTGATGATCCGTTACAATGCGGCTCACCGTGGCGCTGAGAGCGACCTGTTTCCCACAACAGACGACCTCGGCACACCGGTCGTCACTTTCACCGGACTGCGCTGGAAAGACCTGCTAGTCGCGACGCCGGATGATCCCGAGGGATTTGTACCCCCGACGGCGCCGGAGTGCTATCGATTCTGTCTGGCAAACAATTCCGTGGCAGTGGCATTGATGGCGGCGGGCAACCGCGAGGAGCTGGAAGAGAACCTAGCGCTGATGGATGACTGGCGTCCGCCTGCTGATCAGGCGATGAAATCGATGCGGGAACATGGGAACCGAGTCCGAAAGCATGGCCGAAAATTCTGGTAGGTCCTTGGTAAACTGACCTCAGGGTTGGCGGGTTCGGAAACCTTTTGGGTTTGTGGTCGTCAGTTCTGTTTGGAGTAGGCGCAGGTGCGCCCGGACACTGAAGCGTTCATATGGCTGTACTGACGGTAGAAGAACAGAAGACAGGTAAACAGCTCAAAGAGCAGGACATCGTCATCCGTACGTATGACCTGTGGAAGACGTACACCATGGGTGGTCAGAAGATTCACGCCGTGTCGGGCGTGGATGTCGAGATCAACAAGGGCGAGTACGTGGCGATCATGGGGCCGTCGGGCTCGGGCAAGTCGACCCTGATGAACATCGTCGGCTGCCTGGACACGCCGACCAAGGGCGAGTATTACATCGCGGGGCGGCTCGTCAGCCACATGAATGACGATGACCTGGCGATGATTCGCAACAAGGAGATCGGGTTCATCTTCCAGACCTTCAACCTGCTACCCCGGCTGACGGCGCTCCAGAACGTCGAGCTTCCGATGATTTATGCCGGTGTATCGCCGGACCAGAGGATCAAATCAGCTTCGAACGCGCTGGGGATGGTTGATCTGGTCGATCGCATGCACCATAAGCCGAATGAACTGTCCGGCGGTCAACGGCAGAGAGTCGCGATCGCGCGGGCGCTCGTCAACGACCCGTCCATCCTGTTGGCTGACGAACCGACCGGCAACCTCGACTCGGCGACGGGCACGGAGATCATGGTGCTGTTTGACGAGTTGCACAACCGCGGCAATACGATCATCGTCGTGACCCACGAGCTCGACGTCGCCATGCATGCCCGCCGCGTGATTCACGTTCGCGACGGCAAGGTCGAGAAGGACGAGAAGATCAAGAGGTAGGTCTTCCCTGCATGGGGTGCGTTACTCGGTGGCAGCGCACTGGGATTCCACCGTTACACTGAAATCGAATGGGCGATCTGGTTCAGATCGGCGGAAACGGCGCGCCTCGCGCCAAGCCGATGGTTCCCGCATATGACGGTCCGCACCCGGGGCCGGCCGGACGACGTCCGGAATGGCTGAAGGCGCCGGCGCCGGTGGGCGAAAACTACCGGCGGCTCAAGCAGCTTGTTACTAACCTCAATCTGCATACGGTGTGCGAAAGCGCGGCGTGTCCGAATGTAGGCGATTGCTGGAATCGGCAGACGGCAACGTTCATGATTCTGGGCAACGTGTGCACGCGGCGTTGCGGTTTTTGCGCGGTCCAGAAAGGCGCGCCGCTCGACGTGGACTACGACGAACCCCGACGCGTCGCCGAAGCCATAGCGGCGCTAGGCTTGCGGTACGCCGTCATAACGAGCGTCAACCGTGATGACCGCAAAGACGGCGGTGCGGAGTTGTTCGCTCTGACGATCACGGCAATTCACGAGAAGATCCCGAAATGCAAGGTCGAAGTGCTGGTGCCGGACTTCATGGGCTCACGTGAGGCGATGGAGACGGTATTGGCGGCGCGTCCGGATGTGCTGACCCACAATGTTGAGACCGTGCCGCGGCTGTACTTCGACGTGCGGCGGGGATCGGACTATAAACGCTCACTCGACATGCTGCGGCATGCCAAGCAGACGGCTCCGGACATCCCGACGAAGTCAGGCATGATGCTCGGCCTCGGTGAAACAGAAGAGGAGATCGTCGACGCCATGCGCAATCTGCACGCGCATCGGGTCGATATTGTGACGCTGGGACAGTACCTGCGGCCTTCGCGCGATCACCTCGCCATCCATCGCTACTACTCGCCCCAAGAGTTCGCGGAACTGAAGCAAGCCGGCGAACAAATCGGCTTCCGGCACGTCGAGGCCGGTCCCCTTGTGCGCAGTTCCTACCACGCCGACGCGTGCGTCTAACTACCACCTAGCGGGTTTGATATTGCAGCCCCCGGTTGGAAGCGGCCAAGGACCTAGACGTTCAGCCCCTGACAGAACGAATTGAACTGCGCTCGGCGCATGCCGAAGCGCGCGCTCAAGATCGGCCGTCGCCTAGAAAGAGCGGTCTACTTGCCCTCCGCCGCCCAGGCCTTCATCGTCTCGATGTTCTTGACGAGCATATCCCGCTGCGGGCCGGTGCGGGAACCTAGGTAGACGGCCATATCCGAGTCATAGGCTTCGGGAGACTCAGGCCCTCGGTCGCCACTGGTTTCGATCCACTCGTCCAGCTTTTGGCGCAGTTGCTGCAAAGTTTCCTGATGCGCGGGGTCGGATGCGAGGTTGGTCAACTCGTGAGGGTCTGATTCGAGTTCGTAGAACTCCTCGTCCGGACGCGGGACGGTGAATAGGCGCTCCTGGTGCGGATCGAGTTCTCCTTCAGCGTGTAGCTTGCGGATGGCTTGGATGATCGCCTTGCCGTCTTTGTAACGGTTGGGCTGGAGGTGCGGCCGTTGCGGAAAAAAGTTGCGGATGTATTTGTAGCGGTCGGTTCGGACGCTGCGCATGTATTCAACGGTTTCATCGCAGCGGTCGCGGGCTGAGACAACGTAGTCACGCGGTTGAGCGTCAGGTCCGAAGAGCGGGCGGCCCTGCATGGTCTCCGGCACGGCGACACCGGCGAGGTCGAGGGCCGTCGCGGAGATATCGATGTGGGCGACCAGATCGTTTCGTGCAGTGCCCACCGAAACATCCGGCCCGCGAACAATGAGCGGAATCTTGATGCCTTCCTCATAGAGAAACTGTTTGCCGCGTGCGTGGCTCACACCATGATCGGTGAAGAAGATGACCACCGTGTTGTCGGCGATGCCCTCGTCCTCAAGCCGCTTCAATAGCCTCCCCACTTCCCAATCAACGTGCTCGACGGATTCGAGGTGCCGCGCCCAATCCTTGCGGATGACCGGGTCGTCGGGATAGTAGGGTGGCAGCGTGACGTCCGCTGGGTCGATGCCGTTCGTGTGGACGCCCTCACGTGGTTCGAGGGTTTGCTGGTCGCGGAACTTGCCGCCGCGAAGCTGGACCTGGGCGAAGAAGGGTTGTCCGGGCGAGCGCTCGGACCAGTCGCTTCCGTCGTAGAGATCATCCGGGTAGACAAAGTTGTAGTCGGTCTTCCCAGGACCTAGTTTGTCGGAGCCGGGCTCGGTGAGCCGGCCGTTGGTGACAAAGTAGCCGGCCTCCGTGAGCAGTTCGGGAATGAGATGGACATCGGCGGCAAGCTCGTTCTTGACCGTGCCGCGAGAACTGCGGTGGTGATGGGCCCCGATGCTCGTCTGGTACATCCCCGTAATCAGCGCGGACCGTGCGGGTGAGCAAACCGGCGCGGTGACGAACGCGTTGCTGAACATCACTCCCTCGGCGGCAAGCCGGTCCACGTTGGGCGTCTTGGCGAGCGTCTCACCATAGGGGCCGTAGTGGTCGGATTGATCCTCGACAACGATCCACAAGATGTTTGGTGGTGGTTGGTCGGTCGAGCAACCGCTGAGGATGAGAAGGAGCGCGGCGAGCAGGAGCGAAGGCAATCGGAGAGTGTGGGTCACGAAGGGCATAGGGTTCAGGGTTAGTGTACATCGAGTGGAAGATGATCCAGACGGGTCGAGAGCAGGCGACTGGGTTGAATCCATGGGTGATATGGTCGTTTGTCGCCCTGATGCTCGGAACATCGCTTTACGCGATCTGGGCAATGCGGCGGATTGAATAACAACTACGGCAGGACGCGCCCCAGAAAGAAATCAACAAAACGCTCGGAGTCGACGTCGACCGCTGCCCGGATGGACGGCGTACCGGCATGCGCGACACGCCTACGCCGGTCCGCGACCAGCATCCCCGCGGTAAGGCGCCCTTCCGTTTCGACATCAGCCGCGAATGGTTCCAGCGTGACGAAGCTCAAGTCGATCGCTACGCCGACAGCAAGCGGGTCGTGCAGCGCACAGCCGTTGAGGCCACGAATCCGTCGGCTCACCTCAAAGTATTTACCGGCAACGTCCGTAATGAACTGCGCCACTCGATCATTGCGGCCCCGCGTGCACGATTCGAGTGCTTGCGGCGTTAGTAGCGTACGCATCGTGACATCGAGGCCTACGACTACGATGGGAATTCCGCTTCGGAGAACCTGCGAAGCGGCGTGCGGGTCGGCATAGAAGTTGAACTCGGCGGTTTCGGCAACGTTGCCGATGCCGTTGACAGCTCCTCCCATGACGATAAGTTCCTTCACTTGAGAGAAGACTCCGGGATCGGCTTCAAAAGCTAGCGCGATATTCGTGAGCGGTCCGAGGGCGATGATCGAAATCTCATCAGGGTTCTCACGGAGTAGTTCGAGAATCACTTCGACAGCACTTTCAGAGACAGGCGAGAGCGTCGGTTCGGGGTAACGTACGCTGCCGTCGGCCCTCAGAAGGCCGGCGATGTCGCCAAGGCCGTCTTCTCCGTGGACATGGCGAGCGGCAAGCGGTTCTCTCGTCAGAGGCTTGGCGGCTCCACGAGCGACCGGTGGTGGCTCTGAGAGATCGAGAACTTCCAGAACTTGCAGCGCGTTGCGCGTAGCGTCCTCCAGCGGGACGTTGCCGGCAACAGTAGTAATCGCCTCGACTTTCAACTCAGGGGAGCGGAAGGCCAGGATCAGCGCCAGGGCGTCGTCGATACCAGGATCGGTGTCGATGATGACGCGGTGCGCTTGCATCTATTCGAGGTTGCCGCCGGGCAGAATGCGCTCGGCGTTGAGGTAGGGACGCAGGGCTTCGGGAATGATGACGCTGCCGTCCTTCTGCTGGTAGTTTTCGACGATCGCGACCCAGGTGCGCCCAATGGCCAAACCGCTGCCATTCAGAGTGTGAACAAGTTGCGACTTGCCCTTCTTTACCGACGGATCGCGATAGCGGATTTTCGCACGGCGTGCCTGGAAGCTCTCGAAGTTGCTGCACGACGAGATCTCTTTGAACTCGTTCATGCCGGGCAGCCAGACTTCGATGTCGTAGGTCTTGGCGCTCGAGAAGCCGAGGTCGCCCGTCGCAAGAACAACGGTGCGGTAGGACAGACCGAGCCGATCGAGAATGTCCTCGGCATCGCGCGTGAGTGATTCGAGTTCGTCGTAGCTATTCTCGGGGAGAACGAACTTGACCATCTCGACCTTCTGGAACTGGTGCTGGCGGATGATGCCGCGTACGTCGCGCCCGTAGGAGCCCGCTTCGCTGCGGAAGCACGGGGTAAACGCCGTGAGCTTAATCGGCAAACGGTTCGCGTCGATCGTGTCGTCGCTAAACAAGTTCGTCAGAGGCACTTCAGCGGTTGGAATGAGCCAGTAGTCAGTGTCTTCGAGCTTGAACAGGTCCGCGGAGAACTTGGGTAGTTGCCCGGTGCCGAACAGGCTGGCGGAGTTCGCGATGAACGGCGGCAGGACCTCGGTGTATCCATGCTCGCGTGTGTGAACGTCGAGCATGAAGTTCATCAGGGCGCGTTCGAGCTTCGCGCCGGCATTCCAGTAGACGGCGAAGCGCGCACCGGTGATTTTGGCAGCCCGCTCGAAATCGAGGATGCCGAGTTCAGGGCCGAGGTCCCAGTGAGCCTTGGGCTCAAAGTCAAACTCACGGTGGTCGCCCACGCGGCGGACTTCAACGTTATCGGCTTCGCCGCCCGCGGGGACCGACTCATGCGGCAGGTTCGGGACACCGCACAGGATCTCGGCAAGCGACCCGTCAAGGGCGTTGACGTTGTCTTCCAGTCCCTTGATCTGCTGGCCGACCGTTCGGCTTTGCTGCATCGCCTCGTCGGCGTTTTCGCCGGCACGCTTGGCCTTGGCGACTTCCGCACTGAGTGCGTTGCGGCGCGCCTTGAGATTCTCGATTTCAGTGACGGCGGCGCGGCGTTCCTCGTCAACCTCGTGGAAACGGCCAAGCAACTCGGCGGCGGCGCGTACCTTCAGGCGCTCCTGCGCGTGTTCGAAGTTCTTTCGGAGAAAACTGAGATCCAACATGGAATTCCCCAGTTTAGCCGGATAGTCAAAGAGAAGGCTCGGTGCGGCTGATTCCGTATAATTGAGTGTGACCGCACTTCGCCGTTCCCGTTCATTTGCCGCGCTAATTCTGGCCACCTTCCTCATGGGAGCGGCCGCTTGCGGTAACCCCGACAAAGCAGACATCCAGATTCGCGAGGCGGTGCGGCAACACCTGGCGACGCGCACCGACCTCGGCCGCATGGAAGTCGAACTGGACGACGTGAAGTACGACGGGGATCAAGCGGCGGCGACCGTAACCATCAAAGCGCGCAACGACGAGAAGGCCCAGTTGCAGATGACTTACAACCTGCGGCGCGTCGACTCGGAATGGAAGGTGCAGCCTTCAGCGGGCGCGGGCCATGGGGGTGGCGGAGCAGCTCCACCGGCCTCGGGATTGCCTCCAGGACATCCTCCGGCGGGCGGCGGACGACCGCAAGGCGGGGGGCAGATGCCGCCCAGCCATCCGCCGATCAGCGGTGAGTCACAGCAGCCCCAGAAGGAACTCCCTAAGGGGCATCCGCCGGTATCAAACTAGCCAGGTCGCAAAGGCAACAACGATGAGTGAAGAAGCGTCGCAATCGAACGGCTCCGCGACGAGCCAGGAACCAGCCCACCACACGCGTTCGCGCGAACTTTTCGAACAGGCCCAGGAAACGATACCCGGCGGCGTGAATTCGCCGGCGCGCGCGTTTCGGTCCGTGGGCGGCGACCCCGTGTTCATCGAGAGCGGTTTGGGGTCGCATCTCTCCGACGCCGACGGCAATTCGTACATCGATTACATTGGCTCATGGGGCCCGTTGATTCTCGGGCACCGGCGCGAGGAAGTAACGAAGGCACTCTACAGCGTTCTAGAAACAGGGACGAGCTTCGGTGCGCCGACCGAGCGCGAAGTCGAGATGGCCGAGCTGATTTGCGAGCTCGTACCGTCGATCGAGATGGTGCGGTTGGTCAACTCCGGCACCGAGGCAACAATGAGCGCAATCCGCGTTGCGCGTGGATTCACCGGGCGCGACCTTGTCGTGAAATTCGTCGGCTGTTATCACGGCCATGTCGATTCGCTGCTCGTCAAGGCCGGATCGGGTGTGGCGACGCTGGGGCTTTCCGATTCCGGTGGCGTGCCCGCGGCGTTCTCGGCAACGACGATTCCACTGCCGTTCAACTCGGTCGAAGCGCTGGAAGAGTGCTTCGCGAATCACGGCGACAAGATCGCCTGCGTGATCGTTGAGCCCGTCGTCGGCAACATGGGTTGCGTGCCCCCGCAGCCGGGGTATCTTGAGGCGCTTCGTGAAGTCACCGCGAAGCATGGCGCGCTGCTGATCTTCGACGAGGTGATGACGGGCTTCCGCGTATCGCTCGGCGGGGCACAGGAGTTGTACGGCATCAAGCCCGATATGACGACGCTCGGGAAAGTGATCGGTGGTGGTCTACCTGTCGGCGCCTACGGCGGGCGCAAGGATGTAATGAGCAAGGTAGCGCCGCTGGGCCCGGTCTATCAGGCGGGGACACTTTCGGGGAATCCGCTCGCGGTGGCCGCCGGCTTAGCAGCTCTCAAGGTGCTCAAGAATTCACCAGAACTCTACGAACAGGTTGACGGAAAGTCGGGACGGCTTGTCGAAGGCGTCAAGAAAGCGGCCGCCGACGCAGGAGTCGCGATGACGACGAACCGTGTTGGCTCGATGTTTACTTTCTTCTTCAACGACGGCCCGGTGACGGATTGGGATAGTTCGGCGCGAAGCGACACGGAACGCTTCGCTTTCTTCTTCCGGGGGATGCTGGAGTTGGGGTGCTACCTGCCTTGCTCGCAGTATGAAGCAGCCTTCCTATCCGCGGCCCACACGGATGAGGATGTGGCGGGCACGATCGACGCGGCCGGGAAGGTACTGGCCGCGCTGGCGTCCAAGACCTAGGGAAGGAGGCGCGCATGTAAATATGCGCGCCCGCGGGCGCAGCCCCGCGGAAACCTTCACCGAATCGCCGGCGCCCCCTCACTGCGGTACGTTCGCGGCGCGGGCTCCTCTTCGGCAACGACCACACCGTTGCGGATCCGAATCACCTCGCCCGTATTCGCGTTCACACGAGGGCCCGGCAGCACAACGCCGACCAAGTTCAGCGGATCAGCAGCGCCAAGAATAACCTCTTCATCATTCGGTTCGGTGCGGCGAACTTTCCGAAGCAGGTCAACCGCTTCGGGCAACGCGAACTGCTCGCCAACAAACGCCGCCGCGAACCGGCCTCCGCGAATCTCACCGCGTGCTTCCATCCGCCGCAGGACGACCAGTAGGTCGTGCCAGGGCGGTGCGAGCGACTCGTGCCGAACAATGTCGCGGAAGACGACGCCCCAGCGCCGTAGCAGTTGACGGCCGAATTGCTCGGCAGGGTCTTGGTCCCCGGCATCGTCGGCGGCTTGTACGGCCTCTTCGATCAGAGCCCATCGTCCCGCAGCGTGGCGCGGACGAGCATTGCGGCCACGCCCTTCGCCTCTCCGTCGTTTCGGGTCGATGAGTGACCGGAGATCCTCAAAGCCATCGGCGGTGACAAGCCCCGCAGCGGCAAGTTCCCAAAGTCCATCCTCGACCTCGCTCGCCAGACGCCCCGAAGCCCGGCGCAAACCTGCAAAGAACGAAGCACCCCGTTTCCGGAGAGCCTCCCAAACTTCACGGGCTGGGTGCGAAAGGGCATCCACCCCTTGCGGATCGGCGTGAAGACCGCCATTGAGAAGCCAATGAGCGTCTTCGCGCAAGTAGATCGTCAGCGGGGCAACGCGCGTAGGCCGAACACGGCGTGAGCGGGTACCCTCCTCCGGTTCTCCTGCATCACCCGAGAAGGCCGGATGGGGAGAAAGACGTCCCCAGGTAACCTCGCCCGCCAGGCAAAGGCGATCGAGCAGATCGGGTTTGTAGTTTGCGATGAGGCGCGGAAGGATCTCGGACTCCCACGCGGCAGCCGAGATCTTGTACCCCTGAAGCTGCCTGATGACTTGCAGCAAACCGTCGACCCCATGCAGGCGACTGGCGAGCATGACATGTTGCCACCGCATGAGGAAGCGCACGAAGTCGGCCGTGGTGACCGGCTCGATCTTGCGGCGGAGGCGGCCGAGTGTCATGCGATGAATGCGGGCCAGCAAGTGGCGGTTGGCCCACTCGGTCTCGCGGTCGGCATCGCTGTCGCTGTTGCGGGACGAGAAGCTGCCGCGCAGGATGCAACCTTCCGATTCAAGCCGGACGAGCCCCGCTTCGATAATCGCCGGAGCCAGTGATAACCGGTCCGCCAGCTCTGACGCCGTTGCGGGAACGATGCTATCGAGCCAGCCTCGCAGAACATCGGCCGCGGCAGCGTCCCGTGAGTCAGGTTCGTTGCGCGATGCGGGCAGCGCTTCGATGCTGGGTTCGATGGGCGCTTCCGGGAACAGCAGCCGCGCGGTTGCGAGTCGCTCCGCCGCGACCCAGAGCGGCTTGTCACTCACCCAGAGCGTCGTGGCGCGCCGGTCGCGACAGAGTTCTTCGTGATAGTCGTCCCACTCAGGGACGGGCGGCAAGGTGATTAGGGTCAGCAGGGCATCGTGCAGCTCGTCGGCGTCGCGTACGACGGACCAGGCTTGTTCGGCGACCATCGGGATCGCTTCGGCGTCGAGAGCAGCGGGGCCGTCAAGCATCTCGGGGCTCAGCGTCCGGCGCATCTGCACGGCGCGGGCACGGTGCTCTTCGAGCGGAGCATCGTCGAGATAGCTGTAGGGGTTTGAGTTCAGAATCTCATGGCTGAACGGCGAAGGCTCGGCAGTCTCGGCGACAACTGTCTCCATGTCGCCCGATTCCAACCGCTCGACGATCTGCCTCAGACCGGCAAGGTCCATCGCTTCATAGAGGCAGTTGTCGATCGTCTCGCGCACATAGGGGTGGTCGGGGATACGGATCTCGCCGGTCAGGTTCTCGGCGCACGCCGCTTGGTCCGGGAACACGGCAGCGAGCAGATCATCAGAGCGCATGCGCTGGATCGGCGGCGGCGTCTTGCGCCCGCCACTGAAGCGCGGTACGACCAAAGCACGCGAAACGTTCCAGCGCCAGCGCGTAGCAAACATCGGCGAATCGAGCAGCGCCTGTGTGAGCGTATGATCGACCGTTGCGCGGCGAACAAACTCAAAAACCAATTCCAGCGGAAACGCATGCTGCTCGGTAAGCGAGATCAACAAACCGTTGTCGGTAGCAGCGGCTTGGAGTTCGAGATTGAAAGAGCGGCAGAATTTCTTGCGCAGCGACAGCCCCCAAGCGCGATTGATGCGCGCGCCGAAGGGCGAATGAATGACAAGCTGCATGCCGCCGGCTTCGTCGAAGAAACGTTCGGCCACGACTCGATCTTGGGTTGGCAGGCCCCCCAGCGCGGCACGGCCGGCGAGGACGTATTCAATGACTTGCTCGGTACCCCGGCGATCGAGGGCGCACTCTTCAGCCAGCAGCTGCCGCGCGTCGGCGAAGTCGTCCCCGGAAGAGGCGGCGCGCCTTTGTTCGACCGCCGTGAGTACGTCTTCGCGCACAGCGGAAACTTCGCGCGACAACTCGAGGGTGCGACTCGGGGCTTCCCCGAGCCAAAACGGAATTGATGGCGAAGCTCCCTTTGCGTCCTCGACGCGCACACGGCCCGACTCGATGCGGCGAATCCGCCACGACGTGGTTCCCAACAGGAACACATCGCCGACCGCACTCTCAATCGCGAAGTCTTCATCAATCGTCAGACCTTCGCACCCTCGGGTTCAGCGATCACGGCGTATTGCGCGTTGTCGGGGATGGCCCCGCCGGAAGTGATGGCCGCTAGTCGCGCGCCCCTACGAGCGCGTAGCCGCCGGTTTACGCGGTCTCGGTGGAGATAGGCGCCCCTGCGTCCGCGCGACATAGCAATCCCTTCGGAGAGTACGTCGACCACTTCATCGAATTCCTTCTCGCTCAAGTTTCGGTAGGGGTATGCCGAGCGAATCAGCTCCAGAAGTTCCGCCTCCGCGTACTTGTCGCAAGCAACTTCGGCAACGATCTGCTGCGCAAGAATATCGAGCGGTGATTCGGGAATGTCGAGACGGTCAAGCTCCCCCTTACGAATAGCTCGCACAAGCGCGGCGCACTCAACCAGCTCATCGCGAGTGGTCGAAAAAAAACGTCCTTCAGGCAGAGCGCCGACCCAGTGCCCGGAGCGCCCGACGCGCTGTAGAGCAACAGCGATCGATCGTGGCGAACCGATCTGGCATACAAGATCAACCGTTCCGATGTCGATGCCAAGTTCGAGTGAGGCCGTGGCGACCACCGCCTTGAGTTATCCCTCTTTGAGGCGCTCCTGTAGTTGATGGGCGATTCGCTCGGATAGACGCCGCGTGTTGACGAATACGAGCGTCGTCCGGTGGGCTTTGATTAGCTCCGCCACCCGGTCGTAGATTTCGGCCCAGGTCTCGGTCGCGGCGACTGCGGAAAGTTTGTCGTTGGGTACTTCGACCGCCAGTTCCATCTTGCGGCGATGCCCAACGGAGACAAGCCGCCCACGTCCGTTGACAAATTCCGAACTGAGGAATTGCGCCACTTCCTCAAGAGGATTCACGGTCGCCGAAAGACCAATACGCTGCGGCCGCTGACCACTCCCCTCGGAGACGACAAGTCGTTCCAGCCGGGCGAGCGATACAGCCAAGTGAGAGCCCCGCTTGTCATCAGCGACCGTATGAATCTCGTCGATGATCACCGTGCGGACGCTCTTGAGCATCTCGCGGCTCTTCTCGGCGGTGAGCAGGATGAACAGGGACTCCGGCGTCGTGACAAGAATGTGCGGCGGCTTCTTCGTCATGCGCTGCCGCTCATAAGCCTTCGTGTCGCCGGTTCGCAGCGCCGTGCGGATGGGCCGCAGTTCAACGCCATTGCGGTCGGCCAACTCGCGGATCTCGGCCACGGGGCGATCCAGGTTCTTCTGAATGTCGTTGGACAGCGCCTTCAGTGGCGAGATGTAGGGGACGCTGGTCTCGTCTGGAAAGTCGTCCGTCCGAGCCCGGCGGACCAGATCGTCCAGGCAACTGAGGAACGCGGCCAGCGTTTTGCCGGACCCGGTGGGCGCCGAGATCACAACATCACGCCCGGAGCGAATCTCAGGCCAGCCCAGCTCTTGCGGCTCAGTGGGCTCACCAACGCCGGCAAACCACTCCTGAATCAGGGGGTCGAACAGGCTGAGGGGCATCGGAACAACCTTAGCTTAGCGGAGAACTTTGCAGCGGGCCGCCAGCCGCACTCGCTTGCACACGCAAGCCGTACGAAACCGCACCAAGTGAGCCAGGGCAGGGCCTTCGGATACAATGGGGCTTGGCTAAACCGGAGGGCCGCATCCTTTCTTTAGACGTCGGTGAACGCCGCATCGGCATCGCTCTCACGGATGAACTCCGCCTCACGGTGCGTGGCCTTCCGACTCTCGTGCGGAAGAATCGAAAGACTGATTTCGAGACGCTTTCGAGAGTCATCCAAGACCACGAAGTGACGCTCGTTGTACTCGGAAACCCTATTCACATCAGCGGTGAGAAGAGCGATCAATCGCGGAAAGTCGAGCGATTCGCCGAACGACTGAACAAGTACTCAGGAGCCGAGACACAGCTTTGGGATGAGCGTTTGACATCAGTCGAAGCCGAGCAGATGATCGGGAGTCGGCGCCTACGTGGCGAAGAACGCAAGCAGGCCATCGACCAGGCGGCGGCCATACTCATCCTTGAAAGCTACCTCCGCAGCCGGCCGACTTCATCCCCGTGAACACTCCAAGCGAAAGTAGGATGCGAACCCGCACCGCCATCATCGCCATTGCGCTGGTACTGGCGATCGGCACGGCGTGCTCCGAACCCAAGGAGCCACAAGCTTTCCCTGACCCGATCTCAATCGAGATCAAGCGCGGAACATCCACCGAACAGATCGCCGAGGAGCTCGAAGCAAAGGGAGTCATCGAGTCGAGGTGGCGCTTCCTACTCATCCGAGCATGGCGTCGCAACGACACGCTGATGGCCGGCTATTACCGTTTCGATCGGCCGATGTCGGCGTCAGATGCGTTCGAGGCTCTCAGGGAAGGAAGCGTTCGCTACTATCCCGTGACGATCCCCGAGGGCTTCACCCGGGTGGAGATCGCCGCGACGATGGCCGCCACGGGCCGCATCGACAAAGAAGAGTTCCTGGCGCTCACAGCAAAGTCCGAGCACGTGAAGGAACAGTTCCCCGAGGCGGAGAATCTCGAAGGATTCCTGTTCCCGGACACCTACTATCTCGACGATACCAGTACGCCTGAGAAAGTCGTCGAGATGATGCTGGGGCGTTTTCGTGCGGTGTACGCGGAGGCCACGCAAGGGGCGACGTCGCCGCTCAAGCCCTTCGAGATCGTCGTACTCGCATCAATGATCGAAAGAGAAACGCCCAAATCGGACGAGCAGCCCGTGGTCTCTTCGGTATTCCACAATCGGTTACGGCTGCCCATGCCGATGCAGTGCGACCCGACCGTGACTTACGGGCTGGTACTCGAGAACCGTTATCGAGGACAGCTCTACGAGGACGACCTGAAAGATCCGCATCGGTACAACACCTATGTCCACCCCGGCTTACCTCCGGGACCGATTGCCAATCCCGGACGACGAGCCCTCGAGGCCGCTGCAAAGCCGGCCGAGACGGATTACCTCTACTTTGTCGCCGAAGGCAATGGCGGCGGTCACGTCTTCTCTAAGAGTCTCGTGGCGCATAACGGAGCCGTCCGGGCCTATCGCCGGAGCCTCGGGCGTTGAACGCCAAGGCAGACCGTCCTTCGATTCGCTCAACCGTGCTGTTTTGGCTGAAGGAAGAGCGGCCGGAGATCATCGACGAGAAACGCTTGTCGGAATTGGAGGCGTTCGTTCGCATCGAACCCGGCCGCCCGAAGCCGCTCTCCCGGTCGTACCTGCTCGATCTACTCAGCCACACGGACGTGCCGATCGCGCACTCACTGGGAGGACTGCCGGTCGACCTGCGGCACCGTGTCAAATTCGCGGACCCAAGCGAAGCCACCGCATCGCTCAAGGATCTACAGCACGAATACGAAGACGCCCATGCCGCCGGAGACACGATGCGTTGTAACGACTGTCGCCGCGCTGTTCGACAAGCGAAAGATCGCTTGCGGATGTCGCTCCGCCGCAAAAACCAGCCCGATGCCAAACGCGCCGAGCGGCTCGAAATCCTGCAGTGGTTCCTCGTATGGCTTGAAACGCCGGGATTGTTCTCTCATTGGCTGAAAGCCCGTCTAGACAGGCCTCCCAGCCCCATCCCGGAGCCTCGTGACACGGGAAACTAGAACACGTGCGCTGATATAATCAGGGTTGTCTCTCCCCATGAGAAGGGCCCCTTCTCACCTTTCTATATCGGCTTTGATTGCGATTCTGGCGTTCGCCGGAGCACACGCAGGCTGTCTGGTGCGCACGGGTAAGCCCGTGTTGAGGCCGGGCATACTCAAAACCGCTTCGCTCGCGGAATTGACCGCCAAGCTTGAGGCGCTTGACGAGATCAAGACCACGCGGTCGACCGTGAGGCTACAGCTCTCGGTGGTTTCCGAAGACCGGACGGAGATCAATGAGTACACCGAGGCTGGGGGGGTCATTCTGATTCAGAAGCCGGAGTTCATCAGGGTCAGAGCCGAGTTCCCCGTCGTAGGATCGACTGTCTTCGACATGACATCCGATGGGACCGAGTACAAGGTGCACCTACCGACCGAGAACCGTTTCCTCATCGGCCGTAATGAGTACACGACACCTTCTAAGAAACGGCTTGATAATGTGCGGCCACAACATATTCGGACCGCCCTTGTGATCGACCCTCCACTCGAAGAAGAAGAGGTGGCGTTCATGCGCAATGTCACCTATGGCGCACAGTCCTATCATGTGGTTTCAATCGAAAAGAAGGGTGAGCAGAGGTTATCACGTGAAATCTGGTTCGACCGTATTGCACTGCAAATCGTGCGACAGACCATTTACGAACCGGGCGGAGACCCTGTTACGGATGCCTGGTACCAGCAGTGGGTTGAGACGGAGTCGGTTCCCTTCCCCGGCTTGATTCGCATTGATCGGCTAAAAGACGGCTACGCGCTAAGGGTCGAGGTGCTTAAATCCGGCATCAATGCGGACGTGCCGGCCAAGGCGTTCGTGCTCGACACGCCGGAGGGCGTTAAGATCGAACGGATCGGCGCTCCCTCCGAAGAGGAGCCTGAAGCAGCACAATGATCAATCGCCTCGTTGTAAGCAACCTACGGCATCGGCCGATCCGCACCGGACTGAGCATCCTCGCCGTCGCGATGGAAGTGACAATGATGCTACTGATCGTCGGCCTAGCCGACGGACTATTGGAGGAATCGCAGTCGCGTTCGCGCAGCATTGGAGCCGACATTCTGATTCGTCCCTCTTCCAGCAGCGCCGCCATGACGTTGAGCACAGCCGACATTCCGGCAAAACTCGCTGCCTTTCTGCCGGAGAACCACGAAGAGATCGAAATGGCCATGGGAACGACCGTGAACACCCAAGGCGATCTCAACACGATCACCGGCGTCGACTGGGACACCTTCACCCGCATGTGCGACGGTATCCACTTCTTCTCGGGGGAACCGCCCAAGGGACCCTACGATGTGATCGTCGATGAGGTTTATGCACGCTACAAGAAGGTCGAGGTGGGCGACACGCTGAGCCTACTCAATAGTGACTTCCGCGTGACCGGAGTTGTCGAAACCGGCAAGCTATCGAGGATCTTTATTCCTCTGCGGACCATGCAGGAACTCATGGGGTGGGACGGCCAGTTCAGCCAACTCTTCGTAAAGCTGCGGGACCCGGCGGATACGCAACAAATGGTGAAAGAGATCAGTGCACAGATTCCGTCGTACCCCGTGTTTGCGATGGAGGAGTTTCTGTCGTTGGTTGCGACGGACATCCGCAAGTGGACATCCCAGTTCGTCTATGCCATCGTGGCGATCGCGGCCGTCATTGGTTTCCTCGTTGTGTTGCTTTCCATGTACACGTCGGTCCTCGAGCGGACTCGCGAGATTGGCATCCTCAAGTCGCTAGGCGCCACGAACAGCTTCGTTGTGACGGTGCTGATGCGCGAGGTCGCGGTGCTCTGCCTCGTCGGCATCGTGGCGGGAATTGCCGCGGGGTACGGCATCCGCGAGGGTTTGCGGACCGCTATTCCGCTTTTGACAATCTTAATTACAGGCAATTGGATCGTCGTCAGTGCCTTGTTGGCGGTGGCGGGAGCAATGCTCGGAGCCCTCTACCCGGCGACTCGGGCCGCTCGCCAAGATCAGATTCAGGCCTTGAGTTACGACTAGAGACAACCCTATGTCCCAGGAAACCATGATCGAAGTACGAGGCCTGACCAAGGTCTACCGAATGGGGGGGATCGAAGTCCCCGCGCTCCGGGGAGTGGATATAGACGCGCGCCGCGGCGAGATCCTGGCGATCCTCGGGCCATCCGGCTCCGGCAAGTCAACACTGTTCCATATCATCGGGGGACTGACGCCGCCCAGCGAAGGGATCGTCACGGTGGCAGGCCAGGACCTGGCAAAGATGACGGATCGCGAGCGCACCGACCTGCGCAAGCGGACGGTGGGATTTGTGTTTCAGAAGTTCAATCTTCTGCCGACATTGACAGCCAGAGAGAACATCGAAGTAGCGCGCCACATCGCCGGGCTGGGTAAGGAAACCGATCAGGTTTTCGAGGACATCGTGAAGATCCTCGGTATCCATCACCGGCTGGATCACAAACCGTACGCACTCTCGGGAGGCGAGCAACAACGGGTTGCCATTGCACGGGCGATCGTCAATCACCCACCTCTATTACTCGCCGACGAGCCCACCGGCAACCTCGACACAGAGAATTCAAAGGCCGTCCTCGATACGATCAAGAAACTAAACGAGCAACTCGGCCAGACGATCCTCATGATCACGCACAACCCGGAAGCGGCGGCGTATTGCGCCCACCGGACGCTTCACATGCGCGACGGGCACATCGTCGAGGGCTAGGCGCCGCGGCTCGTATCCGTGAACGCGCGCAAGTGCCGGCTGCGGCTGGGATGCCTCAGTTTGCGCAACGCTTTCGCCTCGATCTGGCGGATGCGTTCGCGCGTAACGGCGAAACTCTGACCAACTTCTTCCAAGGTGCGCTCGCTGCCGTCATCGAGTCCGAAGCGCATCTTGATGACCTTTTCTTCCCGCGGCGTGAGGCTCTTGAGAACTTGCGCGGTCTGCGAACGCAGGTTCAAGTTGATCACCGCGTCGGCGGGTGAAACCTGATCGTGACCCTCGAGAAAATCGCCAAGGTGTGAATCTTCTTCCTCGCCGACGGGCGTCTCGATCGAAATGGGCTCTTGCGCGACCTTGAGCACACGACGGACTTTCACGATCGGCAGCTCGACTCTCTCGGCAAGCTCCTCGTTGGTCGGCTCGCGCCCCAGCTCCTGCACAAGCCGGCGCGACGCCTGTATCACCTTGTTAATCGTCTCGATCATATGGACGGGAATACGGATCGTGCGGGCTTGGTCGGCGATGGCACGGGTGATCGCTTGCCGAATCCACCAGGTGGCATAAGTCGAAAATTTGTACCCGCGCTGATACTCGAACTTGTCAACGGCTTTCATCAAGCCAATGTTGCCTTCTTGGATCAGGTCGAGGAACTGCAGGCCGCGATTCACATAACGCTTCGCAATCGATACAACCAGCCGCAAGTTCGCTTCGACCAACTCGAGCTTGGCTGCCTCGGATACGCTCTGACCTTGGAGGGTTGCCTGCAAAGTCGCTCGCAATTCGCTCGACGTCGAGCCTGCTTCATCCTCGATCGCAGCGATGGTTCGGCGCGCCGCGCGCATGTCCGTTCGTAGACGCCGCCGCTCATCTGAGCTTTCCTCCGTGGCGACTTCCAATTCGCGCTTCGTGCGGGCGAGAGGCGTCTCGATCACCTTCAACTGCTGAACGATCGTCTCGATGTGAGCGACCAGCCTCACCTGCAGTTGCGGCGTCAAGTCGAGGTCACGCACGAGACGCGACATTCGAACACGGGCGCGGGCGGTCTGCACCGCGAGCCGGCGTGCTTCGACCGGCTTCTGCGATGGTGAAATCGCTCGCAGCTTCTTGCGCCACTGCTCACAACTCCGCAGGTTGCTCTTGAGGGCGCGGACGGCCGTTAGAAAACGTTCCGTATGTTCATCGACGACCTCGTCTGTCACCTCGTCGAAGTTCAGAGCAATCACGTCCCGTACCGAGAGCACACCGGTTGCGACACTTTTGCCGGCGCCAATGAGCTCTTTGGTCACCGACGGACACCGCGAGACTTCTTTGATGACGCGCAGACGCCCACGTTCGATACGTTTGGCAATCTCCACCTCGCCCTCGCGGGTCAACAGCGGCACAGCGCCCATCTCACGCAGGTAGACACGAACGGGATCGCCGCTTCTGTCGGCAGCGCCCGGTGTCAGATCGAGTTCAGCCGGCTGGTTGTTGGCGGGTTCGGCGGCAGTGTTCGAATCCTCGTCATCAGATTCGATGTCCGGCATCTCCGACGAGTTGAAGTCGTTCAGAATCCGGTCGACCTGCTTAGCGGCCCGAATATCTTTGTCGGCGTCTGGATTCACGACTTGAGTCCCAACTGCTGTTCACGAAGCGTTGATGATGCTCTCAACAACTTAACGCGCAATCCGCAACACTCCCGGGCCACCATCGGCCGAACAATGCGGTGACCTGTTGCCTTCGGGAAATCTTTCCGCAACCCTGCAATCGTTCTGTCGTAGAGGCGAACACCCAACCGCGAGCTCACTCTACAATGCTGGCCTCCCGAATAACCCGACTCACAACGGAATTCCCATTCTACAACGCACACAATCCCGCACATAATAGTAGGCACTTCACGCTCTTTCGTTTCCGACAGAGACGCCATCGTGACCACGTTGGTGATCAAGCTAACATCACGATCCCGCGCGTGCCGGCCTACCCTCCGCCTCGCGTTGCCGATGAGCCATCAGACCGTCCAGTTCCTTCTTGCGGCGCAACAGGTCAAACAGCTTCTCGGTATCGCCCGAGTTTTCCGCGCTGGCAATGTCTCTAAGGATTTTCCGTTGGTCGCTCTTTCGCGCTTCACTACGAAGAGCCTCGATAGCACTTCGTCCTGACTCAATCGACGGCTGCGGCCCTTCCGACGCCAACACTGTGCGATCGAGCAGTTGCCTTTCCTGCTCGTCCAATCGCCCTTCGAGCGCGCTGTACGCGAATGTCGCGTCTTGCTCCGCCGCCGCATGCACTGCTTCCAGGATCTTACGACTCGGCAGTTCCGGTTTCGCCACCAACTCGAGAGCGTCGGCCAGCAACTCGCCGCGCGCTTCCGCCGACTCAATCACGAGCCGCAGCAGGATTCTCTCGCTCTCGCTCAAGCGTGTTTCGTGCACAATCGCTTTCGATCGGCTACGCGCCTTTCCAAACGATTGCACAAACTGGTTGAGCACCAATCGATCGAGGCCCATGCGATGCCCGACTTGTTCGGCGACGAGGGCTCGCTGCATCGGCTCACTCAACAAGCGGATCTTGGGGTCAACAAATTGGATCGCCGCCGAGCGGCCCTCAGCCGTCTTCGTGTCGAAACGGCTCCGCGCCTTGTCGGCAATCCAGTCGTGGTAGCCAGGCGCTTCCTTGAGCTTGCCGCGATAGGCCTCACCGCCATGTTTTTTACAGTAGTCGAAGGGATCCAAGCCAAACGGCAATTGCAAGACACGGACATTGAGACCTTCTTCGATCAGTAAGTCGACCGATCTTTCCGCGGCATTCTGCCCGGCGGCATCCGGATCGAAATTCACGATGACGGTCTCGGCATGGCGACGCAAGAGGCGTGCATGATTCTGCGTCAACGCGGTGCCGCAACTTGCGATCACATTCTCCACGCCGCCTTCCTGAGCTCCAATCACGTCCATATAGCCTTCAACCAACACGACCAACCGCTCCCGCCGAATCACTTCACGTGCACGGTGCAAATTGTAAAGCACGTTCTGCTTCTTATAGATCGTTGTCACCGGCGAGTTGAGATACTTCGGCACCTGCCCATCACGAAGCGCGCGCCCCGCGAAAGCAATGATCTTCCCCCGCTCATTGTGAATCGGAAACGTCAGCCGGTCGCGAAACCGGTCATACCAACCAGGACCCTCAGTCCGCCTGGCAACGAGGCCGGATGCCTCCATGGCCTCTTCACTCAAACCCTCGCGCTTGAGTGCGGCTACCAGGAACCCACCGGCCGCCGGTGCATACCCGAGCCCGAACAGCTCTTGCACCTGAGAAGACAAGCCTCTCCCTTCAATATACTCCCGGGCGCAAGTCCCACCCGAACCCTGGAGCTGTTGGCGGAACCAACCCTGTGCCTTTTCGTGCATCAGGTCTAACGAATCACGAAGGCGGCTTTCGGCGTCGCCCATGGAATTCCGCGTGGAAGCGGGCATCGGGATGCCGTGACTTTGGGCAATCGACTGCAGCGCCTCGTAGAAGGTGAGGCCCTGCGTTTCCATCAAGAAGTTGAAGATATCGCCGCCCTTGCCGCAGCCAAAGCACTTGAAGATCTGTAGACCTTGATGCACCGAGAAGGAAGGTGTCTTCTCGGTATGGAAGGGGCACAGCCCGACAAAGCGATTCGGGCCCTGCTTACGAAGGCGGACCGACTCGCCCACGACGCCGACGATGTCTACGGAAGACTTGACGTGTGCGGCGAAATCCATGGTCGCCACTTATCCTAACCCAGCGGAAAGGCCAGCCTGTTTGAGAAACAGCAACGCCCGTCCGAAGCGTCACGAAGACACTTCGCACGGGCGTCGAAAGAAAAGAGTCTACTCGCTCGATGCGGCCGGAGCGGCTTGTTTATCAGACGGCACGTCTTCACCGAAGCCCGGAGGATAGTCCATCGGCATATCTTCGCCGAAGCCAGGCACACCGCTGAGGTACTCGACCTCGGGAATCAGCTCTTCCGGTTCATCTTCGCCAGCGATTTTGATCTTGTGGTAGCCCGTAAGACCCGTGCCCGCCGGAATCAGTCTGCCGACGATCACGTTCTCCTTGAGTCCGCGTAGATGGTCGACCTTGCCGCTGATCGAAGCCTCGGTCAGCACACGCGTCGTCTCCTGGAACGAGGCCGCCGAGATGAATGAGTCGGTTGCGAGAGACGCCTTGGTGATACCCATCAGCAATGGACGCCCAATCGCTGGTTTGTTGCCGTCGGCTTCCAGTTCGTTGTTGATCTTCTGGAAGCGGAACTTGTCGAGCACTTCTTCCAACAAAAGCTCGGAGTCGCCCACCTGCTCGACCTTGATCCAGCGCATCATCTGGCGCACGATCACTTCGAGGTGCTTGTCGTTGATGTTTACACCCTGCAGGCGGTAAACCTCTTGGATCTCGTTGACGAGGTACTTCTGAAGTTCCTTCTCACCCAAGACAGCAAGGATATCGTGCGGGTCACGCGGACCGTCCATCAAAGGTTCACCGGCCCGTACACGCTCACCCGGCTGCACGTTGATATGCACGCCGCGAGGCAAGGAATATTCACGCTCTTCCTTGTTGTCGGCGATAACGTAAATCTTGCGCTGGCCCTTGACGATGTCGCCGTAGCGGACCACACCGTCAATCTCGGACATGACGGCCGTTTCCTTGGGACGCCGCGCCTCGAAGAGCTCGACGACACGAGGCAGACCACCGGTGATGTCCTTCGTTTTCGTGGTTTCACGTGGGATTTTGGCAATCACATCGCCGCCGTGAATCTCTTCCCCGTCTCGAACCATCAAGTGAGCGTTGGTCGGGATTAGATACTTGCGCTGTGCCTTGCCTTTGCTGTCCCGAATTTCGATCTGGGGCTGGCGTTTTTCGTCTGGCGAGTCGGTAACAACCCACTGCGACATGCCGGTGACTTCATCGACCTGCTCCTGCAAGGTCACACCTTCTTGGAGATCGACGAAGTGACATGTGCCGCCAAACTCGGTCAAGATCGAGAAGGTATAGGGGTCCCATTCCAGAATAATCTGGTTGGCGGACACGGGGCCGCCATCTTCGACGCACAGCTTCGCGCCGTAGACGACCTGATACCGCTCCTTCTCACGGCCCTTCTTGTCGACAAGCGCCACAATCCCGTTGCGGTTCATCGATACGAGGTCGCCGTCCTTGTTGCGGACGCTAGTGAGGTTGACGAACTTCGCAAAGCCGTCGGACTTGGCGTCCTGCGTCGACTGCTCACTGACGCGGGTAGCCGCGCCGCCAATGTGGAAGGTGCGCATGGTCAACTGTGTACCCGGTTCACCGATCGACTGGGCGGCGATCACACCCACTGCCTCGCCCCCTTCGACAAGCCGTCCGGTGGCCAGGTTGCGCCCGTAGCACATACGGCAAACACCACGTTGGGATTCGCAGGTCAGCACCGAGCGGATCTCGACTCGTTCAATACCGGCCCCTTGGATGGCCCCCGCCAGTTCCTCGGTGATCTCCTGATCCACCGACACGATAACTTTGCCCTCGTAGTCCTTGATTTCTTCCTGTGAGACACGGCCGACAATGCGGTCGCGCAACGGCTCGATCACCTCACCCGATTCGACGATCGGCTCGACATAGATGCCGTCGTTCGTGCCGCAATCGGGCTCATTGATGATGACGTCTTGCGCCACGTCGACCAGACGCCGTGTCAGGTAGCCCGAATCAGCGGTCTTGAGCGCCGTATCCGCCAAACCCTTGCGGGCGCCGTGCGTCGAGATGAAGTACTGCAGGACGTTGAGCCCTTCGCGGAAGTTAGCCGTAATCGGCGTTTCGATGATCTCGCCGCTGGGTTTCGCCATCAGGCCGCGCATACCGGAAAGCTGTCGAATCTGCTGCTTCGAACCACGAGCGCCGGAGTCGGCCATGATGTAAATCGGGTTGATATCAGCTCCCGTTTCATCGGTGGACTCCATAGTCGTAAACATTTCGTCGGAGACGCGCTCGGTGAGCTTCGACCAGATCTCGATGATCTTGTTGTAGCGCTCGCCGTGCGTGATGGCGCCATCGAGATACTGCTGCTCGACTGACATGACGTCCTTCTGAGCACCCTTGACGAGCCGCGGCTTTTCCGCCGGCACGACCATGTCGTTGATGCCGATCGAAATGCCCGCCTTCGTGGCGTAGTTGAAACCAAGGTTCTTCAGGCCATCGATCAGTTCGACCGTCTCGGCGCGGCCGTAGTGCAGGTAGCAATACTGCACGAGCTGCGTTAGACCCTTCTTCTTGAGCAGGCCGTTCACGAAGGGCATGCCCTTCGGACAACGATCGTTCAAGATAACCCGGCCTACAGTCGTCACCATGTGCTGCTTGGAGTACTGGATAGGTTCGGAGTGAATGACGTTCTGGTTGTCGTAGCTCTTCGACAGGTCGATGACCGGTCCCGTGTAGTACAGCTTGATCGGAGTAAGCGTTTCGACTTCGCCCATTTCAAGCGCCAACAACACCTCCTCGACGCTCCCGAATATACGTCCCTCGCCCTTGGATTTCGACTTGGATTTGGTCAGGTAGTAGAGACCGAGGACCATGTCCTGCGTCGGCGTCGTGATGGGCGCACCGTTCGCCGGCGACAGGATGTTATTAGAGGCCAGCATCAAGACTTCCGCCTCAACCTGCGCTTCCGGTGAGAGCGGAACATGTACTGCCATCTGATCGCCGTCGAAGTCAGCATTGAACGCGGTGCAAACGAGCGGATGGATCTTGATCGCCTTGCCTTCGACCAATACCGGCTCAAACGCCTGAATGCCGAGGCGGTGCAACGTCGGTGCGCGATTGAGTAAAATCGGGTGGTCTTTGATAACCTCTTCCAGAATGTCCCAGACCACCGGATCCTGCTGTTCAACCAGTTCTTTAGCCTGCTTGATCGTTGTGCAATGGCCGCGCTGCTCGAGCCGCTGATAGATGAATGGCTTGAACAACTCAAGCGCCATCTGCTTCGGCAGACCGCACTGATGCAGCTTCAGGTCCGGGCCGACCACGATGACCGAGCGGCCTGAATAGTCGACGCGTTTTCCGAGCAGGTTCTGACGGAAACGGCCCTGCTTGCCTTTGAGTGTGTCGGATAGCGATTTGAGTGGCCGATTATTGGCACCCCGCAGAACGTGTCCGCGGCGGCCATTGTCGAACAACGCATCAACGGCTTCCTGCAGCATCCGTTTCTCGTTGCGGACGATGACGTCCGGCGCGCTCAGTTCCATGAGCTTCTTGAGGCGGTTGTTGCGGTTGATTACGCGGCGGTACAGGTCGTTCAGGTCCGACGTGGCGAAACGGCCGCCGTCGAGCGGAACGAGAGGCCGCAGTTCCGGCGGGATCACGGGAATCACGTCGAGAACCATCCACTCCGGCTTGTTGCCCGACTTGCGGAAGGACTCAACGACCTTGAGCCGGCGCGCGAACTTCAGCTTCTTCTGAACCGACGTCTCCGTCTTCATCTTGTGGCGGAGTTCGTCGGCAAGAGGGTTCAGGTCGATCTTCTTGAGCAGTGCCTTGACGCCTTCCGCGCCCATCATCGCGATGAACTTGCCGGCCATCTGCTTATCTTGATCCATCAGCCGCTTCTTCTCGTCGGTCAGCACATCTCCTTCGGAGAGTCCAGACTCTTCGTCGGCCTGGATGACGATGAACGCTTCGAAATAGAGCACACGTTCCAAGTCACGCAGCGTGACATCGAGAAGCTGGCCGATACGCGATGGCAGGCCCTTAAAGAACCATACATGGGAGCACGGCGAAGACAGCTCGATGTGGCCCAAGCGTTCGCGGCGGACGCGGCTCAATGTGACTTCGACGCCGCACTTGTCACAAATAACGCCGCGGTGCTTCATGCGCTTGTATTTGCCGCAGAGACATTCCCAGTCCGTGACCGGACCGAAAATCTTGGCGCAGAAAAGCCCCTCGCGCTCCGGCTTGAAGGTCCGGTAGTTGATCGTTTCGGGTTTCGTGACCTCCCCGTGCGACCAGCTTCGAATCTTCTCCGGCGATGCCAGAGCGATGCGGATGCTGTCGAAATCGGAAATCAGGCTGACACGATCGTAAGGACTGGATCGGAACAAAGCGGCCTCCGTTGCTTCAATACTCGAACAGTACGCCTCCGGCGAATCGAAGGCGCTGCGTAATACCGGCTAGTCCGCCGCGAGGGCGGTTTCAATCAAATCATGTTGCTTCTTGATCAATTCGACGTCGAGGCACAACGACTGCAATTCGCGAATCAGGACGTTGAATGACTCGGGAACACCCGGTTCCATCGCCGCCTCACCCTTCACAATCGCCTCGTAGATCTTGGCGCGCCCATACACGTCGTCCGACTTCGCCGTCAGTAGCTCCTGCAGAATGTGCGCGGCGCCGTAAGATTCCAGAGCCCAGACTTCCATCTCGCCGAAGCGCTGGCCGCCGAACTGCGCCTTGCCGCCCAGTGGCTGCTGGGTGATCAGCGAATACGGCCCGATCGAGCGGGCGTGGATCTTGTCGTCGACCAGATGGGACAGCTTCAGCATGTAGATGTAGCCGACAGTGACCTCGTTGTCGAATGCCTCGCCGGTCAACCCGTCATGCAAAGTGGTTTTGCCGGACTCCGGCAATCCCGCATCCCGCAGGTGCTTCTTGATGAGAGTTTCACCAGGACCTTCAAACACCGGGCACGCGAACTGCATATTCAAGGCGCGCGCGGCCCAGCCGAGGTGGGTTTCCAGGATCTGACCCACGTTCATGCGGGACGGAACGCCCAAGGGGTTAAGTACGATTTCCACAGGTGTGCCGTCAGGAAGGAACGGCATATCCTCTTCGGGCAAGATGCGGGCGATGACGCCCTTGTTGCCGTGACGTCCGGCCATCTTGTCGCCCACGGAGAGCTTGCGCTTCATGGCGATATAGATCTTCACCATCTTGATGACGCCCGGTGAAAGCTCATCACCCTTCTTCAACTTAGCGACACGCTCGTCGGTGAGTTTCTCGAGAACCTGGACCTGACGAACCGTCATTTCCTCGATGTCGTCGATCCGGCTGTTCATGTCGGGCGCCTTGTCCTTGATGCGCATCCGCTTCAAGTCGCGCGCCCGCAGATCGCTGTAAAAGGTCCGGTCGAGCACATCGCCCTTGTCCAGAAGCTTCTTGTTGGTACGGTTGTCGTGCAGGTCGGTTTGCACGACCTTGCCGTCAAGAAAGTCACTGAGCCGCTTGGCCCGTTCGTCAAACAGAATCCTCTTTTCGTCTTCGAGGTTGTGCTGCAAACGGTCGATGGTGGTTGATTCAATCGACTTCGCGCGCTCGTCCTTCTCCTGACCCTTCCTGGAGAAGACCTTGGCGTCGACGATGATCCCCGTGATTCCCGGCGGGCAGTAGAGCGAGGCGTCCTTCACGTCGCCCGCTTTCTCACCAAAGATGGCGCGCAGTAGCTTTTCTTCCGGCGTTAGCTGCGTCTCGCCCTTCGGCGTCACCTTTCCGACGAGGATGTCGCCTGGTCGCACCGTGGCGCCGATGCGGATGATGCCGCTCTCGTCGAGGTTGCGCAGGAAGCTCTCCGCGATGTTCGGAATGTCACGAGTGATTTCTTCCGGCCCCAGCTTCGTATCCCGCGCTTCGACCTCGAATTCCTCGATGTGGATAGACGTGTAGTAGTCGTCCTTGACAAGACGCTCGCTAACGAGAATGGCGTCCTCGAAGTTGTAGCCGCGCCAGGGCATGAACGCGACTAGCACGTTGCGCCCCAGAGCCAATTCGCCCCGTGACGTGCACGGACCGTCGGCGAGCACCTGCCCGTTGACGACCCGGTCACCCTTGGACACAATCGGTTTCTGGTTGACGCAGGTGTTCTGGTTGGAGCGTTTGAACTTGACGAGCTGATAGATATCGGCACCGACTTCACACGACATCTGGCCCTCATGCGTGACGCCTTCGACACGAACGATGATGCGCTCGGAATCAACCGAATCGACGATACCGTCGCGGCGGCACAGCACTACGGCACCGGAATCACGCGCGGCGACCTTCTCCATTCCGGTTCCCACGAGCGGCGGGTCGGCGCGCAGCAGCGGGACGGCCTGGCGTTGCATGTTCGAACCCATCAACGCGCGATTGGCGTCGTCGTTTTCAAGGAAGGGAATCAGACTCGCGGCGACGGAGACCAACTGCTTCGGACTGACGTCGACGTACTGAATCTCTTCCCGGCGCTTCAACTGGAAGTCGCCCGCGACGCGGCAGTTCGCCAATTCCGGAACAATCCGCCCCTTGGAATTTACTTCAATGTTGGCCTGGGCGATGACGTAAAGATCCTCTTCCCACGCAGATAGGTAGTGACAGAAGGGATCATACTGGGGCGGCCGCTGACGAGGCCCCAGGTCTTTGATCGCTTTCTCGACCTCCGAGCGCACGACCGACTGGTTCGACTCGAAGTTCGTGCTGCCAGGGTGCGTGATCCGCACTTCATCCACGACCACGCCGTTCTCAACGCGGCGATAGGGACTCTCGATAAAACCGTACTCGTTGATTCGCGCGAAACACGATAACGAGCTAATCAAGCCGATGTTAGGCCCTTCAGGGGTCTCAATCGGACAAATACGACCGTAGTGTGTCGGATGGACGTCGCGCACCTCGAACCCGGCTCTTTCGCGGGATAAACCGCCCGGCCCCAAGGCAGAGAGACGGCGCTTGTGCGTAATCTCTGAAAGCGGGTTCGTTTGGTCCATGAACTGTGAAAGCTGACTCGAACCGAAAAACTCGCGAATCGCCGCCATCACGGGCTTGGCGTTGACTAGGTCATGCGGCATCGCCGTCGACATCTCCTGGTACACCGACATCTTTTCCTTCATCGCCCGTTCCATACGAACCAGGCCGATCCGGAATTGATTCTCCAGCAGCTCGCCCACCGCGCGGACGCGACGGTTACCGAGGTGATCGATGTCGTCGACTTCGCCGATCCCGCGGCGCAGGCGCAGCAGGTATCCGATCGTTCCGAAAAAGTCGTCAGAGTCCAGCGTGCGGCGATCCAGCGGAGCTGCGTCGATCGAACCGTGGAGCTTGATATTGAACTTCATCCGGCCTACGCGAGAGAAATCGTACTTGCGCGGATCGAAGAACATCCCCTCGAATAGCTGCGTGGCAGTCTCGAGAGTCGGCGGATCGCCGGGACGCAGCTTGCGGTAGATCTCGATGAGTGAATCCTGCTGCGTATTCACCGCATCCTTCTTGAGGGTCTCCGAGATCACAACACCCACTTCGTCGCGCTCGGGGAAGAACACATCGAATCTCTTGACGCCGACCTCGATCAGCTTCTCGACTAGCGCGGCGGTCAACTCGGTGTTTGCCTCCGCCAAAACTTCTCCGGTCGACGTGTCGGTGAGATCGCCGGTAAAGTACGCGCCTTCCAGATCCGCCGCCGATGCGGGTAGTCTGGTGATCTTAGCTTTCTTGATCTCCTTGAAGACGTGCGGGGTGATCTTGCGCCCCTTGGGAATGACCGTTTCGCCCTTCTTGTCCACGACGGTCTCAGAGAGACGCGTGCCGATTAATGTCTCCGACACTTCTCGGTACAGCGAGTTCTTTTCGACGACGATCGAATCCGAGTGGTAGAAACGACGCAGGATCTCTTCGTCCGTCTTCAGACCCAGGGCGCGCAGAAAGACCGTACCGAGGAACTTCCGCTTGCGGTCGATCCGTACGTAGAGAATATTCTTGTGGTCGTACTCGAACTCGACCCAACTGCCGCGGTAAGGAATAATCTTCCCGAGGAAGTAGGTGCGGCGGTTCGCCGACTCAAAGAACACACCCGGCGAGCGGTGCAACTGTGAAACGATGACGCGCTCGGTCCCGCTAATAATGAAGGTGCCGTTGCGGGTCATCAACGGGATCTCACCAAAGAAGACTTCCTGCTCTTTGATGTCCCGAATCGATTTCTCGCCGGTCTCGGCGTCCTTCTCGAAAATCGTCAGGCGGATTGTCACCTTCAGCGGGGCCGCGAAGGTCATGCCGCGTTCCTGGCACTCCTCGACGTCGTACTTCAGCTTCAAGGCCACCGGATCGCCGCACTTGGAGCAGAACGTCACCTTGTTGTCGTTGTAGACACCGCAGTCCGTACACGCCAGTTCCTGCGGACCGTAAGGGTCGGTTCGGATCGAGGCACCACATTTCTTACAGCTCGAACGACGGTGGTGTAGCCCCCGCAGATGGCCGCACTTGCACTCCCAATCGCCGATCGAGTAGTCAACAAACTCCAGTTGACTCAGGCCGCGGAAGTCGGAAATCGGAAGGACGGAATTGAACACTGCCTGCAGTCCGACGTCATTCCGCTCGACCGGCAGGCTATCCATCTGAAGGAAGCGCTCATAGGAGTCTTTCTGAACCTCGATCAGATTCGGGATCGGTACAGCCGTCTTAATCTTCGAAAAGTCGTGCCGCGTGGCGATCGAACCATTGACATTGGGTACCATCTGCGATATCTCCCGAGTCGTATCAGTCTGGCCGGTTCATCGGCCGTTCCAAGCTACGAGGTTGAATACACTGGGAAAACAGCCGGCTCACGCCGCTCTCCGGGAGCGAGCGAAATGCCGGCGCACCCTTAACGTCGTGACACGGCGAAGAAACGCCGACCACGCCCGCAAGGTGCAAGGGGCCTAGAGAGGAAGTGAGAAAGCTCAAGTCCAAAAAGTCCGTCAGCGGGACCAATCCCACCGCGTTCCATGCATGACAATTCGCCCTCATGGACGTTGTTCCCCGAGCGGCGCCGCTCGCCGGGCACACGTCTACTTGCCGTTCTAAGGAATCAGGAAAGGGATTGACGGGGCGCGCCAAGTCCGACAAGTACAGTATATCAACCCTGAGGGCAAGCTACAAGCAGCGACCTAGGGGCCCTTCCGGCCGGACAGCAAGCAAGTCCGGCCGTAAAGAACCAGCCGCCGGGGCTACTTGACCTCGACGGTCGCTCCAGCCTCGGTAAGCTTCGCCTGAAGCGCCTCGGCCTCGTCCTTCGAAACGCCTTCCTTGACCGGCTTGGGAGCCTCGTCAACCAGCGCCTTGGCTTCCTTCAGCCCCAGACTAGTTGCCTCGCGGACGGCTTTGATGACCTGAATCTTATTGCCGCCGATGCCCGTCAAAATGACGGAGAACTCAGTCTGCTCTTCAGCCGCTGCCTCGGCCGCCGGGGCGCCACCACCGGCGGGAGCGGCTACCATTGCCGCCGCTGCCGAGACGCCCAACTTCTCTTCGAGCGACTTGACCAGCTCCGAAGCTTCCAGAAGCGTAAGTCCTTGTATGTTTTCGGCGATTGCGTTTACGTCTGCCATGATCGTTTCAAACTCCTTCTAAATGTCCGGCGCCACGAGCCGGTCCCACCGGCCCCCAGGCGCTGATTTCGATTATTCGGCCGCGAACTTTTCCTGCTCCACGGCTTGATTCACTACGACGGCGAGATCCCTACCCACGCCGTTGATAACACTCACGAGCTGCTGTGCCGGCGATTGAATCAAGAACAGGATCTTAGCCTGCAACTCCTCTTTCGAGGGGAGCTTCGACAAGGCATTCAACCCATCGAGATCGAGGACTTTCCCCTCAACCACACCGGACTTGAACTCAAAAACCGGATGATCCTTGCCATAGGCCACGAGTGCCTTGATCAACGACACCGGATCGTCACCGCCAACGGCAACGGAGGTCATACCGCGCAATCCCGTCAACGCTTCCGCGTAAGGCGTATCTTTCGAGGCCAGGTGCGCGAGCCGGTTCTGCACCACTCGATACGACGCACCCATCGCCCGAATCTGCCGGCGCAGCTCGAAGTCTTCTTGAACCTTGAGGCCCTCGAATGCACAGACGAACACGGTCGGCGACTCAGCGAGGTCCGCCTGCAGCTGCTTGTAGTCGTCTACCCTTCTGCTCTTGAGTTTCATGAAGGTTGTCCTCTTAGTTCGTTAGCTCGGTAACATTCAAGTCCAGAGACGGACTCATGGTCGAGCAAAGCGTCACGCTATTCACGTACCTACCCTTCGAGGCGGAGGGCTTGGCCTTGACGACCGCCTCGATTAAGGTCGTCGCGTTCTCTCCCAGCTTCCCTTCGTCGAAGCTCAGCTTTCCTACCGGAACGTGGATTACGCCGCCCTTATCCACGCGGAACTCGACCTTGCCAGCCTTGATTTCGTTCACGGCCCCGGCGACGTCCAGCGTCACCGTCCCGATCTTCGGATTCGGCATCAGGCCGCGCGGGCCCAGCACTTTGCCGAGCCGTCCGACGAACCTCATCATGTCGGGCGTCGCGACGACGGCATCGAAGTCCAGCCAATTCTCGTTTTGGATCTTCTTGACCATGTCCTCGCCGCCGACAAAGTCCGCGCCGGCGTCTTCGGCTTCCTTAATCTTCTCGCCGCTCGCGATCACGAGCACACGCTTCTTCTTGCCCAATCCGTGCGGCAAAATGACAGTGCCTCGAACCATCTGGTCGGCGTGCTTCGGGTCAATACCCAGAGACATATGCACTTCCACTGTCTCGTCAAACCGCGACACCTTGTTCTCTTTGAGAAACGGGATCGCCTCGGAGAGCGTGTAACTGCGCTCCTCGAGTTTCTCGCTCGCCGCTCTATATTTCTTGCCTCTTTTTCCTGCCATCGTCTTGCCTCAGCTCGCAGTTGGATACCGACGCCCGCTCTCGCCGGCGTCCCTCCGTGCGCGATCGACTTGTGGTCTATTCCACCCGGACACCCATACTGCGGGCGGTTCCTTCGATGATGCGTGTCGCCGCCTCGAGATCATGCACATTCAGATCCGGCAGCTTTTGCTTGGCGATCTCTTCGACCTGCTTCTTGGTCACCGAACCCACCTTGTTGCGGTTCGGATCGCCCGACCCCTTCGCGAGATTAGCGGCGCGTTTCAGCAACACGGCCGCGGGCGGCGTCTTCGTTATGAACGTGTAGGAACGATCTTGATAGACCGAAATCACCACCGGCACCACCAAGCCTTCCAGCTCGCTCGTCCCCGTCTTGGCGTTGAAGGCCTTACAGAAATCCATGATATTCACGCCGGCCTGGCCGAGCGCCGGACCCACGGGAGGCGCGGGCGTCGCTTTGCCCGCCATGATCTGCAACTTGATTTGCGCCGTAATCTTCTTCGCCATCGGAAACCTGCCTGACTATACTTTCTCTTTTTCGACCTGGAAGTACTCCAGCTCCACCGGCGTGCCCCGACCGAAGATCGTGACCATCACCTTCAGCGTGCTGCGGTCTTCATTTACTTCCTCGATCGTGCCCGTGAAGTTCGAGAACGGACCGTCGATAATCTTGACCCGGTCGTTGCGATCGAACATCATCTTCGGCCGCGGCTTCTCGGCGGATGTCGTCTGCCGGAACAGAATCTGGTTCACTTCATCAGCCGAGAGCGGCGTCGGTATCTGCCCGCTGCCGACAAAACTGGTTACGCGCGGCGTGTTCTTCACCACGTGCCACAACTCGTCATCCATCTTGAGCTGCACAAGCACGTAGCCCGGATAGAGCAGCCGCTTCGAGGTGACCTTCTTGCCGTTCTTCATCTCAACGACATCTTCGGTCGGAATCAGAACCTCGCCGATCCGGTCATCGAGACCAAATGCCTCGCCCCGCGTCATGAGACTTTCTTTGACCTTGTTCTCAAAACCCGAGTAGGTGTGAATGATGTACCAGTCGATGCCCGGCACACCGGCCGATGGCTCATCGGCGTTCTCGTTCTCCGACTCGGCGTCCGCTTCCGCGGTGGGCGTCTCGGCCACGGGCTCCTCGACAACTTCCGGTTCCGGCTCGGCGACGACATCCTCGATCTCCGGCGCGTCAGCTTCAACCACAGCGGACACATCGGCCGGCGACGACTCCACGTCCGTCACCTGCTCATCGACGGCTTCCGCCACCGGCTTGACCTCAGTCTGTTCGTTCTCGCTCATAGAGGAACTCGTCGACACTACTGCGTGAAGCGCTCGTAAAGGCTCGTCTGGCCCAGAGTCAATATGTAATCCACCACACCAAAAAAGATGGCGAAAACAAAGACGGTCGCCAGTACGACAATCGTGGTCGCGCGCACCTGCTCGCGGCTCGGCCACGTCACAAGCCTCATCTCGTGCTTGAGCCCTTCAACGTAGCTGCGAAAATCTCCAGGCCAATTCTGCACCGTCTGCAGCCATGCCGCTGGGCCGGTCTTAGGGGCAGCCTTGCCCCCGCGCTTACCTTGCGATACTATCTTTGCTGCTGAAGCCATCCCTTACGTCCTTCTCACACCGATCCCGACTCTTTCCGCCGACCGCTACCTCAAAACACAAAGGGGTTGGCAGGGGCGGAGGGAATCGAACCCCCAGTGGCGGTTTTGGAGACCGCTGGTTTACCGTTAACCGACGCCCCTTGAACAGACGAACCGCATTTTATTGTCGCACCTGCGCGTTCGATCCGCCACCCCTTCAGGGGCAAGTCGCCCCAAAAGGCTACTTTACTTCCCGGTGAAGCGTGTGCCGGCGCAGCCGCGGCGAGTATTTCTTCAACTCGAGCCGCCCCTTCGACGTCTTCTTGTTCTTCGTCGTCGTATAGTTCCGGTCCTTGGTCTCCGTGCACTCCAAGGTGATTTGTTCGCGTGCCATGAGCTTCGGTCTCCCTTTGTCTAGGTACGGCTTCCGCTAGTTACTCAACAACTTCCGAGACAGTGCCGGCGCCGATCGTACGCGAACCTTCGCGGATCGCGAAGCGCAGCCCCTGCTCCATTGCTACCGGCGAGATCAACTCCACTTCCATCTGGACGTTGTCTCCC
>Ga0315339_1000682_pt1 | contig 38499 bp, 44 predicted proteins | sample ASW17metaG_FD_204514 | JGI IMG/M metagenome (GOLD analysis project Ga0315339, IMG submission 204514) | Ammonia-oxidizing marine archaeal communities from Pacific Ocean, United States - ASW #17 | ecosystem: Environmental > Aquatic > Marine > Oceanic | place: USA: California | collected 2016-12-05 | reverse complement strand
CTCCAATCCTGAAACAAGTCCCGTGCTCGTCGAAACCTTCGGTTGGTAGTTAAGGGCGATCTCATTATGCGACAGGGCGCGACCCAGATCAGTGGCTAGCCTGTAGGTGTTGTCTGCAGGTGAGCTGCGCGAACCACTCCACACCCTGACGCGGCTGGAAGATTTGTCATGGGCAGTTGTGAGAGCGATTGTTGCTCGACGAGCCAACACGGAGATGTCAGCGCCGGCATCGGGATAGATCGCGATCCCGAGACGGGGATTGAGGGGCGCGGGAAGCGCGTCTTCGATTTCGCTCAACATTCGGTTGGTCAATCTGCCAAGTCGTCCGCTGAATCGAAGTCGCCGACCAGAGCCAGGAACAAGTAGACGCCAATACGTTCGATGTAGCTACCGAAGGGGAGGATTTTCCCCAGATGTTTAGGCAAACGATCGGACGCGGCGCTTGAAACCGCCTCGACGGCAGCTTGGACCAACGAGACGCGATCAAATTCAATGATCAGGACGGCAAGGCGTTCGTCACGGTGGGTTGCGACCCAATCGGCGAACCAGCTCGCTGCGTCAACTTGTGAATTTCGGCTCGACGCATCGCCAAACATGGCGGCGAGCCCTTGCAGGACCGGAGGAGTCGAGATCTGGCTGCGGGTCCCGAAAAATTGAGCGGATGCGGGGGACATTTCAGTCGATCAAAATGGGGTTTGGAAATGGCATAAAGATTATTGCGCTATTGTGAACGCCGGAGGTTAAGAGAACGTGAGTATCGCGAGTTTGATTTCGCGAATCTGCGGCTGCGGTGCAGCCGGGGATTTAGGCTGTGAATTCAAGGGATCCCGGGTTGTTCCCGCCGTCTTGGCTACCGCGTGGCTTGCCGGATGTACGCCACAGGTCCAGGACATTGGCCCCAGCGTGGTGATGCCCGAGGTTTCCGACCAAATTATTGTGGTGTCGGACGGCCACCGGCTACCCGTACGCGCGTGGCATGCCATTGGAAAGGAAACGCATGTCATTGTGGCGCTGCACGGCTTCAACGACTATTCCAATGCCTTTGCGATGCCTGGTGAATGGTGGGCGGAGCGGGGTGTTACGACGTATGCATATGATCAGCGCGGATTCGGGGAAACGACCAACCGGGGGATCTGGCCTGGCACGCAGAATCTCGTAAGAGATCTATTCGACGTGATCAGGGCTGTACGCGCGCGGCATGGTGAATCTCCGATATTTCTCGCAGGGTCGAGCATGGGAGGCGCAGTCATTTTGGCTGCGTACGGGTCATCAATCAGTTCATCGGGTGTATCCGTTGTGCCCGCGATGCCACGCACCAATCACGTCCAGCCTCAGATTAGGGGCGTCATTCTCGCGGCCCCGGCAGTGTGGGGGTGGGCAACCATGAACCCGATCTATCGAGCCGTACTTTGGCTGATGGCGCATGTTGCCCCGTCAGCGCACGTATCAGGCAAGAATTTGAGTGTTACGCCGTCCGACAACATAGAGATGCTGCGGGCGTTGGGCCGGGATCCGCTGGTCATTAAGGACACTCGGACGGATGCCGTGTATGGCCTCGTAAACCTGATGGACGTTGCCCTCGAAGCGGCGCGCCGCCTGCCGGTTCCTACATTGGTGCTCTACGGCGAAAAGGATGAAATCATCCCGCGCGGTGCCACCGCGCTGATGATTGATCGGCTCGATTCTCGTCATCGCATCGCGCTTTATCCAGACGGCTATCACATGCTGTTCCGTGATCATCAAGCCAAAATGGTTTGGCGAGACGTTTTGACATGGATAGACGCCACCGACGCATCATTGCCATCAGGGAAGGCTCTTGATGGGCGCTCGATACCGGTGGGCAACTAGAGCAGCAAAGCCTTTGAATTCGTATCAGCTAGGCATCATGAGCAAACGGCACATCCTAACGTCATTTGCCATCCCGATCGGGTAAATCCTACAAGTTCTGGCAGGCGCTTCAGTGCTGACGAACGGTGTTTAGACGCCTAGTATCCTATCTGGGGAGTAGGTGCCGGCTGCAATCGCGCCGGCAGACAAGGGAGACGGATGGAACCGGCACTCCGGACCATACTCATGCCGTTGGGCGGTTTGCCTGGCGCCAGCGAGGCGCTGGATGCGGCCATGAAGGTCGCTAAGCGGTTCGAGGCCCAGGTCGAGGTGCTGCACGTCTATGACGTGCCTCAGCGCTATGCGGCGGACTGGAATCAGCGACCAACCGCGGCATTCGTGGATGAAATAGCAGCAGCGCAACGGGCTGCCAATGATCGAATGGCGGCGGCCCGCGCGCAATTTGATGAGGCCTGTGCGGCACATGGTGTCCCGATCGTCGAACAGCCGCAGACTTCAGGCTGTGCGGCCCATTTCTCCATCATTACCGGGCAGGAAGAAGAGGTTTCGGCGACATTTGGCCGGCTGTCCGACCTGATCGTCGCAGAGACACCGGATGACAGCGATGATTCGGGCCTCCATGAGACCGTTCAGGCCCTCTTGATGGAAACGGGGCGCCCCGTCCTGATCGTTCCTCACGGCGGCGCGGCATCCATCGGAACCTCGATCGCCATCGCCTGGAACGGGCGTACCGAAGCCTCCCGCGTGATCCATTTTGCCTTGCCCTTCCTGTGGACGGCAAAGCGAGTCGTGGTTCTTGAGGTCGAAGGGGCTGGCCGGCAGCGCGGTTTAAGTTCAGAGGCCGTGGTCCGGTACCTCGCGCAACATGGAGTTGAGGCGCTATCCGAGAGCGTCGAACGTAACGGCCGTAGCATCGGCGAAAGCCTGCTTGCAGCGGCAAACGCCATGGAAACCGACCTTCTGATCATGGGCGGAAACGCACAAACCCGGTTGCGGCATCTCATTTTTGGAACGGTTACCAGTGATATTTTGACGGGTGCGACTTTCCCGGTCCTACTAGCCCACTGATCCGGTCTCTTGGAAAGGGTCCGCCGCATAGCGCCCCTGAAGTGGTGTACCTGAAAGCAACGTAACGAGGTGGGCCAACATCAGGATGACCATGACCAGGCCCACGAATTGCAGGGCAGTCCAGGGAATGAGACTAGGATTTCCCGGTTCCACAGGCCGTCGCGACATGAAGTTGGCACCAGCGAAAACGGCGATCCCCAACACGAGCAGCATGATGGTCACGGTGAATGACATATTCTTGCTGGTCCATCGAGAGACTACGCGATTACGCCGGTGATCCGGTCCAGCGGGATCTGCAAAATTTGCTGTCGGGGACGGTTCAGGCCGCGAGGCCTCTCTGCTCCACGAGCTTCGCAAAAGCGGCCTCGTCGGCCACCTCCAATACGACGCGGTTATCGTTGAGATAATACGGCGTCACGACATCCGGCCTCTTGGTCTCCATCGTGGTGGGCATGTTGTCGACACTGTTGTATACGAAATACATGATGCGCCGATCTTGAGACGAAACATTGTCCGTCGAAGAATGCACCGTTTTGGCGGTGAAGAAGACGACGGTTCCCGCAGGCCCGGTGCATTCGACCACGGGACGTTTCCGGGACATGTGCTCAATGTGCTCGTCAAGCGTTGTGTGCACGGGATACGCCGTCGTCTCGTAGTCGTAGCGCCAATCCAGAACGCCACCGCCCTGTGTTCCCTCTGCTAAATGAGACCCGGGAACGAACCGTACCGGTCCGTTTTCAGGTATTGTGTCATCGAGCATCACCATGATCGATATCATGTCGTGAGCATCGCCCCGCGCTGCACCATCCATATGCCAGCTCGTGAAATCCTGGTGCCACTGCCACTGCTCACCGACATGTGCGAGCTTGAAGATGATACGGGAGTGCCAAAGGTATACCTGCTCGCCGAGAAGTTGATGCACAGGTTCCAGAATTCTCGGCAGGCGATAGGCAGTATCCCACGCTTCCGAGTCCCGCTCGGAGCCGTAGGATTGACGAATTTTGCCACTCTTCTTTTCGTAGACGTTGGCGCCGGGTGTCTTTCGCTGCGGCGTACCGAGCACGGCTGCTTCGTCGCGCAGGAGTGCTATCTCCGGCTCGGAAAAGAGATCGCCGACGACCAGGAAGCCGTCCTGTTGGTACTGTTTGATCTGTGTGTCCGTCAGTTTCATACGGGTATCTCAGAGGCGTTGTGAATTATGTCGCGTCTTCGTCCGGAGTCAGATTCAGGGCAATCGAATTCATGCAGTAGCGCAGGCCGGTGGGCTGCGGTCCGTCCTCGAATACGTGACCGAGGTGGGCTTCGCATTGAGTACAGACGACTTCCGTGCGAATTATGCCGTGCGAGAAATCTCGTTCCACGGAAACACGGCTCTCATCGATAGGTTGCCAAAAGCTGGGCCAGCCACTTCCGGAATCGAATTTCGTCTGGGAACTAAATAAGTCCTGACCACAACAGACACAAGCGTAGGTCCCTGCCGTCTTCGCTCCATCATATTCGCCGCTGAATGCGGGTTCGGTGCCCTTTTGACGGCACACGTGATACTGCTGAGGTGTCAACTGCTCATGCCATTCGGCGTCCGATTTAACGACTTTTTCGCTCATTTTAGGCTACATCCTTTCCGTATCGTGCTCGTCACGTCTGTCATTCGGCGGTGCCGACCATCGAACATCAGTTGGTCCTGCTGAACTATAATGGGATGCAATCGCCACAGGTTCAATAATGGGCACGCGCCAAAATCCAATGGCCAAGCACATGGAAGCCAGTACGGGAATCAGGATCGTTGCGGTGGAGTTGCTCGTGGGCCTAATGCTGATGCTTGCGGGCTGCGAAGTTCTCACCATTCATGCTACCGGTGGAAACCGGGGTGTCGAAGGGGCAGCAATGGGAATGAAGTTCTAGGCCAACGTCGCTTTGACAAGAGCAATGAGGTTTTGCCGCTCTGAGTTTCGTGGTGGTACAGTCGCGCGATGCTCCCCGTGTCGATCATCACCGGATTTCTCGGGAGTGGCAAAACGACGCTGCTCAATCACCTCCTGCGGCAACCGTCCTTCGAAAACAGTCTGGTGATCGTCAACGAATTTGGCGAAATCGGTATCGATCATCTGCTGGTTTCTGCGCCGGCTGAGAACACGAGGCTCCTCTCCAACGGTTGTCTATGTTGTGAGATACGGGGTGAATTATTCGAAACGCTGACTGAAGTTGTACGGAGCAGGGGCGTCGGCGACACGCCGTCATTCGACCGGATCCTCATCGAGACCACGGGCCTTGCCGATCCAGTTCCCATCCTGCGGACGATCGTTACCGACAACGATTTGAGACAGTTCCTTCGCCTGGACAAGGTGATCAGCGTGGTTGATGCCGTTCATGCTTTGACACAACTGGTCGGGTATGACGAAGCGCGCAAGCAGATCGCCGTCGCCGACGTCCTGTTGCTCTCCAAGGCTGATTTAGTCGACCCGCGCGCGCGCGGCGAGGTCATTAATGCGATGAAGGCGATCAACGCAGGCGCGGAACTGGCAGTTGTGAATTGCGGCGAAATCGATCCGGAGAAACTGTTCCGCAAGTCACCATTCGATAGCCATGATCTCGGGCGCTGGATCACTGATGAAAATCATGCGCATTCCCACCACACGGCCGGGATTGGCACCATCTCGCTCGCCTACGACGGCCCCATCAGCGAGTCTGGCCTTGCCACGTGGCTCAGCATGATCACGGCATTCAAGGGTTCGCAGTTACTGCGTGTGAAGGGAATCGTAAACGTGCGCGGAAATCCCTATGCGGTTCACGTTGTGCAAACGGTCGTCCACCCCCCCGTGCCACTTGGCGCCTGGCCGACGCCTGACGCACGCACGCGGATCGTTTTAATTGGGCGGAATTTGGAAGAGGCCACGCTGGAGAGATCGTTCCAGGCATTCACCCTGGCCGAATCTCTCAGTGACACGTTTGAAATCGATCCAGTGATTTACGCCCGCTTTCGCGAGGCCGCCGAGCAAATGGTGTCGCGGTCAGTGATTAAGGATCGCCTACTTATCTAAAAAGGATAACTCCTATGAGCGACATCCGCGTGATCAAGGCCGCTAAGCTCATCGATGGGACTGGGGAAGTCGTCGCCCAACCGCACGTTATCATCAACGGCACACGTATTGAAGAAGTTGGGCCTGCCGACGCCGTCGCGATTCCCTCGGGAGCAGAGGTCATTGACGTTGGTGACTGCACGATCATGCCGGGGCTCATCGATACGCACGTACACCTGGGTGCCCTCAATTGCACCAGCTTCGGCACGGCGCGGATTGCACGGTTTGAGATCACCCCCCAGTTGCAATCATTCTACGCCCTGTTCCACGCGCAAATCTGTTTCGAGATGGGCTTCACCACGATGCGCGACGCCGGTCGCGGTACACCGCGCGGTGATTTTGCCGAAGAGATGTGCGCGGTGCGGGACGCGATCAATAACGGGATCATCGCTGGGCCGCGGCTATTGATTCTGGCCGAGTGCGTGATAACCGGTGCGCACCTCGAGATTCTGACTATGCCTCGGGCCATGCGCCGGCCCGAAGGCATGACGGCCGATGGTCCTTGGGAGCTGCGCAAGAAGGTGCGCGAGCTTATCCGCAGCGGTGCGGACGGCATTAAAACGAGCGTCACCGGCGGTGTCTCGTTGGGAACCGATCCCAGCGTTCGTAACATGACGCCGGAAGAACTCGACGCCATCGTGGATGAGGCGCACGCGTTCAATAAGCCCGTGGCCGCACATTGCTTCACCCCGGAAGGCCTGCACATGTGCGTGAATGCCGGTGTCGATACGATCGAGCACATGGTCTACAGCGACGACGAATCGATTGCTCGTGTCAGCGATTCGGGCATCTGGGTGGTGCCGACACTGCTCAATCGCATTGACTACGCGATCGACCAGAATGTCCTCCAGGGAATGCCGCCAAAACTAATCGAAACTCAACGGGCCATGAAACCGCACTGCTTCGAGACCTTCCGCCGCATGAAGGCCGCCGGCGTGCGCATCGCTATGGGCACGGATATCCACAACGTGCCGGAAATGGGCTGTGCTGCCCGCGAGCTAGAAATCTACGTGGACGAAGGGATGACCCCGATGGAGTCGATCCAAACGGCAACCCGGGATGCGGCGGTGGCGATCGGTCTTGGGGACACGGTCGGCACCATTGAGCCGGGCAAGTCCGCTGATATCATCGCCGTTCAAGGTGACCCGCTTGAGGACGTGCGCTTGCTCCAGGAAGCGGACAACATCGGCATGGTGATGAAAGAGGGCAGTGTCTACGTTGACCGCCTGGCCGATCCGCAACAGTTCGTGCGGCATCCGGAGCCGGGAACCTGGCGGAAGATCGACTGCGAGTAATTTGCTTTAGATAACCCGGATCAGACCGCCGTCAACTTCGATGCAACCGCCCGTCATGAAGCTGGCTCGGCCGGACGCAAGAAACGCCACGAGTGCTCCAACTTCCTTTGGCTCACCAAAGCGTTTGAGCAGCGTTTCCGAGACGAGGTCATGGCGCGCCTTTTCGACTGAAATGCCCTCTATCTTCGATTTGGATTCGCACATGTAGCGCATCCGCTCCGTTTCAATGGGCCCCGGATTGATCGCGTTAACGAGAACCTTGGCTGGTGCACCTTCCTCGGCGAGTGCTTTGGTCAGGCTCAGTAGCGCGGTGTTCACGATGCCGGCGGTAATGGCGAACGCGTGTGCGAAACGCGCGTGGGTGCCGGCGATATTGATGATCCGCCCCCCACCGCGTGACACCATGCCGTCGAATACAGCGCGGGCCTGACGAATCTGGGCCATGAGCTTCACGTCAATAGCACGCTGCCAGTCCTCGTCACTAATTTCGCTGAACCGCGCCGCTGCCGGACCGAGACTGTTGTTCACGAGGATATCAATCGGCCCTAGTTCAGCCTCCGTCCGTTTGACCAAATGTTCGATGGCGGCGGGGTCCGTATTGTCCGCAACGATGGGAATCACGGAGCCCGCGGTATCTGACGCAATCTTCTCCGCCACTGGTTTCAGTGTGTCCATGTTGCGTGCGGAAATGACGACGCGGGCGCCTTCAGCCGCGAGTTCATGAGCAGCCGCGGCGCCGATTCCGCGGCTCGCAGCGGTCACGAGTGCGACCTTGTCTTTCAATCCAAGATCCATGGGACGGTACCTCTGAAAATTTTGAGTACTCTTTTGCGTTCGTCGCGCCCGCCGAAAACCCGCGGCAGGGATCACCCCAGTGGCAAGAACATACACCATCGAATGGCGGAATATTAGCAGGCGGACAAGCGGTCAATGCGTGATGGATTGAAAATCCAAGGTGGTATGCTGGCTTGCAGGCCTACATACAGTTCTAATAGGGTTGATTCTGAATGAGAAGCGGAACTCTCGTATCTCTGTGGCACCGTTACCCGCGGTGGCAGGAAGCGGGTTAATAGTTGTGAACGGGAAGTAGCTGCGGCATGACACAAGAGTCAGTAGCGATCGAGGATCCCACGGACACGAACGCCGATCCGGCCATCCCATGGTCGCCTGCTCGAATTGGCGGGCTGAAAATTCCGTCGATCGTCCTGCGTGTAGGAAGTCTTCTTGTGGGGCTCGCGCTCTGGGCGGTGATCGGCGCGGCCGAGGTATTCCATCCAAGCCTCTTTCCTCCGCCGTGGGAAGTGGGGATTACATTGTTTACGATGATGGCGGACGGCGAGCTGTTTCGCCACATCGCTGTGAGCCTAAGCCGTGTCTTCTTCGGCTTTACGGTAGCGACATTGATTGCCATTCCGCTGGGAATTGCGATGGGACTGTCTCGTCGCGTCTTCCTGTTTGTCGAACCACTCGTTGAATTCCTGCGTCCGGTTCCCCCCCTGGCTCTCATTCCTCTGGCGGTGGTGTGGTTTGGGATCGGCTGGACGTCGAAAATCTTCCTCATCTCCTACGGTTGCTTCTTTGCCATCGTCGTTAACACGGTTGCCGGAATGAGGGCCGTGGAGCCGATGCACGTGCGGGCAGCTCAGGCACTGGGCGCAAGCCGCTGGCATATTCTCATACACGTCGTCCTGCGTTCGGCCGTTCCCGACATCATCGTCGGGCTGAGGCTGGCGTTGGGTCTCGCATTCCTATTGATCGTGGGGGCGGAACTCATTGCGGCGAGCGAAGGCCTCGGTTGGCTGATCTGGGACGCGCGATTTCACTTTATGGGCGATAGAATCCTGGTGGGAATGATCGCAATTGGGTTCGTTGGATTTTGTCTCAATTGGTTATTGCAGATGGTGGAATCCCGTCTGCTTCGTTGGCGAAACGCTGAATCGGAGGAAGGTAGAGTCGCTGGGTTAAATTAGTTTGAGACTTCATAAATCGTTGTAGGGTGAATGCCCAAAGGGAGGAATATGATGAACATGCTTCGAACGAAATCACACTGGTTGGTCGGCACTCTTGCCGTTGCGCTGCTCGCAGGCACATTTGGCGACGCAACATCAGTGCGTGCCGACGACACCAAATTCAAAATCGGGTCTTCTCGGGATCTTCAACTCGGGGCTCAGCTCGGGATGGCCATGCACAAGGGGTTCTTCAAGGAAGAAGGACTCGACATCGAAGTCGCCTACTTCACCTCGGGTGCCGAGATGACATCGGCTTTGGCGGCAGGCCAGCTTCAACTTGGAAGCTTTGGCGATTTTCCGACCGTTAACATGATCGCCGCCAATCTGCCCGTGAAGATCATCACGGGCGTGGCCGAAATTTCGGGCACGCAACAGCTCGTCGTCAAAAAGGGCATCAACAAGCCCGAGGATCTCAAGGGCAAGAAGATTGCGCTCACGGTCGGCAGCTCAGCGGAATCGCTGTTTGCCAGCGCATTGGCGAACTACAAGATCCCGCTCGACTCGGTCGAGGTCCTGAACATGAGTGCGCCGGAGCAGGTTGCAGCCCTGGCCCGGGGAGATGTTGATGGCATTACCGTCTGGCAACCCTACGTGCTTCGCGCCAAGAACCAGGCCGGTGGGCACGCCATGCTCTCGGCCCTAAAATCCTTCATTCCCGGCATGGAGGGCCCGTTGAACTTCTACGCCGCATATTCGGTCTTCGTGGTCCGGAACGAGTTCCTGGCAAAAAATCCGAATACGATGAAAAAGGTGCTTCGGGCCATGAAAAAGGCCGAGGACTACATCAACGCCAATAAGGACGACACGGCGAAGACGATGGAGAAGGATATGAAGGCGCCTGCGAAGGATCTCAGAGTCTTCCTTGACGAGAATGTCTATAAGATGGGCATCGACGCCAAATTAGTGAGGACCCTCGGTAGGACAGTCAACTACATGCATTCGGTGGGCAAGATCAAGTCGAAGCCAGACGTGAAAAGCTTCATCGACGACTCCTATATGAAGAGTGTCTTACCCAATCTCGTGAACTACTAGCCAATAACCGGCGGAAGCCGACGGGGCCGGGCAGGACATGATCTGCCCGGCCCTATTTTTTGTGAGGCCTGCTTGACAGGCTCTGCATTGTGCGACTTCGCCATCTCCTCTCGCGGGATGGTCCGCCTTACTCCAACGATGTCCTTCACGCGCTCGGCCAGGGCGTAATCCTTCCAAGCGCCAAGGTCAGATACGCTTGATTCACCTGCTTCAACTGGTGGCACACGGCGGGTGCGTGAGAGCCCGGGCGATGGACGAGAACCGGGAGGCGTCGGACTAAAAGCCGCCTCTCGTTTGCCCTCCGTCAACATTGATCGTGGCTCCAGTGATATAACCGGCGACGTCGGACGCCAAAAACACGACCGCCCCCGCCACTTCGTCGGGAGTGCCAAACCGCTTGAGAAGAGTCTCCTCTTCCCATTTACGCCGCGCCTCTTCGGACGACATTTCTGTTTGCCCCGTCTGTACGTCCATGGCGTACTGCATGCGGACCGTTTCGATCGGACCAGGATTAACGGCATTGACCAGAATGTTATGCGGCGCCCCGATGTCGGCCAACGCCTTGGTGAAATTCTGCAAGCCCGCATTCACGACGCCAGCCGTCATCAGGAAGCTGTGCGGCTGGTGCCCGTGGGTGCCGATGATGTTGATAATCCGTCCCTGTTTACACTCGATCATGTGTGGAAGCACGGCGCGCGCGCATCTAATCTGCCCCATCAACTTGAGGTTCAAGCCATCGGTCCAGTCTTGATCGGTCAGCAGGAGGAATCCGCGATCCCTCGGTCCCGCCAGAGAGTTCACGAGGATGTCGACGGTACCGAACGAGGCGATTGTGGATTCGACCAGTCGTGAGACGTCCTGCTCAATCGTACAATCAGCCGCGAAACCCCGCACGTCCGCGCCTGTCGATTGCTTGATTTCCGCGGCCGTACTCTTTGCGCGATCTCCGTCGCGGCCACACAAGGCGACCCGAGCCCCTTCCTGCGCCAATCTCGATGCCACGGCGGCCCCGATCCCTGTGCTCCCGCCGCTGATGAGGGCTACTTTCTCCTTAAGTCCTGTGTCCATTTCCATTGTCCTCCGTAAACGCGGATGCACACTGGCGTCTGGCCGGATGGTGGTGGGCCGGCGCGGCCGTCAGCGGACGAGGGAGCCGTAGGCGTCGGGCCGACGGTCGCGATAAAATAGCCAACTGTTGCGGATCTTGGCCACTTCGGCGAGGTCAATGTCGGCGATCAACACTTCGTCGCCGTCGCTGCCGGCCTGGGCGACGATGTTGCCGCGCGGGTCGCAGACCAAGCTCGAGCCGTAGAAGGCATCGCCGTTCTCTTCGCCGACCCGATTGACTGCGGCGACGAAGACCTGATTGGCGATGGCCATTGCCATGAGTTCTTTCATGTATACGTCGCGGGCCTGGAGCCGGGGGCTTGCCACCGGGATCAGCAACAGTTCCGCTCCCGCCAGGCCGAGGGCCCTCGCGCCCTCGGGGAAATGGCGGTCATAGCAGATCAGGATGCCGATCTTGCCGTGGGCCGTCTCAAACACCGGAAAGCCGAGATTGCCAGGCTTGAAATAGAACTTTTCGATAATGTGCCCGCTATGGGGAATGTGCATCTTGCGGAACTTTCCAATGATGTTCCCGTCGGGCCCAATCATTGCAGCCGTATTGTAATAGACGCCGGCAATTTCGCGCTCATAGACGGGCGCCATGATAATCAGGCCGTGCTGGCGCGCCTTCTCGGCGACGGCGTTGGTCGCCGGGCCGGGGATGGGCTCGGCCAAATCCAGGAACCGTTCGTCGCGCTCGCGGTTGGGGAAGTAGGGAAGGTTGAAGAGTTCCTGTAGAGCGACGATCTGTGCGCCCTCTCGGGCTGCTTCGTCGATGAACGCGAGGGTGCGCTCGAGGTTGGGCGCGGAGTCGTCCGCGCAACGCATCTGCACAAGAGCAAGCCGAATCATGGGCGTATCTCCCCTGTCGCGTACCGTCTGGTGCCGAGCAGCTACGGCGACTGGTTCGCCGCCGCCGTTTCGCAGGCGGCCACAAACCAGTCTGTGATCTCGCTCCCGGTCATCACCACCGTGTCGTCTCGATCGAGTAGCCACTCGAAAGTTTCCCACAGGGCCGGCAGGCGATGCGGCACGCAGGCAACGTGTGGATGCAGCGGCAGTGTCAGCACGCGCGGCCGCTCGACGAGTTCGGGCTCGAACGTGCGGACCATGTCTTGGACTCTTGTCCGATACTCGGCCGCGGGCTGATGATCGTTCGACCAGATGGCGACGTCGTTCATGTCGAGGCCGCCGTAGGGCACGGAGAGCAATCGGCCATTCGGCGTCTCGAGCCAGTCGGGAAAGTCGTCGATGACCCAGTCCATAACGTAGTCGATACCGGCGGCCTTGAGATAACCCGGCGTGTCGAAGGTCTCGGCCAGTCCGGGGCCAAGCCATCCCCGCGGACGCGTGCCAAAGAATTTCTCGATGTCGTCCAGGCAACGTTCAATAACGGCGGCCTCATCGTCCTCCATGAACAACATGCGTTGGGTGACTCCGTGGCCAACGATCTCGCAGTCCATGTCGCGGAGGGCGGCGGCGAGCGTCGGGTACTCCGTGATTATTGCCGAATTGAGGTTGATGCCAACGCGTAGGCCGCGTTCATTGCAGCCCCGGATGAAGCGCGACATGCCCGTGCGCAAGCCGTATTCGACCCAGCTGTAGTTGGGGATGTCGGGGACTGGGTCCTGGCCGTAAGGTGTCGACAGGAGTTTGCGCGGCAGCGGTTTGTCGAACGGCCAACACTCGACGTTCATGACGATCTGGACGATGAGTGGCTTGCCATCTGGACCCGCGATACGGGGTTGCTCGTCGATCATGCGGTAGGCGACGAACGGGTTGGCCATGCGAGTTCTCTCCATGTGGGGCACGCGCTCGCCTGGGATAAGGCGGGCTGTGCCGAGCGTCAGTTTCTACGCTTCCTCGTGCTCTTCGCGCGACTCCGCCATCTCTTTCCGCAGCGTAGCGTCCACATGCCGATAGAGGTCGAAATATTCCGTACTCGAGCGATCGCGGAGGCGTTCGAGTTTCACTTCCACAATATCCTTTACGCGGCCTGGGTGGGCGCCGAGGATTACGATCCGATCCGCCAGATAGACTGCTTCAGCAATGCTGTGAGTCACAAAAATGCAGGTTCTCTTGTCGAGCTGCCAAATCTGTAAAAGCTCCTCCTGCATGGTTTCGCGAGTCATTGCGTCCAGCGCGCCGAACGGCTCGTCCATGAGTAGAATGTCAGGTCCATTTGCGAGCGTTCGGGCAATGCTGACCCGCTGCTTCATGCCTCCCGAGAGCTCACCCGGGTAGTGGTCCTCGAATCCCTTCAAGTGGACGAGGTCCACGAAGTGGCGCACGATCTCAGCCTGTTCCTTCTTCGACGCGCCCCGCATGCGCGGCCCGAAGGCGATATTGTGGGCGACTGTAAACCAGGGGAAGATCCCGTATTCCTGGAACACGACGCCCCGTTCCGGCCCGGGACCCTCCACGGATACGCCATCGACCAGAACCGATCCCGACGTGGGATGCAAGAATCCGGCAATCAGGTTGAGGAGTGTCGTCTTTCCGCATCCGCTCGGACCTAGGAGGCAGATGAACTCTCCAGTGGCAATCGAAAGATTGATGTCTTCAAGCGCCGTCACACTACGTTCCAGCCGGTCGCTGGCGTAGATCATGTTCAAGCCAGTGATATGGATCTTTTTATTCATAAACGCTTTGCCTTGCATAGTTCGGCCTGGGCATATGACCGTGGGGTCGGCCCATCAGGTGTTCTGGTCAATGGTTTCCCGATAGGGGATCCATTTACTTTCAAGCCAGAGCAGGCCCTTGTTGATGAAGTACCCAATGACACCAATCACGATGATGCCGACCATGATCTGCTCCGTCTTGAGCTGATAGCGTCCGTCCTGGATGAGAAAGCCCAGCCCGGCGTCCGCCAGAATGAGCTCGGCCGCGACCAATACGATGAACGCCATGCCGGCGCCGAGGCGCAGCCCCACGACAACACGGGGCAGGGCGCTTCGCATGATCACGTGCCAGAAAATCTGTTGCCGGCTGACTCCCAAGGTCAAGGCTGCCCAGATATGGACACGGTCCACGGCGTGGAAGCCGCTGATCGTGTTGAGTGCGATGGGGAAGAACGCTCCATACATGATGATCGCGACTTTTGATTCCTCATCGAGCCCGAGCCACATGATGACGAGTGGAATCCAGGCGATGGGTGGAATCGGACGAACCAGCTCGATCCAGGGGTCGACCAGGTGGAACATGGGACGCCACAGCCCGATCAACATCCCGAGCGGGATAGCGACCAATACCGCAAGCAGGAAGCCAGCCGCGACGCGGGCGAGGCTGACCGCGATGTGCACGAACAGGCTGCCGTCGGCCACCATTTCAAACATCAATTTGAATACGGGAACGGGTCCCGGCAGGAAGAACTCGCTCACGAAATTGGCGCTGACGGCGAGCTGCCAGGCACCGAAAAATATGGCAAGAGAAATGAAGGTGTAGAGGTAGCCGCTCCGCCCGCGTTTGGCGGCAGATTTTTCTTGAGGAGCCTCAACTTCTTGGGTTGCGTCGCCCGTCGTCAACGGAACTCTCTCCCAGAATTACCAAACGGCCCGGCGAGCCTAGGTTTCAGGCTACCCGCTGTCAATCGGAGGGGCTAGATCGGAATATGCGTCCCGGATGCTAAGCGCCGCGTATCGAGCACAACCTCCCGGCTGGCCAGCAGCGGGGCGTCGCCGACGTTTGTAACCTCGTCCTTGTAGGTTCCAACAACGAACAAGCGCGTGTCGCCATCATACCACGTGTGATAGACGGTGACCGTGCTCCGCACCGGCACGATGCCGTTGCTCGCTTTGCCGATGCGGATCATGCTCGCGACGCGACGCAGGTGCGCAATTGCAACTTCGTGGGTCTCCACCCCGTTCAATAACGCGTGGAAATCGTCACGCTTTTGATACATCCACTCCATCGGTTTGCGAAGCTCTTCGCTGTACGCGGTAATTCGGTAGGTGAATTCCGCCGTACACAGCGCGATGTAATCATCGAACCGCTCCTCATCCAGGAACGCACAAGAATCATAGATTAGATCGGCTATTCGGTCCCGATCGACACTCAATGGCAATCTCCCGCTAGTCCTACTCGGCCGCTTCAGACGGAGCCGTCCCGAAGGGCCAGCTCTGATCCTTGCCCATGAGCCTCGACCATTCTTTCCACCAGGTTCGGGCCGCGACATCGTCCTGCGACAGGTTGTTTTCCTCGCGGCACCAATAGGTGTACGGCACCTGTCCGCCGTAGACGGCATTGCGCTGCAGCGTTACGCCAAGGCAGTCTTCGGGAAGATTGCGGCCGAAAAGGCCCCAGATCGAATGGTAGTCGCGGATGCGGCGCATCCGGTCTTCTTCGGGCTCCCCTTTGATGCCGAGCGCGCGGTACTGCACGAGCGTTTCCGTCGGACTCAACGGAATTTGATTGTCGATCCGAACCACGGTGCCACGGGTCAGAAAAGTGATGTCAGGGAACAAATCGGTAATTTGGAATTCGTCTTCCTTCATGCCCGGCAGCGCGAGATTATCGTTCCGGTCTTCCCAACCGGGGTACTTGTCGTACTCGACCGAATAACGGTCGACCGTGAAATGACCGTTGGAGAACGTGTGCCAGTTGCGTTTGTAGTACTCGGGAATCATCAGGCTGGTCTTGCGGTTCGCGACGTGCATGAACTCGTGATAGAGGTCCATATTGGTTTCCATCCAGTTCTTCCAGTTGCAGTGTAACGGCAACTCAAAGAAATCGATGACTTCCATCTCGACGGTGTCGATCATTTCTTTCTGCAGAAACATACTGTCGCCGATGTACTCCGCCAGCGGCATGCAGTTGTCATCGAGATTCACGAACACCAAGCCGTACATGACCTCGGTCTTCACTTCGCGCAGGCCACAAGCCTCCTGCCGGAGCCCGACCGCATCGAACGCCTCGGGCCGCGGCCGGCTGATGCACTCGCCGGTCGTGGGGTCGTACGTCCACAAGTGGTACATGCATTGCCAGGCCCGCAGATTGCCTGCCGGCCGGCGCAACACAGATGCGCCACGGTGCGAGCATGAATTGATAAACGTCCGGATCTTGTTGTCTTTGCCTCGGGAGACGACCAGAGGGGCGTCTGCGATCGTTGCCGTACGGTAGTCATAGACCTCCGGCACTTCGCTTTCGTGCATCACGAAGCGCCACGTCTTCGACAGAATTTTTTCCTTTTCTTCCGCGAAGATCCCTTCGTCGTAATAGACGCGATTGTCGACGAAGTGCGTGCTTGGTAGTTGGGGCGGGCGGGCGTATTCGGCAGCAGTACGGGACATCGGGTGTTTCCTTCAGAGTCGAACCTTGCGCTTTAATCCGTTGCGGCTCTTAGGCCGTCCTCACATCGAGTACAGGCGCAGCCTGGGGGCTGCCCATAACTTCGGCAACCTTCTCCTGGGTATAGACGTTTCCCCACATGCTGTAGGACTTTTCGAGCGGCATCAACTTGATATCGTCGTTGAGGTTAAGCTCAATTGGCCTGCCGTCGATCAGAACGTGTTTTATGCGGGTCTTGTCTTGAAGCACCCGGACGTCGGCGAGAGGATTGCCGTCGACGACGAGGATATCGGCCCGCCGGCCAGGTTCGAGAATGCCGATTTCATCGCCGTAACGGACGAAATTCGCATTGACGCTGGTGGCGCTGCGGATCGCCTCGGCCGGTGAGAATCCCAGATAGGTCACGTAGTGCTCAAGTTCGCGTGCGTTCCACTCGCCATATGGCGTGACCGCAAATCCGCAGTCGGTGCCGTACATGAAGGGAACGCCAGCCTCCCGCGCCTTGGACAGTGTCACCTGTGCCGATTCCAACTCCCGCTTATGGGCGTCGGGAAAGCTCGGGTAGCACCCATCCGTCGGTTGCGTGAAGTCGATGTCGTTGACGACAAGGCTGAGTGTCGGGCACAGATAACAGCCGTTCTTGAGGACAGCGTCCAGACCCTCGTCATCCATCCAGGAGCCATGAAGGATGACGTCGGCGCTGGCGCGCGCCGAGTAGAGAATCGCCTCAGCCCCACGCGCGTGAACGACGACTTTCTTGCCCAGCCGATGTGCCTCGGTGACCATCGCCGTGGTCTCTTCCTGATTGTAGCCCGAGAGCAGGCCGGTTGCCGGGTTCATGGAATCACCGTCCATGGCGATTTTGATGAAGTCCACGCCCTGCTTCACCTGGGTTCGGATTTCGGCGATGCCTTCTTCCGCGGTCCTCGCGAGGACACCGATCGACGTCTCCGGAACACCGATGAAGGTGGGATACCAATCGGATAACCCTTGCCGGTTCGTGATCTGACGCCCGGAGGTCGTCACGCGGGGACCGACAAACATGCCTGATTCAATCGCGTCCCGAATCGCGAGCGTGACCACACCCGTTGTTGCTGGATCGGCCACGGATGTGAATCCGGCCTTGAGTACACGTTGTGCGGCAAACAGGCCGCGAAGAGCCCGGTACTCGACCGGCGCAAAGATATCGATGTCTTCTTCCGATTGTGCGTTGCCGTAAGAAAGATGGACGTGCGTGTCGATCAGTCCGGGCAGAACGAAGTAATCGGAATAATCGAAAGTCTCGTCGCCGGCCACGGGCGGTGGTGCCTGGTTTGAAGGCCCGATGAACGTGATGCGGCCATCTTCAGCGACGATCGTTTGCGCGGCCTCGGCAGCATCATCCGTTGCCGTGAATAGCGTTCCACATTTTATGTACTGCTTCATGACGGGGCCTCCTTGTTATTGGTGCCCGGATGCAGCAGGGAAATCCTCCGACGACTGCATTCGGTCAGTGGCGCAGGTACAAAGCCGCAGACGGAGTTTACAGGCAATTGCTTGAAGCCGATACCGGTCCCAGCTCAGCCAAAAAAGTCGAAGGCGATCTTCAGAAAAGTCTCGGTGCGCTCAAACGCCGGCCCATGACTGCAGCGCGTGAGTGCATGGACGTCTGCCTGTGTAAGAATTTCAGCAATGGGATACGATGTCTCCTCGATGGGAAAGGCCAGGTCGGAGCGGCCGTGGATGATGGTCACGGGGCAGGTCACCGCCCGCAATTCGTCGTCGCTCAGGATCGTCGGTCCCAGTAAGGCCTGCTTGTCGCCACCAAAGACCTTATTGAAATAAGCCGCGTAGTCACCTTCGCCGAGGACCGCCATGCGGCTGTCCAATAGCTCGTCCGTAATAATGGAGTGGTCGTAGAACAGAACCTGCAGAGATTTGCGCAAATCTTCCCGCGTCTCGGGAAAGGTCCAAAGCTGCTGGCGATCAGGATTTGGCGCCAGCGGACGTCCCATCGGACACGTGACCATGACCTTGCTCACACGATCGTTCGTCGCCGCCAGCCTCAACGCGAACGTCGCGGAAATCGAATGACCGATCAGCCCCACCGGGCCCTCGGGAATTTCATTGAGCACTGCCTGCATCTGGTTGAGCCAGAGTTGGTAGTCGAAGTAAGGCGCCGACTGTTTCCGTCCCGAAAGTCCAAATCCAATCATGTCCGTGGCATAGACGTGATAGCGCCCGGCCAGCGGTTCACGGACCTTGCCGAAATTGGCCATGGCCGATGTACCGGGTCCTGCGCCGTGCATCATGAGAACGGGGTATCCCTCGCCGCCATGCCACATGTGTGCGCTGGTCTCGCCAACGGGAATGTTGCTGGATTCGAAATTCATACAACAGGATCCTGTTTCATTCTGCGCCAAAAAACTCTCGCAAGTGGCGCGTCACGGCTCGGGGCTTCTCGCTCGCGAGCCAATGCCAGGCCGTGGGAAAGTAGAAGACCTCCATCTCGTCGATCCACTCTGCCGCGATGTCGTTTACGACGGGGTCGAGTGCCACGTCCCGGCGGCCCCAGAGCACACGGACGGGACAGGTTATTCGAGCAGGCTTCAGGTGGCGTCGCTCAGGAATCTCCTTCACGAGTTCGCGGTAGTAGTTGATCGCCGCGGTGGCGGCGCCCGGCGTATCGAATACGTCACGGTAAACGGCAACATCTTCCGGCGACATGACGCGGGCAAGCCGGACTGTGCCGTTTCGGAACTGGGTCTTGTAGTTCTCTTCGGGGAAATCCGGCAGCAGATTGAAGAAGACATACCAGCTCTTGCGCTGCTGTTCGGCGTGAGTCAGCCAGCCTGCAATCCAAGCATCTGGATGTGGCGCGTTGAGGATGGCCAACCGCTTTACCCGGTCTGGCCAATCCGCTGCCAGTTGATAGGCGACGATGCCGCCCCAGTCGTGCCCGGCGACATATGCCGGGCCACCCAGATGGTCGATGAAATCGCGGATGTCAGTGGCCAGTGTGGCTGTGTTGTAGCCCGTCGCCGGTTTTTCCGATTTGTTGAAGCCGCGCATATCAACGGCGACAACGCGAAAGTCGCGTGACAATGGAGCGATCTGGTGGCGCCACGACCACCAGAACTCGGGAAATCCGTGCAACAGGACGACCAGAGGGCCTGAGCCTTGCTCGACCCAGTGAAGCTCGATGCCATTTACCCGCGTCTTGTGGTGTGACACGCCTTCGAGTGTGATCGTCATTGAGAGGTTGTCCTGGCCGTCGTTAGTGATAATCGACCGGCGGCGCGTGATAGTAGGCATCTACGATGGCGCGGGCGAGGGTAACGTTGTCCGCACTCCGGTCACTCAAAAATCCGCGGTCAAGCAAGTCTTCTGTGAGCCGCTCGGTAATCGATTCGATCGTCAGGTCGTTCGAATGATCTGACCAGGCGTTCCGCTCGACCTCATCACGAAAACAATACGCTTTCCAGGAGGCGGAGAAACGAACGGTGTCCCAATCATATGTGCCGACTTCGGTTCCATCGGGCCTGATGACATGCCACTTTCGGTCATCTCCAAATTGCAGGACCTGGCCCCGCTCGAGTGGAGCGGGGTGCCCGTCGGGCGCGTGGAGCGGCCTGACCTCATGGAAAAAGCTGTCGGTGTCCATCAGCAGACCCGTGTTGGGCCGCTGTGGGGCGGTTACCGGTGCTCCCCCTGCGCCGTCGGGATAGACGCGGAACTCCCCGCCCTCACAAACGTTGAAGAAACAGACCGCGGTCGCGATTGGCAGGCGCCACGCGTCAAATAATCTTGAGTGGTGCATGCAAATGAGTAGCCACTGTGGTGTTGTGCTCCGACTCACGCCTCGGAATTCTGTGATGTCGGTATGCGGGCCTAGCCACTGACCGGCCACATACAAGTTGGCGAGGACGGCCACTGGCACGATCACGGGCCGATCCAGAAGTTCCCGGGCACCGGAAATGAACGCCTCGTGATAAAGCAGCGGTTCCGCCTCAGGATATTTGGATCCACGACGCTCAACGAATCCAAGGTCTGCATAGGTCTCACGAAACTGACATGTAAAAGCACGGTCGAAGTCGAGCCAATCTGCGTGAGTCACGTCATAGGGTTGGTCACCCTGGTGCCCGCGCTGCCGGGCGAGGTCGTAGAAACACTCGAACCGTTCGGGTAATCCGGCGCCGATCTCGGTCGACGATATTTCGGCGCTAGCCATGCGATAGGTGCCGACCTTTTCGCACAGGTCGATCATGGCCCGATATTCATGCTCCGCGAGAACGGGTTCAACCAGGTGATACGTCCCGTTTCGCGTAACCGATCCATCTCGATCGCCGTGGCCTGTTTCTGCTCGCGCTGACAAGGTGTTTCATCCTCCTTCGCCGTCGAGGTTGGGCATTCAGGGGAAGTTCGATTCGCGGAGTGGATACAGCGGATCTTCCCTAAGGAGCCTGATCCTTGATAATGCTCGTGTCATTGCATCTTGAGCAAACTTTGCCTCATTGGGCAACAGTCCTGGGTTCTTCGAGGCGAATTCCATGATTCGGTGGTCCAGCATTCGTATTGCCGCGAGCATGGTTGTGGTCACCACGGCACGTTCAGTGTGCCCAGGGCGCAGCGCGAAACAATAGCATCGAGGCATCCGAGCGAGTGTAGGCCAACCGTTCGTGTCAACCATTTCGATGAGGCATTTGAAGTCGGTTATCAAATCTGGGCTGGTCATGGTATCCGCACACTTTGTCGCCACCATCCCTTGCGTGTAGCATCACGCCGCGCCCATGGAGGGAGGGCCATTCATCACCAGAATTGGCGGGAGTCCGGCATCTTGCGGGCGTGACGGGGTTGAATGAAAGGTTGGCCATGCCGGCGCGGGCAGCAAATCTGAAGGGCGAGACCAGGGGAGTCCCTTTAACGGCTGTCATCGGCATCATGATCATCGTGCTGTCGGAAGGCTTTCTCGTGCTCGACGTATTGTTTCGTGGCGGTGGGGTTGTACCGTACGAACCTGTTGCCACGCCCGATGATGGTATTTTGCCGACTGTGGCCCGCGCCATATCGCAGTTCCTAACTCCGCTGTGCTGGACCGGACTGCTGTTCCTTCTGGATGGTCTATTGCATCGGGAGATCTGGGGTGGGTGCTCGCCTATCCGGGCCAGGCCGTGGCGGTTTGCCGCCATCTACCTCCTCAGTATTCCGGTCTGGTTCGTCTTCGATTGGGTGAATTTCTGGTACACCGACGCGTGGCGCTATCACGGTCTTCCGGAGAGTTTCTTCATCCGGTACGCGGGCTATTTCCTCGCCTTCGGGGCGATCTGCCCAGGCATGTTCTTGATCGCCGACATTGTGAACGCAAGGGGCTTGCACGCCTTCGGGGACCGGTCCTCGATCCGGGTCCAATCGTTTGCGTTCTGATGGTGGTCATCGGCGGTGCCATGGCGCTCTATCCTTTTCTCGTGCGGGATCCCATCGGCAGTCTCACGCTGTGGCTGGGCTGGTTCTTTCTACTCGATCCGATCAACGAGCGGATGGGTGCCCCAAGCATTCTCGGCGACTGGCGGCAGGGACGGTGGGGACGGACGGTGTCGCTGATGATCGGCGGCGCCATATGCGGATTCTTGTGGGAATTCTGGAACTATTGGGCGGTGGCGAAATGGACGTATAATTTGCCGTTCCTGGGATCATTGGAGAGCATTTCGTACTTCGAGATGCCGGCAATCGGGTTTTTGGGATTCCTACCCTTTGCCCTGGAATGCTGGGCGATGGTGCAAAGCATTCTTTGGATCGCTTACAAGTTGGGCCTTCGCCGAATTGAAGCCCTGCCGTTGGCCGAGGCGGTGACTTAGACCGAAACTTGCCTGGCGTGCTGTTCTGGTCGGGTCCGTGATGAAAATTCGCGGGCGTTACTCGGGTGCTTCCCGCGCAGTGTCCGACATAACTCTACAATTGAATTTTTGGCCGCTGCATTCCTTGTTGGGCGTCACGCCGCAGTTCAGCCGCATAGAGGGTGAATTCTTCCTCGAGCCGGTGGCGTGGAGAATCGTGAAATGTGCGTTCTACCCACGCGTTTTTCGCTGCGATATCGGCCCACATCTCTTTTGGAGTGGGCAGGCTGCTCCGGCCGCTCACGTACTCAACCAACCAGCGGCATTGAGATTCGAATGCTCTGGGTAGTCCCGTATTGGGCTGGATGAATCCGATGAAATAAAGGCCCGGCCACTCAGGCGGGACGATGCGTTTGTAGAGGTCGATGGCACCTTCTGTCACCGGAACGATATCCGGCGAGATGAACGGAAGGTCGATGATATAACCCGTCGCGCCAATCAGAACATCGAACGTCTCCTGGGTGCCGTCCACGAAGTGGATCGTGGTTCCGTCGACACGATCGATGCCCTGCTTGACGGAGATTCGATTGTAGGCGATGTCGTTGATCACTGAGCCGCTGCTTGTAGGGTGTACAGGTTTGGTGACCGGTTTGAAGCCGTAATCCTTCATGTTCCCGTGCACCATCCGGATCAAGATTGTGAGGATCCGTTGCCTCAACTTAGCCGGCACCCAGGGGCGGTTGAGCATCTCGGAAATGTCGGTGAGGGGAATGCCGAACACGAGCTTGGGCGCGATGACGACACCTGTCCGGGCGACGAGTACAGTCCGCGTCGCTGTCACACAAACATCGCTGGCGATGTCGACCGCGCTGTTGCCGACGCCAACGATGCAGATGCGCTTGCCGACGAAGGGTTCGGGTTTCTTGTAGTCGTGTGAGTGCAGATATTGACCGGCGAATCCTTTGAATTGGTCGACGTGGCGGGGAAGATATAGGTGTCCGGTCGCGACGATCACCGTTCCGAACGACCGGACATCACCGTCACGTGTCTTGATCTCCCAATGAGGGGCTTCCTTGCCAGGTTCAAACAGTGGCTGGATCGATGTGACCTCGGAATGAAAGCGGATGTGACGCCGAACATTGAATTGATCGGTATATCCTTCCAGATAGGCGTGAACCTCCCAATGGTCGGGAAAGGTCTGAATTTCGTCCTCGAATGGATAGTCGCTAAAGCGGGTGAGACTCTTTGCAGTATTGATATGCAAGGTGCGGTAGGCCGAAGACCGGCCATTGTCGTTCATGTAGCACCACATGCCGCCGAGCTGGCTTCCCATCTCGTAGACCACCACCTCCAGACCTTCCTGGAGCAGGTATTTCGCCGCACTAATCCCGGCGACGCCGGCGCCGATGATCGCGATGGGAGATGTGGGGTGAGTCACGGGCTGCAGCCGACGCCTAGTGAGACCGTGTGCTGCCGACGTTCACCGAAACCAAGTCCGAGACGCGGCCCACGTTGAAATTGTTTCGTTTGCTGATGTCTTCGCCGCGCATGAGATGCAGCTGACGGCCGATGCGATCCTCGGCACCAAGTTGACCCGCGTGGATGGCGGCGAGGTCGTAGTCGAAGTGTGACGTGGTCGGCATGAACCGCATGGCCATCGCACGACTTGGGGCGGCAGACAGGTTCGGGCGCCTTCCGTGAACCGTATACACGTCGTAGACACAGAACTGCGCCCGTCTAAGCACGACGTCTTGACCATTGGCTTCTGCTTCGGATTGGTCCCGGATCGCTCGGTACTCGCCCAACTCTTCGGAGCTCCCCAGTACGATTGGAAAGGATTCCCGAGTCCTGTGCGATTCTGGGACGATGCGCAGGCATCCGCTTTCACTCGTACAAGCGTCGAGTGCAATCCAGACGGTGCAGGCCGCCAGCGGGCGGATTGGCCAGAATTCTCCATCCTGCTGCCACGGGGTTGCATCGCTCATCTGGGTCTCTTTCGTGAACAGCGCCACTTCCCACAGCAAGAAATCCGGACCGATGCGTTGCTCCACGACATTGATGATCTGGGGTTGTCGCGCAATCGAAATCCAGCTCGCATCCATTTCAAGCAGCCCGCCGACATAGCGAGGTGAGAGTTCCGAGTTATCGCTCAGGAACTTACTCAGGCGGCGTTCTATCCTCTTTAGTGAGACGTTCTCTAGGGTGAGGTTTGGGACTACGTACCCCAGATCGCGATACTGCGTGACATCCGTTTCCCTAAGTCTACCCATGACTCTCGTTCCCTACACAAAATCCGTCGCGCTCTTTTACGCGATCATGGCGGCGAGACCAATAATCAGCAGGAGCGCAAGTGCAACGCGCCGGTAAGTAGCATCCGCGCTCTTACCAAACAGTTTCGCGCCGGCCCAGATTCCCAGAGCATTGGGCAGAAAAATGACGGCCGAGCGCGTGACCGTCTCCAGCTCAATAGCATGGCTGACGGCGAGCGCCGCAACGGTAAATACGGAAACCGTCGTCGTGACGACGAGGATGCCGCCACGCATCGATCGGGCGCCGACCTCGGACGACAGAATATACGTCGTGAAAATGGGGCCGCCCATGCTTGTGCCGCCGCCGAGAAAGCCACCCAGCAGACCGACGCTCACCCCGGCGCCGATACTGCGGCGGGCACGCCAGCGAAAGCCGAACAACAACACAAGTCCCAATGCGAAGACAATAGCGCCCATCGAACGTTGCATGATCAGAGGATCGATGACCACCAGCAGCTGAGTTCCTGCAACGACCGCGAAAGGAGTGGGAACCAATATGGGCCAGATAAGACGTCGGTCCATCACGCGAACGGCGCCCGGAATAAGCTGTGCTGTCGCCGCGATGGAGGCGATGCCGGCAATTGCGACGGCTTCCACCGGACCGAGTAGGATGGCCAGACTCGGCACGAGAACCAATCCAACGCCGAATCCGGCGAAGCCGTGGATGAGGCCTGCCACCACCGCCACCGTGGATGCAATGGCGAGGCTGGCGTCAATGACGCTGACGATATCTGCGATCACGCAGACTGACTGGCAGATGCCTCGGCCAGGACCCAGTCACGAAATGCAACGATAAGGGGCTGCTCGGCAGCTTCCTCCTGGCACAAAAGGTAGTAGGCAATATCTGCTTCGATCGCCAAAGCGAAGGGTCTGACCAGACGGCCGGCATAAAGATCGTCCGTGACGAGAACACTGCTGGCCAAGGCGACACCATGTCCTTCAACAGCTGCCTGCACTTGTAGGCCCAGTTGATTGAAGCGGGGCCCTCTGGACGCGTCGATATCGTCCACACCAGCCGCCTTCAGCCAAGCGTCCCAATGCGGAAAATAAAACTCATCCGATTCCACATGAAGCAGTGTGTGATTTCGGAGGTCGCCGAGCTTTCGCAGTGGCGCGACATCTTCTAGCAGGCGTGGACTACAAACCGGGAAGGCGTGCTCGTCCATCAGCTTGACGACCTTCGAATCCGGATAGTTACCGCGCCCCAGGCGAATGCAGACGTCTACGCCGGCCCGGGCCAGGTCGACGGCCCGCATGTTCGCATCGATCCTGACATCGATATCAACGTGGGCTTCGTAAAATCGATGCAGCCGCGGGACAAGCCATTTTGCGGCGAAGAATGGCAGAACGCTGACGGTCAGGATGCCGCCGGTGTTGATGGTTCCCAGCTTGTCGGCCGCCTCGGAAAGCTTGTCAAATCCCTGGCGCAGCAGCGGCAAGGCGGATTGCCCAGCTTCCGTAAGGACGACAGCGCGCGTCAATCTGCGGAACAGCGGGACGCCGTATTGATCTTCTAGTGCCTTAATATGGTTGCTGATTGCCGCCGGTGTGACGCCGAGCTCATCCGCCGCCTTGGTAAAGCTGAGGTGGCGTGCCGCCGCTTCAAAAGCGCGTAAGGCCTTTAAGGAAATTGCAGGACGCGTCATGGGTGTCTATGAGTCATATTTTCTGAATCATAGATCAAGACATAGTCGTTTGTCGAAGGTTAGTGCAGCGCCTAACATTCGTAGTGATGGAGGCGGAAAAAATAGCAGTGGTATGTACTCGGTTTAAACACCGGTAAGAAAATTTTCACGCAGTACAAGGTGACCTTTGGACGAGGGTCGCCCATGAGAGCCCTCAATACTTTTGTTGATGATTGTTGGGGCTTCAAAGCTACGCGTAGTGGCGAAATTTATAATTGTTTCAAAGGGAGCGACGATGTCATCTGAAGATGTGCGCGCGAAGCTGAACCATCCCGTCGTCGACGCTGATGGTCACATGCTCGAATTCACGCCGATTTTCCTCGACCATCTCAATGTGGTCGGTGGGCCCGATATTGTTGAGCGGTTCGTCGCCCGGTCGAAGGAAAATCGTGAAGCAATGTGGTATGCGCTGCCGCCAGAAAAGCGTGCGGAGCTTCGGCTTGCCCGCCCACCGTGGTGGGCGGTTGCGGCGCGGAACACTTACGATCGGGCGACGTCGATGCTGCCCGATCTGCTCAAGAATCGGATGGATGAGTTCGGATTCGATTTTTGCGTCTCTTACCCGACGCTCGGGTTTTTCTTGTTCGACGAGCCGGACGATGAACTTCGACAGGCCAGTTGCCGGGCGCAGAACAACATGGTCGCCGACATATTCTCCGGCGTGAAGGATCGGATCACGCCAGCCGCGACGGTACCCTCATACACGCCGCAAGAGGCGATCTCCGAACTCGAGCACGTGGTGAACCAGCTTGGGCTGAAGGCGGTCATGCTGTCGAATCTCGTGCGCCGGGTCATCCCGAAAGCCGCGGGCAAGTCTTGGGAAGGCGAGCAAGCCGAGTGGATCGACCCCCTGGCGCTTGATTCGGAATACGATTACGACCCGGTCTGGGCCAAATGCATGGAACTTGGCGTTGCTCCCACCGCGCACTCTTTCATGCAGGGCGCCGGCTGGCGCCGGTCTCATTCCTGCTACGCATACAACCAGACGGGTCACTTTGCCGACGCCGGGGAAGCGTTTTCCAAGGCACTGTTTTTCGGTGGCGTCACTAACCGGTTTCCAGACCTCAATTTCGGTGTGCTCGAAGGCGGCGTCGGTTACGCCATCACAGTGTTCTCGACGCTGATCGAGGTTTGGCACAAGCGCGGTGCCCCGGGGATCGCCAATCTCGATCCGTCATCGCTCAATTTCAATGAGCTTCGCGACCTGTTTGCGCGCTACGGCGGCGACCAATTCGCGCGGCGATTGGGTGAGGACGAGCGTATCGGATACTCGATCTTGAGGTCGGACGGTGTCGTCCGGGATGCGGACAAGCAGTTGCTGGATGAGTTCGCGCCGGCCGGCGTTGAGAGTAACGAAGACATCCGGGATCGCTTCGTCAATCGTATCTGGTTTGGATGCGAGGCGGATGATGTCATGGCGCCCATGGCGCTGAGTGGGCGTGGCGTGCCGTTGGATGCGAAGGTTAAGGCGACCTTTGGCTCGGACATTGGACACTGGGATGTCCAGCGTATGAATCACGTCCTCGAAGAGGCCTACGAGATGGTCGAAGATGGCCTGGCCACCGAAGAGGGTTTCCGCGACTTCACGTTCACGAATCCAGTGACCCTGCACGCTGGAATGAATCCTGACTTCTTCAAAGGAACCGTCGTGGAAGATGCAGTCGAGAAGCTGCTCGTCGAGCAGGGGATGCCGACGTCGAAGAGGCAGCGCGTTGCAGAGCAGAAGGTTGCCGAGCCGGCAAATAGGGGCAAGACAGCCCCCTCCAGTCACGAAGCGCCCGCCGGACTTCCGGGAATGCCGTTCATTCCCGCGGACAACTGGTGGTTCAAGAACAACCGTCACATGGGAGGCTGAAGATTATGAGCATCAATGAAAACTACTCAGAGGACGTTCACGGGAAGCATGAATATTTTGATCTCGGGAACTTTCCTCTCATCAGCGGTGGGACTCTGCGCGGTGCCAAGCTGGCCTACAAGACACACGGCCGGCTGAACGCCTCCAAGAGCAACGCGATTCTATTCCCGCATATGTATTCGGGATCGACCTTGCACATGGAGATGTTCGTCGGTGAGGGCCGTGCTTTGGACCCTCAGGAATATTTCATTATTCTGCCGGCGCAATTCGGGAATGGCATCTCGCCGTCCCCCAGCAACACATCGCCGCCTTACAATCAGACCGCGTTTCCCGATCTTATGATCGGCGATGATGTCGTTGCGCAGCACAAGCTGATAACCGAGGCCTTTGGCATCGAGGAACTTCAACTCGTGCTGGGCTGGTCCATGGGTGCGCAACAAACCTACGAATGGGCGGTTCGGTACCCCGACATGGTGAAACGCGCTGCCCCGTTTGCCGGCACCGGGAGAACATCTGATCACTGCAGGGTTTTCCTCAAATGCCTGATCGAGGCGATTACGTCGGACCCGACGTTCGAGGGGGGCTTCTATAAGGACCCGCACGCGGTTCATGCCGGGCTGCGGCGCCACGCTGACCTGTTTGCGCTAATGGGTGCGTGCCAGGAGCTTTATGTGAAGGAGGCTTGGCGCGCGCTCGGCTTCTCGTCGCTCAGCGACTTCCTCGCCGGGTTCTGGCAGAACTGGTTCCTGCCGATGGACCCGAACAACCTCATTGCGATGATGATGAAGTGGTATCGCAGCGACGTCAGCCTCCACACGGGAGGGGATCTCAAAAAGGCGTTGGCGCGCATCAAGGCTAAGACCTATGTCATCGCCTTCAGCAATGACATGTTCTTCCCCGTGGATGATCAGGAAGCGGACCGCAAGATGATCAAGGGGGCAAAACTCAAAGTGATCGACACGTTGTGGGCCCACTTTGCCATGCTGTGCCTAACCGAGGACGATCGCGCGGCGATCGACGGTCACCTCAAGGACTTACTCAACGAGAGCAGCTAGCGGCTCCGTACCTTGGTGTGGATCGGCGTTGGCCGTATCGGTCCGGCGTTCTTGGGAATGGTGGGCGCACCTGGGATTGAACCAGGGACCTTCCGCATGTGAAACGGACGCTCTACCGCTGAGCTATGCGCCCTCGATTGCGCGTAAGCGACGCGCGATGCATCGCAGCCGTATTATGCATGCGGCCATGGGCTGTCAAGAATTGGCAGTGGCCTGGTCCGCGTGACGACATGGTCTGGTGCGTTAAAGAACTAGCTTGTGGGCGCTGCGCCGATGGGCTTTGTGCCGACAATCTTTGTACGGTCGAACTCGTTCAGACGGTTCACTCGGATGATCGTATGAAGTTCCTCGGTGTAAGCAGATCCCCTCTCGGAATATCGCGTCAGCGTTAATGCGAGAACGTTGCCGGATAATGGCTTGCCGGCTTGACGTGTTTCGCTGCGGCGGAGGCGGAACTCTTTGTATGCCGGATGCGTATTGAGGTTATGCGCATACTTCCACACTGACCTGATGAGCTTGCTGAAGGCCCGGACGCGATGGAATTGATTTTCGCCACGTTCTGCCGGCAATAGCCCCGGCACGTCGGGATTTTCCGTCCACTGTCCGAAAAGCGCATTTCCGAGCATGGCAAATCGCGAGGTCCCCCAGCCGCTTTCGATGGCCGCTTGAGCAAGAGCGAGGGACACCGGCACTTGATCAACCCGCCGGATGAGCGAGCGCAGATCTCCTGGCGCAACAGAGTAGAGTTCCTCCAGATTGGCCAGCCATGCGGCATCGCTGTCACTGGACTGCCGGCGGGTCTTCATTTGTTGCTCAATCTGCAACAGACGCGACCGGTCTCGACTGAGTTGCTCATTCACTCTCAGGACCAGTGGCAGCACACCACGAAGGAACAGATCCTTGCGCTCCGTCGTGGATTTGACTTGAGGAAAATCCCCAGGGAGTTGCGAGATGAACAGTCGCGGCACATCAGATTTCCCTGACCGAACTGAGGGAAGGGAATAGCCGAATCGATCAAATCGGGCCTTGAGTGCGATCGAGGTGAAGCTCCGAAATTCGAATGATGGTGAAGGGTTCGGCCCTTGATAAGACGGCGGCGGTCCCTTGATAAATGGAAGTGAAATGAGCCCCGATTGTGTACCGAAGGCGCCGGCTGAGATTGCGGCGAACACCGAGACATAGATATGCGGAGGCCGCACGCATTTCAGAATTGATAGATACTCTGTGACGCGTTTCCACACGACTGTTCTCGTGGATCGGAACAAGGAATCAGGCAAATTGCCTGAGCGTTTCGGGTAGGTCGGACAGGTTGTCGATGATGGCATCCGCGCCGAGCTCACGCGCCGGAATCATCGTGTAGCCGTAACTCACCGCCACGACCGGCACATCCGCGGCCCGAGCAACCGCGATGTCGGCTTGGCTGTCGCCAATCATCACCGCCTCGTCGGTCTGCGCATTCATATGTTCGAGGGTTGTGAGCAAGTGCGCCGCGTCGGGCTTCTTGACGGCAAGACTGTCGCCTCCGAGGATCGCCGCGAAGTATTTCGTCAGATCGAGCTCTGACAGCAATCTCTCCGAGAGTGCGATCGGCTTGTTGGTGCAGACACCCAATTTCACGCCGGCGGTGGCAAGATGATCCAGGACGTCAATCGCGCCGGGAAACGGAAAGCTTTGGTCCGTCAAATGTTCTCCATAGAACTCGAACGCACCACTGAACATGGATTCGACGTCGGCTTCATCAGGGATGCCGCCGGTGGCAATGAGTGATCGTTCAATCAGCCGCCTTAAGCCCTGTCCGACCATCGTCCGTACTTCTGCGACCGTGACCGGACCGCGGCTAACACCCGGCAAGACATGATTGAGCGCCGCAGTGAGATCCGGCGCCGTGTCGACAAGCGTACCGTCAAGGTCGAAGACAACAGCACGGGGCAGTGAATTCATTGAAAAAACTCGTAAGAATTCGTGACTTGGGGTATGAGATGGCATGTGGCAATGTCCCGCCCAGAAAGCTGATCGCACTGCGTTTTAAACGCCTTGCAGGTGTGACCCAAGAAAAAACGTGAATCCACGGGCGTATGACTGATTCCGACGTGGCCATCGTGGTCCTTGCTGCAGGCAAGGGCACGCGGATGGACTCCGACATCCCAAAAGTGCTGCATGGCGTTGCGGGAAAGCCCATGCTTTCCCACGTGCTTGATGCTGCCGCGGCCATTGAGCCGGAGCGCAAGATCGTTGTCATCGGTCCGGGCATGGAGTCGGTTGCCGCAGTCGCCGTTGGCGCTATGACGGTTGTCCAAGACCCGCGGCTGGGAACAGGCCATGCCGTATCGCAGGCGCAAGCAGCACTTGATGGATTCACCGGTGAGGTGCTTGTGCTCTTCGCCGATAGCCCTTTGATTACGTCGGATACGATGCGGCGCTTGATTCACGCGCGACAGGGAAAGTCGAACCCCGCGGTGATTGCCCTTGGGTTCAGGCCAGCAGATCCAGCGGCTTACGGCCGACTGATCACCGATGGGAACGGCACGCTACAGTCGATCGTCGAATACAACGATGCTGACGAGCGCCAGCGGACCATTGGGCTTTGTAACGGCGGTGTCATGGCGATCGATGGCACGATCCTCTTCGAATACCTGTCAGAGGTCGGCAACGGAAATGCCAAGCAAGAATACTACCTCACCGACTTGATCGAGATCGCGTGTCGCCATGGTCGGGAGTGCGGGGTTGTTGAGTGCCCGGAGGAAGAAACCTTTGGCATAAACTCACGCGCGCAGCTGGCGGTGGCCGAGAATTTGATGCAGCAGCGATTGCGCACCGCCGCCTTTGCATCCAGCGTGACCATGGTCGATCCCGACACCGTGTACCTGAGCGCTGACACGACATTCGGCCGTGATGTGGTCCTCGAGCCTCACGTATTCATTGGTCCCGGGGTCAGCATTGGAGATGGGGTTCGAATTCGCGCCTTCAGTCACCTCGAGGGCGCCACGATTGCCGCAAATGCCAACATCGGTCCCTATGCCCGACTGCGGCCCGGCGCAGACATCGGACCGTCCGCGCGGATCGGTAACTTCGTCGAAGTGAAAGCAGCGACGATCGAGGCGAGGGCCAAGGTTAACCATCTCGCTTACATCGGGGATGCCCGTGTTGGTGAAGGCGCCAATGTCGGTGCGGGCACGATCACCTGCAACTACGACGGCGTCAGCAAACACCGGACGGACATCGGCGCCGGGGCCTTTATCGGCTCCAACAGTTCATTGATCGCGCCGGTTCGGATTGGTGATGGCGCCATCGTTGGTGCTGGGAGCGCGGTCAGCCGTGACGTACCTCCGGGGGCTCTCGCGGTCACGCGCGCGGAGCAATCTGAAAAGCCTGGATGGGCGGCGAGGTTTTTCGGCCGCAAGAAAGGCCGATCGACGCCGAAGGGCGCAACAGCAAGCACGGACGGGACCTGAGGCATGTGTGGAATCGTTGGTGTAATCGGTCAGGAGCCTGTGGCCGCGGTCTTGATGGAGGGTCTGAAGAGACTGGAATACCGGGGCTATGATTCAGCCGGTGTCGCGACCTTGGTGAACGGCAGCATTGACCGGCGCCGGGCCAAGGGGAAGTTGCTCAATCTTCAGGCGCTGCTCGACCAGGCGCCGTTACCGGGCGATATCGGGATCGGCCACACCCGTTGGGCGACCCACGGCGTGCCGAACGAAGTCAACGCTCACCCCCACGTGACGGGCAAAGTCGCCCTCGTCCATAACGGCATTATCGAGAACTACCGGGCACTCCGTGAGGAGTTGATCCCGCTCGGATATGTCTTTGAAACCGAGACGGATACCGAAGCGGTCGCTCAACTCATCACCCGCTACATGGATGACGGGCACTCACCAATTAACGCTACGGCACAGGCGCTGGGGCGCCTCGAGGGCGCTTTCGCGCTGGCCATCATCTTCGCCGGCGAGCATGACCTGATGATCGGAGCGCGGCGGGGCAGTCCACTCGTGGTTGGTTGGGGTGAGAACGCGATGTATCTCGGCTCGGATGCGCTTGCGTTGGCATCTGTCACTGATCGGGTGAGCTATCTCGACGAAGGTGATTGGGTGGTTCTCAGTCAGGACGAGGCCAGCGTTCGGAATTCAGAGGGCAAGGTGATCGAGCCCGAGATCAAATTGACCGCGCTGACCGGTGCGATGATCGGCAAGGGCAATCATCGGCATTTCATGCTGAAGGAAATCTACGAACAGCCGACGGTGATCGGCGACACGCTCAACACATTCTTCAATCCGGCCAGCCGGACAATTCAGCTTCCCGAAATGCCTTTCGATCTGGCGGCAATCAGTAAAGTCACCATCGTTGCGTGCGGGACGTCATATCTGGCTGGCATGGTGGCCAGATATTGGTTCGAGCGCGTTGCTGGGATCAACGTCGAGATCGACATCGCGTCGGAGTTCCGATACCGGGGCGCGTCGATGCCCGAGGGTGGACTCGCCGTGTTCATCTCACAATCCGGGGAGACAGCGGACACGTTGGCGGCACTCCGCTATGCCCACGAACATGGCAATCATACGCTGGCCGTTGTCAATGTCGCCGAGAGCAGCATGGCAAGGGAGGCTGATGCCTTGTTGCAGACGCATGCCGGACCCGAGATCGGCGTCGCATCGACAAAAGCGTTCACCTGTCAGCTCGTGACGTTGGCGTGCCTCGTCATAGCCATGGCGCGCGCGCGCGGTGCGATCGACCACGAAGTTGAAGCCCACTTGTCGGCAGCGATCGCTGAAGTTCCGGCGCGGGCGGCCGAGGTTCTGAACCACGATGAGATGTTGCGCGAGCTCGCGCACGAGCTCGCCGAGGCACGGGACATTCTCTACATCGGCAGGGCCACGTCATATCCGATCGCGCTTGAAGGTGCTCTCAAGCTTAAGGAAATTTCATATATCCATGCGGAGGGATTTGCGGCCGGAGAACTCAAGCACGGCCCTATCGCCCTGATCGACGAGGATGTTCCGGTTATTGTCATCGCACCGTCCGACGACGTCTTCGAGAAAACGGCTTCCAATATGGAAGAAGTGATCGCCCGGGGCGCCCGCGTCGTCTTCCTCAGTGATGAAGCCGGAATCAGGCGTTTGGGCGACATGGCAGCGGCGACCATCCAGCTTCCGACCGTCGATCCGGTCGTTGCGCCAATTCTTTATGCCATTCCCGTTCAGCTTCTGGCCTACCACGTGGCGGTCATCAAAGGGACCGACGTGGATCAGCCCCGGAACCTCGCCAAGTCGGTGACGGTTGAGTAGATTTGTTAGTGTTTCAGTAATAGACGAAATACAAAGCACTAAAACCACACAACTATATACCAAAATAGGTGTTGCAATTGAAATATTATTGCCACGATTGGTGTATGGGAGTTTTGGAGGATTAAGGGAATTTATTTTTGATTTCGTTCAATCACGGAGGGATGATGAGTGGTGGTATAGCCAAATAGCATTGGAGTTAAATAATAGGGGTTATAGAGGGGATAGAGGAACTGAATGGAATGATAGATTAATAGAACGTTTCTACAAGAAAGAGTTGAAGCGAAAACAGTGGTTAGATGAATTGAGTAAAAGCACTGTGATAAAATATTATTTTGAATGAGGTTGGATGTGGGTGTGGATGTGAATTTCAAAATTTAAACCTATGAAATTTAAAATTGGTGGAATTTAAAATAAATGGTGAAATCCACAACATATAGTGGGTAATGGTGTGAATATAGGATATATGTTGATTTGTGGTAATTAAAATAATCATGTGTTTTCAGTGATGATTTTTCAATTTTGCAGGGACGTTTTTGTGTCACCTATGCAACCTGTAGAAACCTCTGCACTGCACCACGATTGATACCTACCTCATTCGCAATCTTGCGAATGGACGCACCGTTCCTCTTTGCGTCGAGGACTTTCCTCTTGATGGAGGGTGTCAGGACAGATTTGCGTCCTAACTTGGTTCCGTTTGCAACGGTTCGTGCAAGACCCGCATTTGTGCGTTCAATCAACATCTCACGATTCCACTCTTCGAGAACCCCGATAAGTTTCATCATCATTCGTCCAGAACTCGAACTGGTGTCCAATCCGTTCTTCACTGCGATGACACCAATACCCTTCTCGTCCATATCTGACAGGAACGAGACAAACTCCTTCATCGACCTTCCGAACCTCGATACATCTCATCCGATGACGGCATCGAATTTTTTGAGGAATCCATCTTTGCAGAGTTCAGAGTATGCAGGACGATACTCTCGAGATTTTGCACCAGAGACTTCATCCTCATAGACCTTCACCACCTGATACCCCATACGGTCACTATAGGAGTTCAGTTCCCGCAACTGGTTCTCGGTGGTCTGGTCTTTGGTGGAAGTGAAGACACGACAATACAACGCAACTTTCGTTGTCATTTCTCACCTCTTTGAGGTGTCTTGGGATACTTATGTATAGTAACAAATCAAAGGGGAACCGTCAAGGTAAGTCGTTGTTTTTAGGCAATAAAATGTATTACCATCCGATGGACAGGTGATTTAGAGATTGTAGGGGAACTTCGTGGAGTTCTACTCAGGATACCTTCGATGCAACGAACCCCGACATACCCTTACCCTTCGCACGACGCACGACGTATCCCTTATTTCCTAACTTGAAACTCTTGTCGTTTTGGAGGTTCGAGAGTGCGGTGACCAATGCATCTGCAACAGGGTCACGAACTTCCTTCGGTGTCTTGGTCTGAGATTTCATCCACTTGGAAAACGCATCCTCTGCAATGTCATCACCGATACTTTTGCGAAGTGCATTGAGTTTGCGAACCTGACCTTTAGTCAGAGTGGATTGGTCGATGGTCATTATATTTCCTTTTGTAGATGGGGTGATAGTTAGCAATAGAAATCGGGTAGAGTTTTACTCAGCACCCTTTGTAATTCTTCTTCACACATTCTCGGGAAAGTTTCCGTGCTTCTGCGATTTGGGCAGGGGTCATTCTTCCCGCAACTATATCTCTATTTTTGGTCGCACTCTTGATTCCCTGTGATGCGGCAATATTCCACCATACATGGGCATAGACATTGTCCTGTATGACACCTTGTCCAAGTCCATACATCAAACCCAGATTGTATTGGGCATTGGCATATCCCTGTTCGGCAGCAAGTCTGTACCACTGCACCGCAGTCTTATTATCCTGTGGAATACCTTTTCCGTGTTCGTACATAATACCCAGATTGTACTGGGCACGGGCATCCTCCTGTTTGGCAAGAGGTTCCCACTCACGCAGAGCAGTTGCGTAGTCTCCATTCTTGTACGCCTCCGAACCCTTTTGGAAATCAGCACCCCAACTCACCCCCGTACTCCCAAGAAGCACGGCAAAGGTCAGGCCCAATGTGGCGATCAGCTTTTTGTTTTTATAAAGACGACATAAAAGGCTAGAATTGTTACTTACAATTAGTCACTTACAAAGGAGATACGCCATGAAAGCGCACTTTTGTGCAGAATATAGTCCCGAAGGACTAAAGGGCCTAATGCAAATGGGAGCCACGGGCAGGAAGGAAGCAATTGAAAAGTTGTGTTCCGCAATGGGCATGCAAGTAATCGACGTAGTATTTACCAGAGGAGAATATGACGTCGTTGTGACTGTTGAGGCTCCAGATGAGACCACAGTACTGGGGGCTTTGGTTGCAATAAAGTCCACTGGCGGTTTTACAAAAGCTACCGCATTAACCGAAATTGATATGGACGAGATAACATCACATTCTAAGAAAGCTAATAGTTCTTACAATGCCCCAAATTCATAGCCGCACATGGCTCTCAGGTCATCCCCTACCAGATACCCAATGCTCAAGCCTGATGGGCATAGTCAAAAAATCCAGCAGTCCTGACCCGCTTCTAGAAACTTTGTCAGTTCATCCTCGTAAGATGTTGGGCAGAACTCCATCCATTTTATTATTAAGGAGTTGATATGCCATATAAAATAATGATGTCGTTAGTTGCACCAGTGCCTCTAATATTTTTGATTGCTTTTGTTGCTGTTCCAGAGTTTTTTGTTTTACAGGCGTACCCTATTGCCGAAGGGTTAGCTTTGGAAATAGGAATAACTCATCGGTACGTTATGGCTGGGATGTTATTTATCGTTGTGTGTTTTGCATTTCAATCCAGAACTCTCGAGAAAGTGGATGACCAAAAAGCAATTCTCTTGGGTGCTGCTATTGGTTTCTCTGCGATGTGTGCTGTCATAATTTCTATGGCAGTATTTCGTGGTATCCCCTTGAGTATACCGCCAATGATTGCCACAGGAACAATCGCAGCACTTAGTTTTTGGTCACGTTCAAAGCTGAGCTAATAAAGGAAGATGACTTTCTATTTGTGTCCAAGAGGACATTGAAGGCCAGTGTGGAAGAACCCACACAGGCTGATGTCGTGTTCTGGCAGTCGGTAAAGGGACAGCAGCAATGTGGATATGGTTCGTGCCTATTTGAATAAATTCTCTAATGGCACCTTTGCCGACCTAGCCCGCATCAGAATAAAGGAATTGGAAGCGGCTCGATGACAATTCCAGTTTATGAAAAGCGATGGAGGCTTTGAGTTAATGCGGGGAATGAGGACTCAGAGGGTTCGGAGGATTAACTAAGACGGATTATTTGACCTTTACACCGTCCTTGAAGGTTTCCTTTTTCCATAACTGTCCGTTTTCGTAGTAGAAGACATAAGGACCGTCTTTCTTTCTGTTTCTGAATGGCCCCTGTACATTCCCCGTAATCTTCCCCGTGAACGGAACATTGGTGTACTTCTTGTAGTGAAGACCACCCCGTTGCACCCCAGGTCCTAATACTTGATCGTCTCCCCCATTGCGAGTGCGGGAAACAGAAGAACCAACAGGACCACCGATGTCAGGATGTGTCTCATTCAAGAACTTTGACAGGAAATGTGGGGGATGGGGAGTCAGAGTAGAGTTCTACTCAACACCCTTTGTATTTCTTGCGGACACATTCACGGGCAAGTTTTTGTGCGGTGGAGATGTCGGCAGGGGTCATCTTTCCCGCAACGATGTCCCTATTATTGACCG
>Ga0315339_1000681_pt1 | contig 38556 bp, 31 predicted proteins | sample ASW17metaG_FD_204514 | JGI IMG/M metagenome (GOLD analysis project Ga0315339, IMG submission 204514) | Ammonia-oxidizing marine archaeal communities from Pacific Ocean, United States - ASW #17 | ecosystem: Environmental > Aquatic > Marine > Oceanic | place: USA: California | collected 2016-12-05 | reverse complement strand
GGAGGAATGGCTTCGGGGATGCAGGAAAAGGGAACGGGCACACCGATACAGAATGAGGCAGACAACGGCCTAAAGAATTTGACTGGTGCCATCTGTATGGCGCGTACTAACGATCCACATTCCGCAACAGCCCAGTTTTTTATTAACCTTAAGAACAATCAGTTTCTGGATCACACGGAAAAAACGGAAAGTGGATGGGGATATGCGGTGTTCGGTCGCGTTGTGTCTGGAATGGATGTGGTCGAGAAGATCGCTGCGGTGGAAACAGGTAATGTTGGCCACCACTCCGACGTTCCGTTAGAGGAAGTGGTTCTTCAAAAAGCAGAACGACAAGTTGACTAGCCAACTGCTTACGCGAAGGTACGCGCCTTGCCTTACCATGGTGTTGTAGAAAATCGAACTAACTTCGACTTGGGTTCTATGCAAGACTTTGAAAGTTAGTCTAATGTTCTTTTTGATTGTTCCAATAGGTGCTTAAGCAATGACTTGTGCCATCAAGGCTATAAATAATGTTGTTGTGCTAGACCTAGAATGTACAGCTTGGAAAGGATCAGTAGAAAGAAACTGGTCTGGTTTAGACGAAGAACCAGAAATTATACAAATAGGTGCTGTTGTAATAACAAATAACAACAATGATTGGAGTATTGGGCCAACTTTTATGGAGTATGTGAGACCAACCATTCAACCTATTCTGTCAACATATATTAAATCTCTTACGGGTATTCACCAGCGTACTATTGATTGTGACGGCCTAAACTTTGCCAAGGTATTGAATCAATTACTGGCATTTTGTCCGACTGACATGATTTTGGTTTCCAATGGTGTTGATTGGCATTATTTGAATAGAAATTGTCAAATTAATAAGGTTGCTAACCCATTCCCAGAGAAAACATTCAGAAATTTACGCCCATACATTAAGGAAAAACTCAAATTTCCGAGTAACGACGAAAGATTAGACAGCTACCAATTATATAAAGTGTTTGGTGGTGAGCCGGGATACGCTCATGATGCACTGAGCGATGCGATAAATGTGGCAAGAGCCGTTATAGAACTGGAGATATTAGAGATAATAGCTTTGGAGCCCGATTTTCACACACTTCAACATTGAACACGTCACTTGTTTACGATCGATCGGTTCCAGTGCCTTATGTGTTGTTAGCTAGAGGCGCTCGAGTTTTAACGTCATTCATATTTGGGTAGCAAGCAAGAAGTGGTTAGGGAGCGTGGTGTAGACTAATAGGGATGAGAGAGAACATTGGTTAGTAACATGGTTTGCGTATTGGACTGTACTTTGAGAGACGGTGGTTATTACTGCGATTGGGATTTTGACCAAACGCTTGTTGGAAGATATTTAGCCGCAGTAGAGGCATCTGGGATAGACATAGTTGAATTAGGATTCCGCTATTTTCCAAGAAATAAGTATCTAGGTCCCTACGCTTATACTACTGACAATTTCCTGGCAACTTTAGCACTACCCCCGAGACTGACTATTGCAGTTATGGTGGATGCTAAGGAAATACTTAGTTTCCACGATGGTGTGGCCGAAGGTATTAGTAAACTGTTTGCCAAATGTGAAAACTCGCCGGTAGATATTGTACGCATTGCGGTAAATGCTTTAGATGCCGAAAAAACTCAACCAATTGTTCAGTGCTTATGCGAACTAGGTTATCGAGTAATTGTCAACTTAATGCAGGTGGGAAAAGCAGATTTAGCTGACCTAGAACAAGTCGCTCGCACAATTAATAGCTGGGATCTGGTAGAAGTGCTTTACTTTGCCGATTCGTTAGGAAATATGACCCCAGAATCTGTAGGTAAAGTTGTTGACGTCCTACTAGAAGAATGGGAGGGGCCATTAGGTATACATGCCCATGACAACAAACGAAATGCTCTCGTAAATACTCTTTCCGTATTAGATCGAGGGGTTACATTTGTTGACAGCACAATTCTTGGTATGGGTCGGGGTGCTGGAAATGTTAGAACTGAAAATTTACTGATAGAACTGAATGAGAAATCTATAAATTCGTATTATCCAGATGCTCTATATTCATTAGTACTTCAAGAATTTGAAGGACTTCATAAGCAGTACCAATGGGGTCCAAATCTGTATTATTTTCTTTCTGCAACTTATGGAATACACCCGACATATGCTCAAGAAATGCTCGGTGGTGAAGATTCACCTCTCTATGATACAGACGATATACTTTCAGCGATCGGTTCCCTACGCAAAAGTGGTGGGCATGTTTACAGTCTAGAAGCAATGTCCCGAGCTATATCGGGCGACCCAGGGACTGAGAATGGAGCGTGGGATGCAACCGGTTGGCTTTCTGGGAAAAATGTGCTGATTGTCGGTACTGGAAGCACGGTTCGACAACACATACATCAAATAGAGAACTTTGTAAAAACAAATGACGTACTTGTGCTTTGTCTTAATATAAATGAAATAGTGCCAAACGATATTATTACGGCATATGTAGCTTGTTACGAGACAAGGATCTTGATACAAGCGGAGAAATATTCGAAAATTGACAAAACTTTGATCATCCCTTTGAGCCGAGTATCGGAAGAAATCTCGAAGGTGTTGGGTAACACGGATTGTTGTGACTACGGAATGCGTATTGAACAAGGATCATTCGATATCTTTAAAAGTGGTTGCATACTTCCGAGATCATTAGCTGGTGCATACGCACTTGCTATGGCTACGGCTGCAGGTGCTGAAACAATTTATTTGGTTGGTATGGATGGGTATTCTGAGGATGATCCTAGACAGAAAATTATGGCAGGGGTATTTGAAAAATATAATGAATTACCGAATCGTGTTCCTGTTGTTTCTCTTACACCGACAACTTATTCTGTGGATACCCGTTCTCTATACGAGCCGTCAGGTTTCTGAAACGTCCTAACAAATGTCGAATAATCTTTAGAGGCTAAGGATTATCCATATTTATCCATTTTTGAGATCTTTAATTCTAACTTTTAGTTCTTATTTCTTTGAAAGAAAAAATACTGATGAATAGTAACCGATTCGACGAAATGCGAGATATGTTTGTCGAGGGCCGATATTTTAAATTAGTGTGTGGGGCAGGAAATGAAGACCTTGAAGAAGTCAGAAGGTTAGCATCGATTTACACACTCGGTGGGTGTAAGGGTCTAGATGTGTCAGCTAGTCCGGATGTTGTTAGAGCTTGTAAGTTGGGTATAGAGTTTGCATATAGGGTAGCAGGTGATTTAGATATTGAAATTCCCCAAAGACCATTTATAAAAGTTAGTGTTGGGATGCCTGGCGATCATCACGTGAGAAAGGCCTATATAAAAGATAATTGTATTTCATGTGATAAATGCATACCAGTTTGTCCTACTGATGCGATCCCCTCAGACCTTGTTGTTATTCGAGAAAAATGCATTGGTTGCGGTGCATGTGAGGTTGCATGCCCGCCTAAGGTTTCTGCGATTGGTTACGAGCATGACGACAAAGATCTTGCCAAGATATTGCCAGAGTGCATTGTCGCCGGGGCGGAGAATATAGAGTTGCACGCGGCTGTTATGAATGATGACTCTATTTTGGAAGAATGGGAGTTAGTTAGTAAATCTCAGCCTAACCACTTTGTATCGTTATGTGTAGACCGATTGAACTTGTCTAATTCGCATTTAATCAACAGAATTCGTGGTGCACATGAAATCGCCGGTGATAGATTGATGATACAAGCGGATGGAGTGCCAATGGGTGGTACCGGAGATGATTACAACACTACGCTTCAAGCGGTCGCTATTGCGGACATTATCCAAAAAGAACTTGTGGCAAAGGATAAAAGATTTAGAGATTTGCCGATCTTGTTATCTGGCGGTACTAATAGCAAGACAGGGGCACTTGCGAAATTATGTGATATCAAATTTTGTGGTATCGCTATCGGAACTCATGCTCGAGGTATTGTGAAAGAGCATGTCAGCGCATACTTGCAAAATGAAAATTTTGATCAGGATATTGATAATCTTCGTGCAGCTGTTCAGGTCGCGTCAAATTTGATTAATACCACTAAGACTTAGTCGCTACATTTCTGGTTGCCGTATCTTATGCCCTCCGATACGGTCGTTGAAGTAGGCATACTTGTTCGGTGTATGTCTTGAGCCTGTACTCAAAATATCGATGATATTTTGATGGACATATTAAGTAATCTATGTATAGAAGCATTTTAATTGATTAGTCTTTTGACAAATTGTGGGACAAAGATGCTTGTAAGAGATTTCAGGGTCACAGATCATGGGTTGTCGCCATGAAAATCTGCCTGAAAAGTGGCTCAATTCTATTAGTAGATCCAGAAGCCGTATTTTTTGATAAAGATGGAACACTGATTGATATCCATCACTACTGGGGTGCAATGATAAAAATACGGGCAGATTTAGTTTGTCGAAGACTGTATCGAAATGATGGAAGTAGAGCGACAATTAGGAATCAGTTGATAGAGGCGATGGGATTGGAAATTGAAACAGAAAAACTGAATCGACAGGGGCCCATCGGTGTTAAGCCCCGCAGTGCTATCGTCGATATAGTCGGAAAAACCCTACGGACTGGCGGTCACCAGCTAAGTGATAGTTCGATAGAAGAAATTTTTGTTGAAGTCGATTCGATTACCGCAAAAGATCTATCACAATTTCTCAAGTTATTACCGGGTGTAAGAAAGCTGCTAATTAGTTTAAGGCGTACAGAAGTGCCAGCATTCGTATTGACCACAGATTTGACAAGTCGCGCTAAAATGGCAATGGAATCTCTTAACATTGATAGTTATTTTGAGGCTATATTTGGTGGCGATAGTGTGGCAAATACAAAACCAGCGCCTGATCTAGTAGAGCGAGCTGTACAGCATGGAAGATACAATATAGACAGAGTTGCAGTGATTGGCGATCATCAAGTAGATATCCAGATGGGTATTAATGCTGGTGTTCAAGTTAATGTTGGTGTAACAACAGGCTTATCAAACAAGGACGATTTCAGGGCCTTACCTTGTCAGTTGGTTGAAGACTTAACAGAAATCGAGATACGGAATTAACATGCTAGATATTGTTCATCTTCGCGAACGCATAAACACAGGAGAACCAGTGATTGGAATCTGGAATACCTTAGGCTCTTTTCTTGTTACAGAAATACTTGCCAAAGCAGGTCTTGATTTTCAAATAATTGATCTAGAGCACGGTGTATTTTCACTGAAAGATATTCATCGCCACGTGGCTGCTGCGGAAAGTGCTGGTAATTGTTCGCCTATCGTTAGAATTCCGGTTCCAGAAAATTGGATGGCTTTACAGGCACTAGACCAAGGTGCACATGGGTTAGTCGTCCCACATGTTGAAAACCGACCCGACGCTGAACAAATTGTCGCCGCTAGTAAATATAGTCCAGACGGTGAGAGAGGATTTTCTCCATTTACAAAAGCAGGAGGTTTTACTAACGAACGTGGTTCACAGTATCCTAAAGATGCAAACAACAAGTTAGTAAATGTAGCAATAATTGAGTCAACATCCGGCCTAAGGAATCTCGATAAAATAATTGAAGTACCTGGCATTGATGTGGTGTATTTTGGTGCGTATGATCTATCTCAGGTACTAGGTGTTCCCGGTGAAACGAAACATCCGAAGGTAGTAAAAGCAATCCAGCGTGGTGCAGAAAAAGTAATCAAATACGGAAAATATGCCGGTGGTTTTGTTCCTTTAACCGTGGATGACATGAAATGGAATTTGGATATTGGCATGAACTTTGTCACCTATTCAGTAGACTCAGCGATGGTTTTTTCAAACATGCAAACAGTCGTGAATTCGTTTCTAAAAGAAACGAGAAGTAGATAATTACTAGCGAACACGTTGTATGAAAACAGTCGCAATTATTCCTGCACGGCTCGAGTCTTCTAGACTACCCCGGAAGGCGCTAGCGGATATTTGTGGGATGCCGATGATTGTTCACGTATTTAAGCGCTGCTTGTATTCGGCGGTACTCTCCGATGTATTCGTTGCAACGGACAGTGACGAAATAAGAAGCGTAGTGGAAGAGGCGGGAGGTAAAGTTGTCATGACAGCTTCTAAACACGCTACAGGCACGGACCGTATCGCAGAAGCAGCAAAGGAAATTGATACGGATATTGTTGTGGATGTTCAGGGTGATGAAGCCCTTGTTAATCCGGAGTCTATCGATAAAGTTGTACAGCCATTGATCCAAGATCCATCGTTAAATATGGGCATTCTCGTTAATCCGTTTAACAGACGTAACTCACCATCCGATATAAAAGTTGTTGTAGATGAGAATATGGATGTTCTTTATATGTCGAGAGCGGATTTACCTTCAGATGCGAGGACAGAGAATCCAAATCTACTAAAAGCGTACCACATTATTCCGTATAGAAAGAAATTTTTACTGCAATATGCCAGCTGGACTCCAGGTTACCTTGAGACTACAGAATACAATGAATTTTTGAGGGGTTTAGAAAAAGGTTATAAAATTCGAGCAGTACGAGTTGAAAGTGACGCCATAAGTGTTGATACAGAGGAAGATTTGGCATACGTGCGACAGGAGATGTTATCGGACAGTTATTTTAGGAAATATTCTTAACTGGTAATCCCGGTCACAATTACGTCTTTTTTGTAAGCATCAACATCCCTGAGGCCGAGGTAGGAGAGCCATTCCTCATTCACATCGATGTCCGTACAATTCAGTTCGTACTGATCGCTAAATTCCTTGTAGAAGGCATCACACAACATGACACCACAGCCGGCCATGTTGATACTTTTATAGGTTGTTGCGCTCACCTAATCTTTTAATTCAAGAAACCTGTAAATACCTTCTTTTGTCACAGGCTCAAAATAGTCTTTTTTAATCTTACTGCTCAATTCCTGGTGCCCCCTTACTTCTTCAGGAGAATGATTCCTGAATATATTTATTGCTTCGGAGATTTCTTCCGATGATCTACAGTTTCGCCACAATTCCTTCGGCACCGAATCCGGTATGGGATCATAGGCAAGGCCTCTCGTTGTCTCCACCACAATGACGGGAGTTCCCAGTACAACTGCCTCAAGACCAACGCTTGACATTCCCGTAATAAGCAGATCAGACATTCTTATATAATTCGGCGTAGGGCCTTCAACAACCTGAAAGTGATGGGGCCACGTGCCAAGGAAACGTGATTTGAGCTTGTCAACAGTGGTCGCGGGATGTGGTTTAATCAGAAACTCAATTCCATCTCGTTCGAAGTCCAGACTGGATTCAATGACTTTCTCTAAAATATTTACCGACTCATCCACCATAATTGAAAGTGCCATGAGAATCTTAAAAGTCCCTGAAGCCTGATCTTGATCTGCGCGATTCTCCCAAATATGATTAAAGCGAAACGCCGGTGCGGTTTCAGCCTTAAACGGTGAATTTGTTGATTTCATCTCTTTACTGAACTGTTCACCGATGGTGCTGATTGTTTCCGGAGCTGCACCGTATTTCACTTCACTTTCTGTTGGGCGAAGGTGTATTTCCATTGTTCTTGGGGTAAAACCCAGGTATCCCTTTCTGGGTGTCTTGGGAAAAAAGGTATGAAAGCCCAAATTCCATCCCTTATCAAGCGGCTGTCCCTCCCACCAGTCAATGATCAGAGAAAGATTGAACGACTTCTCCTTAAGGCGTTTGGCAAAACGGTAATTCAGGAGCCCTTCGATAGCATTGTTAAAGCCTCCGCCTGAGAGTAGTTCTTCTCTAATTAAAGGTGAGAAATCGATCCCCAAAACTTCTTGAGGAGGGAGCTTGATAAACCAAATCCGAAAAATATGTAGTTGGCTATATAAAAGATCAGATAAAGTCAGATAATCTTCTTTGATGAGGAAGTTTTTGTCAGAAGTTCTCAGTTCATGGTAGGCAGCCTCAAATTCTTTCTCTTTCATCATCAGAAGAGTGGGAACAAAGAAAGTTCTTTTCTTTTGTTCAGAGTTCAATTTTGTCCAAAGGCCAGGATAGTAACGATCCTTAGTGATGAAGCCCGGAGAAACAATCAAATCGATGAGAATCAGATTATTCTTTTGTTGATTCTGAGATATAGGCGAAGTCTTTTTAGCTGCCCAAAACAGCGGCAATTTTTGTTTACAAAACCATAGGCTTCTTATAGTAGATTTTATAAAGTTTGGAAATATCCCCGTTAGTTTTCCTCCAGAATAAGAAACTTCAAAGTTAAGACCCTCTTTTCCCTTAATTTCATTTACAGCTCTAAACAGTGCTGCGGAATCAACAATTACTTTTTCTATTTTGGAACCGGACTGGATCAGTTCATAAATTAAGTGAAGTAAACAGAAACGGTAAAATAGGGGCGACAGAAGCGTATGCCGACTAGCCGGTATCTCTACCCACCAATCCAAGTTTTCAGACATAGTCTTAGATACAGCCCCTATAAATGAATTGAATTCATTTGCTGAATCCAAACTAATCTGTTTTAGGGACTCATAAACTGAAGAATCAAGAACTGAATCTTTTCTGAGATCAAGTATCATTTAAGAAACTCGAAATGTATTTCGAAACTTAAAACTATATTCAAAAAGTTGAATAACTTACAGATAAGAATAACTTACAGATAAGAATAACTTACAGATAAGAATAACTTACAGATAAGAATAACTGCAATAAATACACTGGCTCATTGGTGAATTTATTGCCTTTTCCGCCGCGGTAGATTCGAAATCTTCGTCCCTCTTATCGCAAAAAAAACAGCAAATTCTATTTTTTGTGCATCTATAATAGATATTAAACCGGAGCCTTTTGGCCTCTATAGGTTTCGTCAAATTCGATACTGAGACGTTCATACATTGCATGTCCAGTATCATCAAATCTTTCAGCCACTTGAATGTCAGGAAATCTCTCCTCAGGAAATTTGACATAGAAACTAAATGTCCTGGCTAAACCTTGTATTTCTTCTTTCGTGATTGTTGGCATAGTCAACATGCTGTGAGCACAATTTGAAATTGAGGCAATCTCTTCTTCGCGTATGTAGCCTTTTTTCACTGCCAAATCCCTCAATGGTGTCCCGTGATATGGGGCCCATATGAAAGCACCCGTTGCTTCTACTTCTTCAGGTAAACTTTTGGCTAAAGAAATGGTATCAAATATTAATTCTCTTGTTTCATCAGGCATTCCTATAATGGAGTTTGCACAGGTTACATATTCTTTGTCTGCAGTCAGGTTAAATGCTTTTTGCATGAGATCATTACTGACCCTTCGGTTTAAATATTTTTCTCTATAGCTGGCATTACCGTGTTCAATTCCAATGCTCATTCTGAGCATATTCATATCTTCAAGTCCCTGTGCCCGATACTCAGTAATCGTTTCTGCTCGAGTATTCATCCAGAAAGGTATTTTGTAATCCATATACAATTCCTTCAATTCATCAAACTCTCGGTTACTCATAGCTAGAAACGTATCTACTAAAAAATATATCAGTTCCGGTTTATATTTTTTCACAAGAAATTCAAATTCAGCTTTAATTTTTTCTATACTTTTCTTCCGATAAAATTTGCTTGCAACCTCATGCTTATAAACAAAGTTATTTGTCGGAGAGTTACAATAAGCACATGTATAGGGGCAACCTCTTTGATTTTCCAATCCAACAGTCCTATATATTTTTCCTTGCATTGGTCGGTAGATACTCTGTTCCTCAAAGAGATCCCAGTCTGGAAACGGAAGTGTATTTATGTCAATTGGTTCACGCATACTATTCTTGCTAATGCGTCCATCCTCTTTCACCCATAAATTTAGCGTATCATCTATTCTCCTACCTTCCACCATACGCCTACACAAATCAATCAGAGCTCCTTCACCTTCTCCACGGCAAACCATATCAATAACTTCTTCTTTTAAGACTTTTTCAGGTGCATAAGTAGCGAACACTCCACCAAAAAGTGTTTTATATGTCCTCAATGTTTCAGGAACAGCCTTCATCAATCCAAGTCCAACGTCATATGTACTTTCGAGAACTGAAACTGCCACTAAATCTGGTTGGAAATCCTCAATCAATTTAATAAAATCATGAATCATTCCGGTTTTGGGAACGACCCCCCGTTCTGACCAGTCATAACTTAAAACTTTATGACTCTTTACTTTTTCTTGATTGGTATCATCCGTTGGGCCATCCACGTAAAAAGTACAATCAAATAGTTCAACGGTATATTGTTCTTGTTTCAATAATGCTGTAAAAAGCCCCATTGAAAGTGGCATTAATGCACTCATCTGTATATTTGGATAAACAAGTAACACTCTAAAATCATTATTATTTTTCCACATTTTTATATTTTCCATAATACCGTTTAATTACTTCTTATAAGAAACTTGAGCATAAACTAAACTACCCTTTAATTAAACCTCATGCACACATGCGAGAGTTGGATCTTGGGGAGTTAATGGTGGAAATTGATGTCCCACGAAAGTCTATCATCAGTCACGTCACCGGAATGAGTGCGCATGGAAAATCAGTTGGCTTGCGGGTCTCATTGGAGTCAATTTTTTGCGCAGGGGCCGTAAGCGCAGGGATCAAGGTGGCAGTTAAGGGGAATCGAAATGGCCCAAGAATCGGCTTGTAAATCGAGTCCCAGAGGCTTAGTGGAAGGTATGTTACTCGGGAGCAGATATATTACACCTTTCACCAGACGCCACCCGAAGATGGAGATTTTCAAGCCTGTCATTAGAGCATATATCGAGGAAATGCTGCATTTCGGATAATCGCATTATCGCAGTTTAAACATTAACTGAACATCTTTACCGAGTGGAACCTGTGGGTGTGGCTAAAGGTTGAGCGTAGTGATAACTGCTGATTCGCACAGGGGCATTCTAAGGAAGACTCAGTGGCCCATGCCATACCTTGGGTGCTGCAATACAGACGAGGCAGACCGCGCGGGGTCCATACAGTGTGTGCCAAGGTGACAGACGCGTTCTTGCAGTGGCTCAGGACAGATGGCAACGACCTGTTAACACCGCACCCGGAGTTTGGGTTTCCCGGGCTCAAAGACGGCGATTGTTCTCATGTTGACCGTGGTCAATTTGGCCTTTATTCGTCAGGCGTCGTTCTAGCCAGCAATATAAGATGATGAAAAGATAACCTCCCGCTACTTCGTCGATCTTGAACTTGGAAATCCCCTCTTTTCGGTTGGACCAGTTATTTGGGAGGATCTTGTAGGTATAGCCGCGGGCTATGGCCTTAAGTGGTAATTCCACTGTCAAATTAAACCCATAAGCGAGCAACGGTTGCAGGCCTGCAATTACATGTCGTCCGTAAAGTTTGAATGCGTTCGTTGAATCGTTATATCGCATTAGAAAAAGTATTCGTATTAATTGGTTGCCGAGTCGGTTGAGGATTTTTTTCGGTAAGGGATATTCGATGACTTTGCTACGAGGAGAAAAACGTGTGCCAAAGACACAGTCAACACCATCTGTAAAGGCACGGTAAAATCGGACTACATCTTCGGCATCATCTGATCCATCGGCCATCATAATTATCACACAGTCTCCCTTAAAGGCAGAGAGCCCCAATCGCACAGCGTAGCCAAAGCCATTAGGGGGGTCGTTATTTAGATAGCGGACTCTGCCACCTTGCAGGTTTTCTAAAATTGACTCTGTTTTGTCTGTAGAGTTATCGTTAATTACAAGAATTTCATGGTCAATTTGCTCGCGCTCCAAAGTTCTTTTCAAAGTAGCAATGGTTCCTTCAATATGCCCCTCTTCGTTGTGGGTCGGAATCACGATCGACAGCAAATTCTTAGTGCCAGATTCTTGCCACTCGACTAAAGATTGAACAGTAATGGGCATGATATTTCAGTCTTTAAGACGTTGTGCCTGACCTTCTATTACAGCTTCAATGATATCTGTTAAGTCAAAATTAAGCTGCCAGCTGGGATAGTGATCCTTAAAGCGTGAAAGATCACTTATCCACCATTTGTGATCTCCTACACGGTTGCAGTCGGAATATTTCCAGTTAAATTTACGGCCTGTGATCTCTTCTGCAATATTGATAGCCTCTACCATAGAGCAGTTGACGGCACGTCCGCCCCCGATGTTATACACTTCTGCGATCCGGGGTTCTTCATAGAAATGCCAAAATGCATTTACTAAATCGTGTGAGTGGATGTTGTCTCTGACCTGTTTACTCTTATAGCCAAAGACGGTGTATTCTTGGCCAGTTAGAGCGCACTTGGCTAAATATGCAAGAAACCCATGTAACTCTGCCCCTGAATGTCCAGGTCCAGTAAGGCAGCCACCGCGAAAACAAGCAGTTTTCAATTTGAAGTAGCGACCATATTCTTGCACGAGTATGTCAGCGGCAACTTTGGAAGCTCCAAAAAGACTATGAAGAGTGGTATCGATGCTCATCGATTCATCTATACCGTGTTCAAAAAAGGAATGATCTTCAGAAATTTCCCAACGTGTCTCGAGTTCTATCAATGGCAGTTGATTAGGCGTGTCTCCGTATACTTTATTCGTGCTTGTGAAGATAAAAACAGCGTCTGGACAATATCTACGAGTCAGCTCGAGTAAGTTTAGCGTACCATTGGCGTTAACCGTGAAGTCAGTCAAAGGTTCCTTTGCAGCCCAGTCATGCGACGGTTGGGCAGCTGTATGTAAAATGAGTTCGATGGACGTACTGTTATCTTTAAATATCTTTTCCAGTGCTTCAAAGTCACGAATATCAATATTCCTATGTTGATATGATGGGATCTCGAATTCTAAGCGTTTACGCGACCAGTCGGTGCTCGCTTCGGATCCGAAAAAATAAGCACGCATATCATTGTCTATACCGATTACGTCTAAACCTTTGTTAGCTAAAAAGCGAGTTGCTTCAGCGCCAATTAATCCAGCAGATCCAGTAACGAGGGCTACCACATTAGAGCTCCGTCAAACGATAAGTGCCCGTAGCTTACAATCCGAGTATCGGCTCTAGTTGATGCCGGTTGTCCGTGAGCCAAGACAATATATCCTTAACGATATCAGATACGGAATGTTCAGGTTGCCAGGCGATAGACTGATGTAAAGCACGCGTATCAGTTATATACCAGGGAATATCAGCATCATGAGTGTTGAGATTGGGTGTAATCTCGACGTGATTGCCTGAGTAAGTAGCACACAGGTCAGTTAGTTCAGCAAGCGAGACGGAAAGCTCAAATCCACCACCGACGTTAAACACCTTGCCTGAGATTGAGTCTAGTTGGCGTAGTTGCTTTTTTAGTAAGTTATAAAGATCATCTACATGCAGGATATCGCGGACTTGATGCCCGTGACCACCGTAACCCATATATGACAAATTACCACCATAAAGATGTCTTGCTGCCCATAGTACTACAAAGCCTTGATCTACTTTGCCCATCTGCCAGGCTCCCGTCACAACACCACAGCGATTGACAATGCTACGTACGTTGTACATGTGAGTATATTCGGCCAACAATATTTCTGAGGCGAGCTTAGTTGCTCCATAGAGTGAGCGAGGGCCATCGAGCGAGAAATCTTCTGCGATCCCATGCTTAGACCATCCTACACCGGATTGACCGGGTACAATATCCAGTCGATCATCTTTTACCCCAAGTGGAAGATTTCTTAATGGGCCAATAGGATAAACTCGGCTCGTCGATAAAAATATTACATCAGCACTATGTTTCCGGGCAGCTTCAAGACAGTGTGTAGTGCCTGTCAAATTAGTATTCACAACGTATCCAGGGCTCGAATTATATCCTGCGGATACTGACGGTTCTGCGGAACATTCAATCAAAAGATCGAATTTACCTGCTTGTGCAATATCTTCAGGGTTTCTAATGTCACCGTGCAAAAATTGAATGCCGTGGGATGAAAGACGATCGAGGGCGAGTTCTGATCCACGTCGTCTAAGGTTGTCCAGAGCAATTACAGTGATTCCTTCAAGATCTCGCTTAAAAGAGATAGCAAGGTTGGAGCCAATAAAGCCAGCACCACCAGTAACTAGAACTCGGCTGTAGCTCATCTCTGCGGTCAAATAAAAGTGGTCAGCTATTGTCTAAGAAAATTTACTGATATGTCCTTACTAATTTTTTTGTATACATCTAAAGAACCTACTAAATGTTTACAATCATTAATAAAGACATGGGCGTAAGGCTTGCTGGTAAATTTGTAGGCTCGGATAAAACAATCAATTTTCACGTCATCCCACCGTTTATCTATAGCACCTCCATACGGAAGATCCCTTGGGAAATAAGTTCTTTGTCCCACTTGCGGGGTTCCTGGATATTCTAACAGCATCATCTCTAGCGTCGTGACTGGATTGTCTGTAAAGTGTTTGACGCTGTCGTCCCGCGACGCTTATGTAGATCTTTCAGAGTTGACGATTGTAACTGTATAAGGCATTAAGTTCGGTTACTATTAAAATAGTGGTTAATCTTGAACGTCAGCTAAACCTTTATGTCAAAGTTAATACCAATTGCTAAGCCCTCTTTGGGGCCAAAGGAGATGGAATTAGTCCGCGAAGCGATGGCTAGCGGGTGGATATCGTCAGCTGGGTATTTTGTTGAACAATTTGAGGAAATCTGTGCGGCGTATATCGGGGTAAAGCATGGAATTGCCACCACCAATGGATCTGTCGCTATTCAGTTAGCGCTAGCTGGACTCGGAATTGGACCATCTGACGAAGTTATAGTACCAAACTTTACTTTTGCGGCAACAATTAACGCGGTTATTCATGTAGGTGCAACCCCGATTCTAGCGGACATAGATCCAGATTCTTGGACGTTAGATGTGAACCAAGTTGCAAAATTAATTACAAAAAATACGAAGGCAATAATGCCTGTACATATTTATGGTCAACCCTGTTGTATGACGATACTAAATAGTCTAGCGGTAGAGCATAATTTATATGTAATTGAAGATTTTGCGGAGGCGTTCGGCGCAAAGTATAGAAATCAAATGGTAGGTGCACTAGGAAACGTTGGCTGCACCTCGTTTTTTGCTAACAAAATAGTTACAACGGGTGAAGGAGGAATGTGTTTTACAGACGACACTGAACTTGCCGAAGAAATGAGAATGTTAAGAGATCACGGTATGTCGAATACAAAAAAATATTGGCACATTCGCGCCGGTTACAATTTTCGACTGACCAATCTACAAGCAGCTATTGGCTGTGCACAAATGGAACGCATCGATAAGAAGATTGCGTTAAGAACTAAAATTGAAGCAACCTATGTTCGATCATTAGGGGAAAGCCCTTATTTGACCTTCCAAACGCATTTTAGAGATAGAGAAAAAATATGTTGGTTGTTTACGATCTTGATTAACCAACCAGTCTTAAAAAGTCCAGATCAAATAGTAGAAGAGTTGCTCAAAGTTGAAATTGAGTCGAGACCAGTATTTGTGCCGTTAAATGTGATGCCACCATACCAAAAATTTTCTCACGAGACTCTTAGGCACTCCCAAAACCTATGGAGGAGAGGGATTAGTTTACCCACATTTGAGGATATTTCGGTCGAGGATATAGAGCGAGTGGGAAATGAATTGTTAGCGCTATTGTAATTGACCTACGGTTCCGACCTTGTAATTATGATTTGTTAGTAGTTTGGCGTGAAGTAAGACACTACCTTTCTCAATACATTTGAAGACAAATTATTGTTTCAAACATTCATAACTGAGTATGTTTATTTAGATGATTACGGGCCTTTAGTAATTGACTAAGCAAACATTTGTGTTCGGCTAGCGAAGCACATAATTGTCACGCCCAATCTTCCATCGGGACTTTTATTCCATCACCAATTGCTAAAGGTAACTCTCGTAAATTGTTTGTAACTTCAGATAGTTGTTCTAATGGAATTGCATGCATGTCGTCAAAGTACGTCTCTCCATTACCACGTTTGATATAAAAGAATATAGACTCGGGTTCTAATGCTACAGCCGAATATAAAACGTTGATATTGGAACAATGGAATCCGAAAGCGACTGGTATTTTGAAACGGTCTTTCAGGTAAGGGATGGCTTTAAGATTGACTTCTGTAATGTCATTGCTTAGCTGAGTCTGTATAAGTCTCACCTGATTTATTTCGGATTTATAGCGGGTCAGACAGTTGTCAATCTCGTCGATATTGCTCATGCCCGTTGAAAGGTAAATTGGTTTGTCGCTCTGACTAAGAAGGCTGTCTATTAATGAATAATTATTCAGGTCTTTACTTAGGACTTTGAAGAAATCTAAATCGTGGCCAGTAAATATAGGAATAACTAATGTTGAGTCGATCGCAATACCGTATTGTTTCTTACCTCGCTTAGTCTGTAATAATGTTTCAAGTAAAAACTCGTTAGTCAATTGATACCCGCGGTATTTCTTTTGGTGAAAGAAAGAGTCATCAAGCACTTGGAAGGTTATAGCGTCAATTGTGGAATTAACTATCCTGTTGACGTATTTCATGGCAATGTCTTCGTTGCCTAAATGGTTTAATCCTACTTCAGCGACTAACATATGAAGCCTATATATTCTGGGATTTTGGAAAAATACCTAGGTAGTAACCAGTGTTTTGTTATGTAGGGCATAAGGTAATCCATTTTGTTGTCGCAAATGTTTGGGTTAAAGATTTAAAAAGTGGGAGGATCTTTAACTCTACTATACGTTGACGGGCGTTTAAACTTGGAGTATTGATTTCTGAAAGCAAAAAGAGCTATTTCACGCAGGGCCCTTTCAGAGAGTATATTGATGTCAATTGAATAAGATTTATCCGGTTACCTATAGTTCGTTCGGGGACAAAAAAATGTTGTTAGCTTGTAAGCTACTTACCTTATCTAGGGTAGTGTGTTTTCAATTTCTTAAGAAGAAGTGGTGATATTCTCGCTACCCCAGCGATTAGAATATTGTTCTGCGGCATCAGCTAGTACAAGCTCTTTGGTGCCTCCAGCAGCGAGACCAGTTTGTAGCCACTCTAAGTATTGAATCATACGATGTATCGCTTTGCCGTCACGAAAAGGATCTAATCTGTCAAGTATTGGAGAGCAGTCACCCATTTCATAGCGTTTATCTGCTTGTATTTTGGTCACTAACATATTCCAGAGCGATTCCCAATCATTGAATACAACTTTTTCCTTCGTTCTAGAATAAAAATCACTATCTATCCACCCGTCCCTATCTAAGAATAAGGTCGGTACACGAGCAATTGCTGATTCAACTCCAGCACTAGCCGCCCATACGTTGTCATTAATAGCGATGTCAGCGACAAAAGCCGCATCTGCTGGACAGTTAGCATAATCATCTTTGAATAGATAACAACGGCCAGTATTAATTGCTTGGTCAAGCAAGTTACTAACCGAGCCTAATTTTTTCCTCAAAATCGAAGGTTTTTTAGGTTTGAATACTAAACCAATAGTTTCATTTGTTAGAACTTGTTCTAGAAGAAACTGATAGTCTTTCCGAGATGACTCATCGCTACGGAACCATTGCCCATCTTCAACCGTGTTTTCATCAAAAAATGCTATTATTGTTTTTGCCCCATGCGCTATTAATTTCTTGCGAATTTCGAGAGCATTGGCTTTACTTTTCTGAAACTTGAAATCGCCAATGTACCCTACAGTTATGTAATAGCGTACGTTCGAGTTACACGCTTGAAGGGTTTCTTGTGCAATATTGGAAAATCCGAAATCTATATCCGTGCAAACCAACCACCTAGGTGAGGGCTTGTCTCGAAAAGATTGTTGAAATGTTGCTGATATTCCTCCTAAATCGTTTATTGCGGCAGACGCAGCAATATGGTTGTCAAATAATATATGCGACGTAAGATATAACTTAATGGCTTGGGACAAAAAAAGTTCGGACCAATATTCCTTGCGTAAAATGAATCGTTTTCTATGAAAATTTAAAAATTGTTCTGTTCTTTTGGAAGATATGCTGATGTCGTTTTGGTAAGGTAAGTTGTGATATCTTGGGATGTATAAAGGCACGTTACTAAGTTTAGAGTGCCGTCGGTTAAGGCTACAAAGTTGTATGCCGCTGTTGTAGGCATCTGTAACATCAGTCTCACGAACTCTCTGAGCACCAGTCGCAAGAATTAAGGAACCTGAGTTGAAGTTGTTCTTCGACCACACAGAAGCTATATCGTATTTCAATAGTATTGTGTCTACTAGAATATTAGTGTCTTCGGTATAGTTTTTGTCCTTTAATACGTCAGTATTTCGGCTTAAAAGGCAACACCAGTAAAGGCATGTATTGAAAATCTTGTGAAGCGTATAGCTTATAACTAATTTTTGTTTGATCCGTTTCCAAAATCTTCGACTATTGCTAATTGGAATTAAAGTAACATTAACTTTTGTAGCGTAGTCTATAAAAGCACCGATATCCCAGCGATAGTCGAAAAGCAGATATCGCGTAATTCCTGGACCGTTACTTGATTTAATCGCAGCTGCTTTATGAATTATAAGCAGGGATTTCCATTGATTTAGTCGTTCGAGCCATTCTGGAGTCGCTGGGCTGGTTGCGATATTTTTTTTAAAAAATGATATGAGGAAGTTGTCGTCCCCAACTGCTCTATTAAATCTTACAAACGCGTCTGATTCTGAAAATTGTTCAATAAAGCGCATTTGATCTTCAACATAGAGGCGGTATCCAGTTGTAATATTTGAACTATCTTTAATGTCGTCAAATTGGATTGCTAGTTCATTTACTGGTATATGAAATAGTCGCTCTAATATTGGCTTCAATAACCATCCAGACTGCTCTATGTACAAAAAGAAAATCTCGAACGGTGCAGAATTAGAGAGCCGCCGACTAGACAGAAAAATATGAAAGATACTGAATAAATTTAGATACTCGACTATAAAAATGGATTTGACCATAGCGATGGGTCTTGACTACTCAGAATCTAATTAAGTTAACTGTTTAGAAAATTTCGGGCGTGAAGTGACTGCTTCATGTAATAGGACTATCCCTACAAACGAAAGACAGAATCTGAGTGGTCGAGATATAGCTTAAGACAGTCAACAGTTGTTGGACACGTTGTTCGACTTGGCCTACCTTTCACAAGTTTGACTTTAATGTTGTTGGCAAGCTCAGGTTGGCTCATAAATTCCACTATCGACAGGGTACCAAACTTTCGGAAAGAATTTGATTTTTCGAAACTATCCTGAAAATATGCGATATTGGAGTGCGATAGATCAATGTCATCTGTGTATTTAAGTTCATTAATAGCAGGATGCCAATACGATGAGTCGATGTCGACGAGAACGACTACATTTTCGTGATACTCCCCAATTTGTTTATTTATCAAATTAGTTATTCGATTGGTATTGTTCATTAATGTTTTTTCGAAGGGGTAAATATATTTGAAATCAGTAAAGATGTTCGTCGCTGAGCCTAATAGTAGAATAACTAGTGGCGCAATACTGATGAGTTGGCGAATATGTTTTCCATTACGCGACCCAGAGATAGTAAGGTCTGCGATAACAACGCTGGAAAATAAGGCAATTGAGTTAGCGATATCTATCCTGTTAAATATAAAGATAAAACATGCTGCTGTTGTAAATAAGATGTACAAAAACCCTTTAGTAGGTTTTTTAATGGTTGTATAAACAGTTTTTGCGAAATATCCTATCGGTAATGCCATTAACAATACTAGCAGTACGGAGTATTTGCGGATTAAAGAACTATATTTAGCTTCTAACTGTTTCTTTTCGAGGGTCCCAATTTTGGAATAAAAGTTGTACCTAATATATTTTTCTATAAACGATAGATTAAGGATATCAGCAGATAAATCAATGGTTCGAAAACTAGCAACCAGTGCAGTTCTCGGTGCATACGTTGACCGCAGTCTTCCGATTGAAGGAGTAGTGGTTGATCTATCAAGCTTTAAGTTGGGTGTTTCATTTGATTCTTCAATTGAACTAACACTACTCGGTAGTAGACCATTAGCATAGGTCTGGGCAGTTGATTTTGGTTCGGTTTGAAGTAGTCGATCGGTTAGGACCGGCGCTATGCTTCCAGAAATAGAACTGGCAAATAAAAAATAAATAGAAAGAACAATTATCAATGATCCAAAAACAAACGATAGGCGGTATCTAGGAATTTCAAAAGGAAGAAACTGCTTCATGACGATAAACATGATTGTTACAACTAAAAACACTAGGCCAGATTCATAGTTTAGAAATGTTAGTAGCAAGCAAATAGAACTTAGCGACAGGTGTCTAGGTAGTCCATTTTGCAGGTACTTGATTAGAAAGAATATCGATAGCGTCCCAGTCAGGGTATTGGTGGTATTGTAGTGAAAAGTTAACCATACCAATGATTTGATACTTAGATCGTAACTACTCACAAAGATAATTGCCGAGAGCCAAGCAATTAATTGTTGGTTATGAGTTTGAGTAACTATTTTGTATAAAAAATATCCGGTAAGAACATATGCGATATATATTAAGAATCGTATTAGTCTTGGGTCTTTATGGATCGTCATGAACAAATAGTTTAAGAAATTGGTAAATGGAGCTACGTGCCCTCCAGATCCTGGTCGGAAACTAAGGAGGTCAGAGAAAGGATTCGAACTTAAAGAAACCTTCGTATAAAACAACAAGAAATACTGGTAGTCGTCGCTGACCCATCCAGTATCTGTAGTTGTGAGAAAGAAAGGTAGAGATACCAGGAATAGGGAGAGAAGAATAAATATTTCTGGGGCAGTACGCACCCATTTTTGAATTTGTACCGGACAGAAAGTCATTTGAAAATTACGAGTAGGCGGAAGTTATTGATGCTACGGCAGAGTGGTCGATCTTTATTATTTGTATAGCAAATTAAGTAAATTGACTACTGACGTTCACTTTATTTTGCGAAATTTACTCGAGCGACCGAGGAAATTAAGTCTATCATTTAATCCTATAATGGCCAATAATGTTTAACTAGCGACTAGGAGTTGAATTTATATGAGAGGGAATCCGGAGGGAAACTATTCTGCCTGTAGGATTTGCATGTCGAGTAATTTAGAAGAAATCCTAGATTATGGAAACGTCGCTCTCGCAGATGGTTTTCTCGATACCGAAGACGACATCGTTGATGAAAAATCGTATCCCTTGCATCTGATGTTTTGTCTGGATTGTAGGCATGTTCAGATCAGTGAAATATTGAGCCCTGGACTTCTTTTCCAGGATTATGTTTACGAAACTAATACATCTGATGCGATCACCAGTTATGTTACGAAGTTTTCTCAGGAGATCCTGATTCGCTACGGTTCTGGGCACCATTTGCCTAGGGTATTAGAGATAGCCAGCAACGATGGAACCGTACTTTCATGTTTCAAAGAGCAGGGTTGCGAAATACTCGGCATCGACCCGGCGGAAAATATTGCAAGTGTTGCCAATAATAAAGGCATTAGAACTTTACCTGAATTTTTCTCGCAAACAATTGCAGAATCGGTGATTAATGAATATGGGAAATGGGACATTATCATTGCTCGAAATGTAATCGCGCACGTAAAGGAGTTACATAGTGTATTTCAAGGAATTCGCTTGCTCTTGGCGGATGAAGGGTTCTGCGTAATTGAAGTCCCGCATTTAGAGACCATGTTTAGAGAACTCCAGTACGATCAAGTTTTCCACGAGCATATAGGCTATCACTCGCTCGATAGTATTGTTCGATTGGCCGACCAATTTGGGATGAAAGTGGTTGATGTCGAGAAGGTATGGGTACACGGTGGATCAATACGTGTATTTCTCCAACCCTCACAAAGCTCGAAAAGATCGGCAGATAATGTAAAACAAATGCTGCATGACGAAATGAAAATTGGTTTATTGGAAATGAATAGATGGGATGAATTCCGTCAACGTGTGATTAATCAACGAGATCTTCTAAGGAAAGAAATTGATTTATTAAATGGTTCAGGACTTAAGGTTGCAGCATATGGTGCATCCGGGAAAGGGCAGTCGATGTTGCAATTCGTCGGCCTCGATCAGAGATTAGTCGAGTACGTCGTGGACCGAAGTGCGAGAAAACAAGGCAAGCTTACACCAGGGACACACATAAAAATATTTCCACCAAGCCATATCTACAAAGAATTTCCTGATGTAATTTTGTTGTGTGCTTGGAATCTGTCCAAAGAAATTTACAAACAAGAAGAGGAGTACATAAAATTAGGCGGGAGGATCCTTCATCCACTACCAGAACCACATTATGTGGCGTGATTCTAGAGTATATAACGTAGCCATTAACGCAGTCAGTGCGACGGTTCCGAAATATCTATTGGTGTTGCATCAAAATTGTTTGGTCGTTTCTAGGAGTAGGGGTGCCATATTAGGTGACTATTTGGGTTTCAGGTGGTTTGAAGTTAGTGTTGAAGATCGTGACGTTTCATCCACTCTATAGTCTTTAAAAGGCCTGTTTCAATCTCTGTTTGTGGCTCCCACGGCAATATCTCTTTGGCTTTAGTTATATCTGCAAAAAGTTCCATGTTTTCAGCTGGGCGATAGAGTATCTCGCCAAATTGTGGTTTGCCGCGACCAGTAATTTGACATACTAAATTAACAACACTTTCAACGCTTCTAGGAATACCTGACGCAATGTTCAGAAGTTTGCCAGTCACGTCGTCATTGTCTAGGATCATTTGTATCGCCGATACAATGTCGTCAATAAAGCAAAAGTCCCGAAGCTGTTTGCCAGATGACACTGGAAAGGCTTCATTGTCTAGGCTACCACGAATGATTTGTGGTATTAATCTAGTTTGAGATTGGCCTGGGCCATATGCAAGGAAAAGCCTGATACAGACTACCGGGAACTTTTCAGTTCGATGTAACATCTGTAAGAATTGAGTGGAGGATAGTTTTGCCACTGCATAGGGAGAGATCGGTTGCTCTCGTTGTTCCTCATGTTGGGGTGCACATACTGTTCCATATTCGTCACTACTTCCAACTTGAACGAACCGGCGTAATCCTTGCCATTGCAATGTTTTAACGAGATTAATTACCGCATTAAAGTGAAGATCTATTTGGTTTTCGCCCCCTTTAGTCAAGGAGCTATGATCAGGATAACCTCCGAGATTAACAACAAACTCAAAACGGTGTTCCTTGAGAGTAGCTATTAAACTCGAACTGTTTCGGATATCTGCAAAAAGGTAATCAACATTGTCTACTCGTCGTGTAACCGCAGGTGGGTTGAGAGATAGACTACTCACATTCCAACCTTTTCTGCAGACCATCTTCGCTAACAAATGATGTCCAATGAATCCTGAACCACCGATTACTAGGAGACGCATCAGCTATTTCCTAAGAGAATAGACAAAAGAAGCTAATTACTACTAGCCAATATCGGATTGAATTGGCTACGGCACCATTTACAGGCATTTTGAACACCGACATACAAAAAGCCATTGGCTAATATTTGAGTCACTAGAATTGTCAATTGATAGGTGCCGATGTTCTTAAAACGTGATCAGTATTCTAAGACTAACGCTAAGTCGATAATCAGTCTTATCTTATCAATTAGCCTGATACCCTGTTAGGGTAGTTTCGTTTGAAATTGATCAGAATCAAGAAAGGATTGGTGAACATATTCGCGAAATAACTCAAGATGTGATTGTGGGTAAACATAGTCACCCCAGCTATCGATTTCATTCCTTCTGTTGCTCTCGACCATGAGAGGGACAACATCTGGTAGAACGGCGGGGTTAGTTACGTAAATGATTGGGCGCGGAGTAAATTCTTCAGCGTTGTGTACATGCATGCAGCTAAAGTGCTTATACCTTTGCCATTTATCATAGAGTATTACAGGAATTCTATTGATTAAGGCTTCTTCGATTACAGTTGATGAGTACGACACTAAAATATCGGCACGAGACAACTCTACTTTTAAGTCAGAATTTCCAATTACGACGTTATGGGGTAAATTGAAACACCTTTTCCAGTTCCTCAAAGAGAGGATTCGTCGTCCAGCGGGGTGTAACTTTAATTTTAGGAGAAATGAGTCATTCTCCCCGAATGCTTGGATCAAGTCAGTTGTCGACGAAATGAACTCGTCTACAGATTCAACACCCCAAAATTTCATAGACTCATATTCTTTTAATGTGACGGCATGAAGAATAAATATTTTTCCCTTGTTAAGAGCCTTGTTTCTAATCTTGGTGAATGCAAGTGGGCCGGTTTGTACGATTTGTGAAGTAGTATCTGCTGTTTCTAGAAATTTACTAGCTGTTGGGGTTTGAGCGGCTATGTATGGATATTTATTAATGGCTACAGCCCTGGCAATTAGTCTGTTGTACTCGATACTGTTAAGTTCTGTTTGATAGCTAACGGTGCCATGAGGTATACACAACGCTTTTAACCCCAAATAGGTGCTGGCTTCCCCCAGTACGTACGTAAGTCCATTACTCATAACTGACAAAACTAATCTAGGCTCAGTCTGTTCTAGAAGGTTAATTAATTGAAGCGATGAGTGAGTGAGCTGTCTAGTACTTTCAGTTATTGTTTGCAGTATCCTATTTTCAACAAAAGACCAAAATCCCACGTCACGATAAACTAGTGTGCTTGGTAAGATAGAATATGCTGCTTCAAGATTCAAATCTATATTTGAATGTATGTCAGTTGCTAGTTTGTATTGACTTAAGTTAAGTGTCTTCGCTCTGTGACGGAGGTTCTTAATCCGGTCTATAAAAGTACTGTTGTCCGCTGAGCAAAGTAAAACCAATGCTTGTGGATGCCATTGCCTGATCTGCCGTACTACATGTTTTAGGTTATATCCTAACGACGGTAGTAATAGAACTGGTTTAGATCTGAAATTTTCTAGTAATCGGGATTGGGATTGCTCAATGGATTTTTCGCCAACTATTGGAATTGTTCCAACAAACGACTTCGAAACAGTTTTTTTATCTGGTTCGGAAATATATTCAACAGGGATGTGTTTTTCATTAGAAATTCGACTAGCTAGAAGCAAGGGAAACAAATCGATAGTGTCAGCAAGGTTATCCAACTCTCTGTTTGCACTTTCGTGAATTAACACTCTGTTTGGTTGGAGTAATTCGAGCGCATTCAACATGAGTTCAATCAAGTAAACTAGATAGCTCACCCCTTTAGTCCGAATTTGGAATGCGAACCAGTCGACAACACCAAAATATTCGTTACCGTTAATTCGGCAGGTGGCATTGTGGGTAATCTGGTTGTAGAAATGAGCTAGAAAGTCAGCACATCTCTGGTGACTAGAATTATCGAAAAAAGGCAAACTTGAATGGTAGCTAAGTCCTGCGTGCTTCAAGCCCAATTGGGCTTCTATGTTAAGTCCCACAATATCAAGGGTTGTTTTTGAGATGCGGTTAGCTCGGCAATAATTTTCCAAGGAATGAATTTGTTGCGACGAGCTGACGAAAATTAGGCTTTTCATTAATCTGTATGAAATAATTCGGCGATTTGAAAATCCAATTCAGTATCTATATCAATGGCCTCAATTTGGTCGAGGTATAAGAAATAGGGATTGGCTCCTATGCGACAGCTATGTTTCGCAAGTGCTTCACTTCGAATACCATACAAACCTGTGGATTCTCTAACAATTGGTACCGCATCTTGGCTGCGAGGTAAAACTGACGGTTCATAATTTACTGGGTCACCATTAAACCAAAACCAAGAATAAATCTCTTCCGCTGTAAGTATTGAGTCGTAATGTAAATTGTTCTTCATTATGTCAATAGCAGAATTAATGGTTTCCGTTTTTAAGAAAGGAGCAGTTACAAATAACTGAAAATAGATATCTGTCTCAACTATTGTGCTATGGTAGTTGAGTAAGTCGTTTCCGTTAGCGGAATCTGCTGCTAGTTCAGGTTGCCTGTCAATGGTCTGATAACCACAGCTTAATGAAAACTCTTTTACTTCGTTACTATCGGTATCAACCCAAACTTGGTCAAAGTCGCAATCAGAAAGCTTTTTTAGCAAAATTTGATATAGTTTTTCTCCATTTAGGGATCTAAAATTTTTGTTTTTGTAGCGCCGGCTTTGCGATTTGACGGGTACAATTACTGCAACATTAAGGGGAGACGCCATTACAATTTCTCTAATATATGGATTGAGATGTTTCTTAGAAAACAGATTTGAATGTTCAGATAATTTCTGAATAGCAAGAAGCTAAGTGTAACTTTATTTTAGGTCTTAATTGTTTGTTTAATCGATGAAAATTCGGATGCGATCAATTGGACATATTGGAGAGTTTGCCGGACCATTGTATCTACCGGCATACACTTATTACGATCATAGTTTCGAGAATAGATACAACAATCTTGCTAAAAAACTTATATTCGTGCAAGCTAGCTAGCGATTACTAGAGCAAGAGTTAATCCAAAATGTTTGCTGATAAGTCTTTCAGTGGCGGTATTTAACTAGAAAATCCCATTTGAGGTTTTGTGCCGTAAATAGAACCGTTTAGGGTTAATAAAGAGTTAATAAGACTACAATCTACGTCAATTGTTAAAGGTTAAAGACTACATAGAGGTCTAATCTTGTTTGCTGACATATATAAAGGTCGGAGAGTCCTTGTAACTGGCCATACGGGGTTTAAGGGGTCATGGCTAAGCTTATGGTTATCAGATCTAGGTGCCGAAGTTGCAGGGCTGTCTAATGGAGAGCCTACCACGCCGAGTAATTTTTGTGCCTTAGAGTTACGAAACAAACTACACCATTTCGAAGTGGATATCCGAGATAGGGAACAGGTATTAGAGATATTTCAAGAATTTAATCCAGAAATTGTTTTTCACCTTGCAGCGCAAGCGATTGTTCGGCGAGCATATGAGAATTCTGTTTTGACATTGGAGACTAATGCTTTTGGAACGATGAATATCCTTGAGGCACTGCGGCAGACAGAATCCGTAGAAGCTGCCGTGCTTATTACGAGCGATAAATGTTATAAAAACGTAGAGTGGGTATGGGGCTATCGCGAGAATGACATTTTAGGAGGTGGAGATCCGTATAGTGCATCCAAAGCGTGTGCCGAAATTATTGCGGCTACTTATATTGAATCTTTCTTTTCCGCGAATAGCAAAAGAGTCGCAACAGCTAGAGCTGGAAACGTTATAGGAGGAGGGGATTGGGCCCCTGATCGGGTTGTGCCGGATTGTATAAGAGCATGGACTAAAGGATCATCTGCCGATATTAGAAACCCTAATGCGACGAGACCATGGCAGCATGTTCTTGAACCGGTCAGCGGTTATTTATGGCTAGGGGCGACACTATGGCTTCGTGATCAAGGTGTGATTGGAGAAGCATTCAATTTCGGACCATCTCAAAGTGCAAATGAAACTGTAGGCGACCTAGTTGACGCACTTTGCTGTTACTGGCCGGGACTTCATTGGGTGATGGCTGGTGGTGCATCTGATGTAAGTAAAGAATCGGTTTTGTTGCAACTCAATTGCGATAAAGCTAAAGCTTTGCTCGATTGGCGTACGATTCTTTCATTTGAAGATACGGTTTCATACACAGGTGAGTGGTACAAACACTATTATAAGAATGAAGGCGACCACGCTCTAGAAATTAGTCAACAACAGATACGGGATTACTCCGAGTGTGCAATGAAGGAAGAACTTCGATGGGCGTCTTGAAATTACCAGTATCACGACATTACGGAACTATGATCGAAACGAAGCCACAATATCAAAGTCGTACAGTTAGACAATATCGAATTTTAGAAATCTAGTAATTGCCTTTATACAGGTAAGCAACTATTGGCTTAGTACGTTCTATACCAACCTAGACGATGCTAGTTGTTTATTGGGGTTAAGTCGTTGTCGACAGGTTGTTTATCCAAACGAAGATAGTTGCTGCCTATGGTTGTACTAAATTCCACATTGCTGGGTTGACGAAAGAAGGGTTGTCACACGAAATATCTGAAATGGGAAAACCAAGTGGTGACGAATCAGCAAGTAATATTTGTTCGAGTTGTTGCATTGAATCCAAGCCAATAATTACTTTTTGTATTTTCTGTATGTTGCATGCGAAAGAAAGTGCTCCATCGATAGCGGCACGTCTATTAGCTTTGAGGCGTTGGTGCCAAGCATATAGGTTGGGTAGTATTGGATAAAAATATTTAGGAATGTTGTTAAGTGGCTGTAAGAGCAATCCTTGCAAGAATATAGAACGAACATGAATATCTACGCCGTGGTCTCGTAATCGGTCGATTGTTCCATCGAGCAACAATCGTTGATCTAAAACATTTAGAGGTAGTTGCACGATATCTATTTTGAACCTTTCCAAAATAGCCGTAATTTCGGCGGAGTCATATACGGATACCCCAATCTGTTTTGTATAGCCAGCATCGCGCAAACTCTTCAGCAGTGCAAAGAGTTTTTTGCCATCGGTTTGTAGAAGATCAGTCCCATGATGGACAAGCAGTCCTTGAACGTTAGGTCTGGCAAGTTTCTTTAATGACAATAGAAAGTTAGATTGAAACTGTTGTAAAAGGGGGGTATCTATACTTCGATTGAGTACAGGTAGGGTTTTTGTGATGATCTTAAATTGTGCGTGTTTTGGCAATATCCGGCCTAATACTTCCTCACTGTTTCCGTAACTAGCCGCAGTATCTATAGTTAGACAACCAGCTTCTGCTGCCTTACATACTATCTGTTTCGCTTCCGCTTCACTTGTGAAGTTGCTCGGGTTTGTGATTCCATAGTTAAGTCCAAAACGTACCGTACCAATGCCGATTTTTGATCGAGTTTCATTGTTCATGCATTGAAGAATTTCCCGACGGCGAGGAATTTGAGATTAATTATTTTACAGTACATGGTATGAACCACTTATATAATATTAGTCATTATTTCATTCGAAAGGAGGGATTTCTAGCTTACGTGCTTACTTTATGTACCGATGTGCCTTGGTTAGAAGAACCAACAGCGCCTCAAATATGGTAGTACCGTATATTAATAGCAACGCATTTATTAATAGGTAGGAGTACGTGATTGCTATTTGGTACGTAGATGATAATGTTGGATCATTGACGGTAGTCACATCGACAGGGCTAAAGACTCTGATTCCACTTGCAATAAAACCTAAGTATTTGGGGACGAAAGTGTTAGAAGAAATTACAAATATCCCCAGACGACTTAGTTGATATAACCGAACTTATGAGCAATAGTTCTCAAAAACTTCTTCTCCAGTTGCTATGCTTTTTCTTGGGCTCTATTCTTTCTTTCCTAATTTCGGCATTGTTGCTTTCAGGGAATAACGATTGGGCCTTATTCGTTCAGCATGATCTTATTCCAGACAACATAAAGTTAAGTTTTGTATTGAGTTTTTTGTTTATTTTAGGAGCTGCGCAAGCTATTTGTTTTCGCATATTGTTGTTGCCTCAATATGATCAATTTGCGCGAATAATCTTAGTTGTAATTGGATTATTCCTCGCGTTAGGCTTAAGTTTGGCATTCTTACGAATTCCGTTATTATCGAGAACGATATTCGTTGCACAATTTTCTCTAATTGTGTTACTCGTAACAGTCGTGTTCAGATTACAGCATAAGATAATTCCGCAAACTATAGGATTAATCCCGGGTGATCGAATTCCAGAGATTGACAATGATCCTTTGGTTAGATGGTTAATAGTAAAAGATGATCTTTCTAATCTGTCTGAAATAGATGGTATAGCTGCCAGTCTAAAGGAGTATGAGTTTGTTGGAAAATCTGACTTACTGGTTAAGTTAGCCAATACCAGTCTACCTTTGCTAGACAAGGAAGCTCTAATCGAACGACTCACAGGAAAACTAGATCTGAATAGTCTTTCACATACACAATTAGACAAGATGAAACCTAGTAATAGTCTAATTTTGGCGAAGCGAATTACAGATATTTGCATCGTAATTTGTTTGGGCCCAGTGTTGTTTTTTCTAACATTGATAATAGCTGTACTAATTAAGGTGGACTCTAAGGGGCCGATATTATTCCTCCAGGAGCGTGTTGGCTTTCATGGACATTCCTTTAAATTATTGAAATTTCGTAGCATGGTCGTAGGCGCAGAAGATCAAGGTCATAGGTTTGCAGCAAAAAATGACGATCGAGTAACAAGAGTCGGTCGATTTCTGAGACGAACTCGCTTGGATGAATTACCACAATTATGGAATGTTCTTATGGGAGATATGAATATTGTCGGTCCTAGACCTGAACAGAGGACCTTTTATGATGAGTTTATCCACACAATCCCTTTTTTTGGTTTTCGTCAAATTGTACGCCCCGGTATTACTGGATGGGCACAAATTAGTTATGGGTATGCAAGCAGTGAAGATGAGACTCGAAAGAAGTTTGGATTTGATTTATTTTATATAAAGAATATGTCTATGTGGCTCGACGCAGTAATTCTAATCAAGACATTCAATACTATAATTTTCGGCTCTAGACTAGACAATGGATTCAGTAAAGATTGATCTATGTTGAGTCATATTCGGTTGGTAAATAGCGTCTCTTTTAAAACGTGCGATTAACAAGTTTCAAAGTACTGATCTTACGACTCATAAAATGGAAAAAATCAGAGCTGTTGTCATAGGGTTTGGGTCAATAGGCAAAAGACACGCAGAAATATTGAGCTCTTTAAACTGCGTTGAGAAAGTGATTGTGTTAAGTAATCAGAAGCACATTCCTTATGAATCGATAAATAAATTAGGCGACGTTTCAAGAATGAGACCAGATTATGTAGTTATTGCACAAGAAACATCTGAGCATTTCAAGGTTCTCAGTTTCTTAGAGGAGGAACTAAATAAGAAAACTATTCTTGTAGAAAAACCTTTGTTTGATCGATATAGGTGGTTTTCTATTAAAAAAAACACCGTATTTGTTGCTTACAATTTTAGATTTCATCCGGGAATTCAGTTAGTTAAACAGCTAATAGTTGGACGAAAACTATGGAGTGTAGAAGCTAGATGTACGTCTTATTTACCCGACTGGCGTCCGGGACGGGATTATAGAGAAATATATAGCCGGACCTTGCAAAGGGGTGGTGGGGCATTGCTTGATTTAAGTCATGAACTTGATTATGTCCGTTGGTTGTTTGGTGATTTACAGCTCAAATGGGCCGCAGTCGAAAAAATCTCTAATCTTGAGATTGAGAGTGACGATTTTGTCTCAGTATTTGCAGAAAATGAAAAAAAGGTTAGGCTGCATATTAAGCTAAATTATTTCACTCGATATCCAATACGGACATTGATCATCTGTGGAGAGAATATAGAAATCCAACTAGATTTGATTGGCAACAAGGCTCTAGTATATTGTGATGGGGAAGAAAAAAAGTATGAGTGGCCCCAATTGGTGCGGAATTCAACCTATGAGCTACAACATAGGGCAGCAATACGTAAGGATTCCGAGATGATCTGTAGTTTTCAGTTTGGGCTAGACACCATGAATCTTATTGACGGTATTAGAAGTTGGGCGGCGTAAGTGGCGATTCTTTGCACAATAGCGATGAGAGGCGGCTCTAGAGGCGTCCCTAAGAAAAATGCTCGAATGATTATGGGTAAACCTCTGATGGCTTACACCATAGAACAAGCGTTCGGTAGTGAATTATTTGACCACATTGTGGTATCTACTGATTCGAAGGAATTTTCCGATATCGCAAAAAGTTATGGCGCGGAGTCATGGTTCCTACGTCCACCCGAATTAGCGACGCACGAAGCGGGGAAAGTGGCAGTGATTCGTCATGCATTGGTTGAATCGGAAAAAAATTATGGGGTTCAGTTTGATGCAATCGTAGATCTTGACGTAACTTCCCCATTGCGGGACATCGATGATATAAAAGCCGCTTACCAACAATTTCTTAACGAAGATTCAGATGTGTTGATAACGGGTTGTAACGCAAGACGAAACCCCTACTTTAATATGGTCGAATCGTCGGAAGGAAATGTAAGATTGGTGAAGAATCACGAACCCCCACTTGTTCGTAGGCAGGATGCACCACAAGTCTATGATATGAACGCGTCGATCTATGTTTGGAAAAGAGAAATTTTGTTGCGGGAAAAAACATTATTTAGAAATAATACATCCCTGTATGTGATGCCAGAAGAGCGGTCAATTGATATTGATACCGAGATAGATTTTGAAATAGTTGAATTTTTGTTGAAAAAAAAGGTAGGGATGGGAAATGCCTGATGGCAGCAGTAGTAACGTGTTAACGGATAAGGTTGCATTTGTAGTAGGGGGATGTGGGTTAATAGGAAAAGCTATAACGCAAGAACTTTTTGAAGCTGGTGCCACGCCGATCATTCTTGATATCGATACAACCATAGGGAATCAATATGCAAGCAACTACCGCGAGCTTGGGCGTCTCAACTCACAATTTATTGAACTAGATTGTTCAAAACTCGAGATCCTTGACGATAGCTTCTGTAAAATCATCGAGAATGTGGGGTGCCCGGACATTTTTGTAAATTGCTCGTATCCGAAAACTGAAGATTACGGTAGTAATACGTTTGCGGATGTCACATTTGAATCATTTCGACAAAACATTGATATACACATGAATTCGTCAGGTTGGCTTGCGCGGGTAGTTGCTCAGGAGATGAAGAAACGGAAAATTCGTGGCAGTATTGTTCAACTAGGATCTATTTATGGAGTAGTCGGGCAAGATATGTCAGTGTATGAGGGTACTGAAGGAAAAGAAAATATCTCGTATACCATGATAAAAGGTGGGATCTTGAGCTTAACCCGCCTTATGGCGTCCTATTATGGGCCCTACGGAATACGCGTTAACACTATATGTCCAGGACCGATAGAGGGTCCTTTCCCAGGTATTGCAGACCAAATGAGTAGCAAACTTAGGAACAACATTGCGAGCAATATACCGCTGGGGCGGCAGGGAACTCCAGAAGAGGTCGCGCCGCTGGTAGTTTTCGTTGCATCTGATCAAGCTTCTTTTATTACCGGATCAACAATTATGGTTGACGGGGGCTGGTCCGCGATTTAATGACGTTTAGATATTTCCAACGCTCTTTCATTTGTCGCTTATCCAAGGGTTGTATAAATTGCATTTTAATTTGCGGCTCGGGCATAAACAAAGATGGAATAATTCGAATTTAAGAATTGACCCGGTTCGCTATGGATATGTGGTTTGATTGCAACAATTGAATTTGTGAGGGTATAGGGTGATCTACATTTCGTCTTCAGGTGTCCGCTGTGATTGTATTCGTGAGTCTGTCCAGATAATGGTTAATCAGGGGATACGCAATATCGAGCTATCTGGAGGTACTAATTACTATGAGGGATTCGAAAAAGATTTGCTTCGGTTACAAGATAAGCACAACATAAATTATTTGGTGCACAATTACTTCCCCCCTCCCAACGAGCATTTTGTTTTGAATCTTGCGTCTTTGGATGACAGCATTGTTCAAAAGAGTTTGGATTTATGTCAGAAAGCTATAAATCTTTCACGTCTCTTAGGATCCAAAAAATATGCAGTCCATGCGGGATTTCTTATAGATATTTCGTTGCGAAATATTGGGAGTTCGATTCAAGAAATTCCTATATTTGATCGGCAAGCTGCAATTGAGCGATTTTCGCTTTCGTGGCAACGATTGCAGGAAATGTCAGGCGGTACACCTGAATTGTATATCGAGAACAATGTTCTATCTTCGACAAACTATGTAAATTTCCGCCAGAAAAACCCATTACTGTTTACGAATTATGAGGGTTACTTAGAACTCCGAGAACGTATAGAGTTTAAACCGCTTATAGACTTGGCTCATTTGCGAGTTAGTTCAAAAACTCTAGGTCTCGACTTTTTAGATGAATTAGATAAACATTTTTTGTTGACCAATTATTTTCATGCTAGTGAAAACGATGGTTGCCATGATCAGAATAGACCATTGTATGAAAATGGATTGATAACACAGACTCTTAAAGAGCGTAAATTTGACAATACGACTGTTACTTTAGAAATATATGGAAGTATCTCGGAAATTATTAATAGCGCATCGCTAGCGACGCATTATGTAACCCATGAGTACGAATAATAGATCCGAAATGGAAGTTATTGAACACTAATGACTAGGCAGAAAAAAGCATTGATAATTGGCGTTACGGGTCAAGATGGCTCCTATCTGACTGAGTTGTTGATTTCCAAAGGATACCAAGTTCATGGAGTCAGAAGACGAGCAAGCTACCGAAATACTGGCAATTTGTCACAATTTCGAATCGATCCGCACTTAGAAGACAAAAACTTACTGCTCCACTACGGTGACTTAACTGATGCTAGTAACCTAATTCAACTAATTCGATCAATCAAACCGGACGAATTGTATAATTTAGGTGCACAGTCGCACGTACATGTGTCTTTTCAAGTTCCAGAATATACGGGAGACGTAAATGCTCTAGGTGTCGTACGTCTTGTTCATGCGGTGATCCATGAGATGCCGACCATTAAGATTTACCATGCTTCAACTAGCGAATTGTACGGCCAAGCCGCAGAAAGCCCTCAGAATGAACATACTCCATTTAATCCCCAATCTCCCTACGCTGTTTCAAAATTGTACGCACATTGGATAGTTAAGAATTATAGAGAGGCATACAATATATTTGCGTGTAATGGGATCTTATTTAATCATGAGTCTCCACGTCGGGGAGCTGAATTTGTGACTCGGAAAATTACAGAAGCCGTAGCAAAGATCAATAAAGGACTTATAAAACATTTATATCTGGGGAATTTGTCGGCTAAAAGAGACTGGGGTTTTGCTGGAGATTATGTTGAAGCCATGTGGTTAATGCTGCAAGAAGACACCCCCGATGATTTTGTTATTGCGACAGGTGAAAATCATTCAGTTAGAGAATTTGTAACAAAAGCTTTTGCATGTGTTGATATTGACATAATCTGGGAGGGCGAGGGGGACCAAGAAGTTGGTAGAGACGCTGTATCAGGAGCTGTGTTAGTAAAAGTTGATCCATTTTATTATCGTCCTACTGAGGTTGACCATTTATTAGGCGATTCTACAAAAGCGAGAAATCAATTAGGTTGGAAGCCTAGAATTGGGTTTGATCAATTAGTCGAGATGATGGTTATGGCCGATATAGACATCTTAAATCAAAACTCTAGTGTTTAACGGCGGTTCTTATTTGTAATTAGGTTATAGAGTGGAGCGCTTATTAGGCCATCGGACTAAAGTCGGATAGCAGTGAACATTTCTGTTTGCTAAGCCGTATATTTATCTTCTGTAATCCATTACTACTGGTCACCCAGCATATAATCTCTTGTATCTGGCAACGACCTATTAACCTGATTCGTTTTTAAATCCGAGACTCTACTGATATCCCAATGTGTGTTGAAAAAGTGCGTTACCAAATGTGTTGATCTATCTGAAACAAATTGCTTTTCTTCTCGATCGTGATAGGCGTAAATTGCCTTGGCTGATTCTTATATTTATTGGATCGTCTATGTTGGACTTGATTGGCCTCGGTCTAATCGGGCCTTATACGTCATTAATCATTAATCCCGAATCTAGCGTTAATAGTCAATTTGTTGGTCTTATTAGTATTTTTGGAGATGTATCAATTGATGCTCCATCTTTGCTGCCAGCGATTGGCCTAGCTGTGATCGGTGTATTTTTTTTAAAAGCGAGTTTTGGGATATTAATTCAGTGGGTAATCCTAAAGTTTGGGGCTTCCCAGCGTATTCGTATAGGACGTGTTCTTATGCAGGCATATCAAAATATGTCTTACGTGATCTTTCTTGGTAGAAATAGCTCAGACTACATTTATAACATCGATGTTTTGACCGGACAGTTTGCTAGTGGTGTGATTCGCCCCGGCTTGAAGTTGATTAGTGAAGGAATTGTTATTGTCGCTATAACGTCATTCTTAGCGTGGCATAACATAGAGTTGTTAACAATACTTATAGTTCTCTTAGGGTTGATTGCAGTAGGGTATGAAAAATTATTCCGACGAAAATTGCAGAAGCTAGGCAAGACAGTAAATACAAGCGGAAGTTTGATGATTGGTGGAATTCAAGAGGGTATATCTGGATTAAAAGAAATTCGTGTCCTTGGGAAAGAAAGTTACTTTTTTCGAAAATTTAGCACTGGCGCGGTTAGATATGCTAACTCACAGGCCCTATCACAACTCATTTCCGCGGCACCGCGTTATTTCCTTGAATTCATACTGGTGACGTTAGCAGTTGTATTTCTTCTTTCAATGTCAATTTTTGGTTATGACTTAAAGCCTATGGCGCCGATACTAGCAGTGTTCGGCGTAGCAATATTGCGTTTGATTCCCGCTGTAAATAGTTTGTCAACCACGTTAGTCCAATTGGGGTTTAGTCGAAATGGAGTTAGTCGTCTTTACGACGATCTAAGACTACTTGATGATGTTGCAATGGTTAAGGTTAGCCACGAGAAACATTCTACAAAGCTAAATGCGTTTCATGAATTTAGTCTTAGTGGAGTTAATTTTAGCTATCCTGGGACAGGTAGATTCTCTCTTCAAGATGTTTCATTTAACGTGCTGGCTGGCGAAAGTATAGGTGTCATCGGCGCTTCCGGCTCGGGGAAAACCACTCTGGTTGACGTGATCCTGGGACTATTAGTGCCGCAGAGTGGTACGCTACTTTATAACAAGACAAATCTAACCCATTGTCTAGATGAATGGCGTTGTCAGGTGGCATATTTGCCACAAGATGTGTTTCTAATTGATGGTACGCTTCGGTCGAATATCGCCCTCGGAATAAAAGACTGTGACGTCGACGAAGAACGTTTGTTCCGAGTTATTCAGAGGGCTCGATTGAATGATCTAGTTCATTCTCTCGAAAATGGCGTAGATACATTTTTGGGGGAGCGTGGTCAACGAGTATCAGGTGGCCAAAAGCAACGTATAGCTTTAGCGCGAGCATTTTATCATGGTCGAAATGTTCTAATTTTGGATGAAGCAACTAGTGCACTGGATTATGAAATTGAAAATGAAATTATTGAAGAGATTGAAATGTTTAAAGGAGAAAAAACTCTAATTGTGATCGCACATAGGTTATCAATATTGAAGCATTGCGAAAAAATCGTCCGACTTGATAACGGTCGAATTGTGCAACAAGGGGATTATGAAGAAGTAATTGGCGGTCTCGATGGAAAATCCCACTAGAACAGTGGCAGCTAATAATATAGTGTTTAACGGCGGTTCTTATTTGTGTTTAGGTTCTAGGACGGAGCGCTTGGTAGGTCATCGTACTAAAGTCAGGTAGCAGTCAATATTTCTGTTTGATAAGCCGTATATTTATCTTCTGTAATCCATTACTACTGGTCGCCGAGCATATAATCTCTTGTATCTGGCAACGACCTATTAACCTGATTCGTTTTTAAATCCGAGACTCTACTGATATCCCAATATGAGTTGAAAAAATGTTCGGGCACATTTTACCCAATAGGTGTGGGTGACATACGACAATCGTCAGATTTAAAGGTGGGTTTCAATGGGTAATTTATTATAGGGGCGAATTAATAGGCACCGGCGAAACTGTCGTACCATTTAAAAATAAAGCATCAGATAACAATAGTAACTTGTATGCCTGATCTCGCAAACTTAAACCGTATAAGTAGTACTGTCGATTCGAAGGAACAGATTACGGTGAATTCGAAATCCGTAGGGTATCCGCTAGTAAGTATTCTAATGAATTGCTTCAATGGCGAGAAGTATTTGAGGCAAGCTATTGAAAGTGTATTGTCGCAAAGTTACGAGAATTGGGAGTTGATATTTTGGGACAATAGATCCACAGATTCCAGTGCAGCAATAGTAAACGCCTATAAGGATAGTAGAATTCGTTACTTTTTGGCGCCTACCCATACAAGCTTCGGTGAGGCTAGGGTCCTCGCTTCTCAAGAAATATCAGGTGAATGGATAACTGTGTTGGACTCAGATGATTATTGGCTTGACAATAATCTAGAAATTAAGTTGGCGAATTATACTGTTGGCGACGAGATTGGGATTATGTATTCGAGGGCTATAATCGACTACAGAGAGATCAATAAACAAGCGACTGTTCATCCACGACTAGCGGTATTGCCAGAAGGATGGATATTGAAGTACCTACTAGCCTCAAACTTTATTCCAGGGCACACGGCACTTTATCGAACTACACTTTTCGAATCAGTTGGGGGATTCAGTGGTTTGGCTATCTGCGAGTACTTACTCGCTTTGCAGATTTCGAAGATTGCGAAAGTACGTGCTTGCGATACTATTACTGCAGTTTACCGAAGACACGACAAGAATCTTACCATTACTGAAAAAGAAAGCATCGTATTGGAAAGACGGGAACTCCTTAGTTATTTTCCTGATAAACATTCCCGGAGAACTATTCTGGCCAGCATCCATTATGATAGTTGGCGCAGTGTTTGGGCTGAAAGTAACTGGCTTTTAGGAAGTAAATTACTGGTGAAGCTGTTTTCACCTTATCTGATAGGCAGCCTATTTCAGCAGCTAGTCAATCGTTTTACTTATCGTGTTAGCGGTTTACATCAAGAACACGGACTTTTTGTTAAAACATTCTTACAGAAAAATAAGGTATAGGGAGTATCGAATTTTAGAAATCTAGTAATTGCCTTTATACAGGTAAGCAACTATTGGCTTAGTACGTTCTATACCAACCTAGACGATGCTAGTTGTTTATTGGGGTTAAGTCGTTGTCGACA
>Ga0315339_1000680_pt1 | contig 38658 bp, 33 predicted proteins | sample ASW17metaG_FD_204514 | JGI IMG/M metagenome (GOLD analysis project Ga0315339, IMG submission 204514) | Ammonia-oxidizing marine archaeal communities from Pacific Ocean, United States - ASW #17 | ecosystem: Environmental > Aquatic > Marine > Oceanic | place: USA: California | collected 2016-12-05 | reverse complement strand
GATTGTTTCCGTGCTGATGGAGCCGGCGATGCCGGGCAAGGCGCGGCAGGTGCGTATCGATCTTGGGCTTGGAGATTTTACTTTCGCCGACATTGAGGAGTGGGGCGGGGCACAGCCAGGCACGAAGGTGCCGGCGGAAGCGGAGATTCTCTTTCCGAAAACCGAGACTGAAAAAACCAACCAGCAGCAAGCCCCAAAGAAGAAAAAACAGGGCCCGAATAAAGAGCCTGATGTGAGTGAGGAAAAAGGCGAGATATCGATTGATGATTTTTTTAATGTGCAGCTGCGGGTTGCGCAAGTTACCGCGGCCGAAAAAGTCGAAAAGGCCGATAAATTACTCAAACTAACGCTTGATTTGGGCGATGAGACCCGGACGGTGGTTAGCGGTATCGCCGAGTGGTATCAGCCCGAGGACCTGCCCGGTACGAAGGTAGTGTTGGTGGCGAACCTGAAGCCGGCAAAGCTGCGCGGCATTGTCTCCGAAGGCATGATTCTGGCCGCCGACGACGGTCAGGGAAATCTTACGCTGGTCAGCCCCGCGCGGGATATTGCAGTTGGGGCCGAGGTGCGTTAGTTCTAATAACAGGCATGTCGCGAAAAAAATCGGCCACTTGGAATCGCCGCGACAATAACGGTTGCGCTGGTCAGTGGAATATATGCACAGGTCTAATACCGGCGCACTTACGGAATAGCGCAAACAGCCGCTATTGTGTCTGTCTCCCGACTGCTATTTCGATTTTTTTTGCTGCGCTCGCTCTGGCGGTCGATTTCTTCGGCGGAGAGGATCTGTTCGCGGGTCGCCGAATAGAGCTTGTCGACTTTCTTACGGGTCAATAACAGAATTTTGGTGTTGGCGGTGGCTTCCTGCGCTTCGAGAATATCATTGAATGCGGTTTCAAGCGCTGTACGGTCTTTTATCGCGGGTATGGCCGTATGCGCCATGGCATAGGCGCCGATCAATGCGGTTTTGGCGGAAGGAGCTTGCAGGTCTAAGGGGGGATTGGGTGCCTTGCGGCCGAGCTTGGCCAACTGGCGTTCGCGCTTGGTCGTGCCGGTGCGGCGTGGGTCGAAGCGCATGAGCTGGTCGAGTTGCTCCCGCACTAATTCCATTTCGCAGCTGTCAAAACCCAGACTGGCGGAGAAGAAGTTTGTGACGTCGACTAACTGCCGCATGTGGTCCCACTGGCCGTCGAGCCGCTGGCGATAGGCCTGCGAAATCACTTTGGCATCATCATCCCCCAACTGCAATCTGTTGCAGACGCGGGCGAAACGGCGGCGGTCGGTGTGGGAAATGGCGCCGTCGCGGTTATAGACCAGCGGAAAAATATAACGGGCGATTTCGAGGCGTTCTTCCTTTGACAAATAGCGCAGGGCCAACTGTTGCGCGGCATCTGGCGAAGTGGAGAGCAATTCAGTGGCTTCCCGATCCTTGACGTTGCGCGCTTTGAGAAAACGACTGAGCACTCGTTCGTCCTGCGGTTCCAATTCTTCCCGGTCTAATAAAACTTTGCTAAAGCCGATGATGCTGCGGACCTTGCGCGTCTGTTTACGGCTTTTCGACAGGTTGAGTACGCCGTATATCGCGCCACCAGCTGCGGTCAGTCCGGCCGCGCCGCCGACGAAGGGTACCCAGACCGGCATCGAGACCAAGCCCAGCGCATAACCGACCCCCCCCCACAGGCCGAGTGAGCTAGTCCACAGGGAAATTGCGGCCCAGGCGCCTGTCGCGAGGCCGGCACCGCCGAGAATGCCACTGACGATTTTTGCCTGGTTGCGGGCAAAGGAGGTGACGATTTTGTCGAGGGCGACGTCTTTGGAACCTTCTTCGAAAAGATGGGAGACGAATTGCACGGATAGGATTTGTAGGGCTTGCAGGCCTTTTTCGGCTAATTCGGTGATCTGTTTTTTGCTTGGTTTTGCCATTGGCGTAGGTGCTCCGGTAGTGGGCTCTATCTTGGGAGAAGGCTCGGGGCTATTCCCTGGGCTCAGTCTCGCCGACCATCCTCGGTCGGCTCCGAGGCAATAGTTTGATTCTACAATCCTATAGGATCAGGCTATTGCAAATCCGTTCAGAGAATACCCCTCGAGCCTTTTTGTAAGGTCAACGGTTATATTCCTTTTGGAACGGAAGGACCGGATAAGATAATTTGTGGGATACGGGGGGGCAACCGGGATTGAAGGGGAATGGAGGGTTGGATATATTGGGGACTCGGCAATTGGTGATTCTAATAAAAGAAAAGAGAGGTAATGGACAGGATTCGCGTTGGATTTATTGGTTGTGGCGGCAATGCCAGTGGGCATGTCGGGCGTGTGTTGGCGATGGGGGAGTGCGATGTGGTTGCGTTGTGTGATGTGAGTGGTGAGAGTATTGACCGGGTTAGAGATCGGTATAAAGAAGATTACCCGGAGATTCTTGACATACCGGTGTTTTCGGATTATCTGGAGATGTTAGCGGTAGTAAAGATGGATGCTGTAGAGATCTCGACGCCGCATACCTTGCACTACGAACAGATCATGGCCTCGTTGGAAAAGGACCTGCACGTTTTGACGGAAAAGCCGATGGTCTGCACAGTCGATCATGCGCACGAGGTAATAGAAAAGGCCGAAGAGACCGGAAAGGTACTAATGGTCTCTTATCAGCGGCATCTGGGTGCGCAGTATCGTTATGTTCGCAATCAGATCATGGCCGGGGAATTGGGGGAGATACAGTTTGTTTCCGCCTTGCAGGACCAGAAATGGTATTTGGGCACGATGGGTTTATGGCGGCAGAAGTTGTCGCTGTCGGGTGGCGGGCAGCTCAATGATTCTGGCAGCCACTTGCTCGATATCATGTTGTGGATGACCGGTCTTGAGGTCGCCGAGGTGCAGGCCTATATGGAAAACTTTGAGTCGGAGGTCGATATCAATTCGGCGCTGTCGCTGCGTTTTCGCAATGGCGCGTTGGGGTCGATCGCGGTGGTGGGCAACTCGCCGACGGGTGGGATGTGGGAGGATATCACGATTTGGGGAAGTAAGGCCGTGGTTTATATCCGCCAAGGCGAACTCAGCTATAAGATGCAACACAGCAATGAGGTCTATAAGGTAGAGAATCTGCCCGGATCGACGTCGCCGGACCGGAATTTCTTTGATGCGATTCTCGGTCGCGACGAAGTGCAGGTGCCGCCGGTTTGTGGTCTCAGGGTTATAGAATTGACCGAGGCGGCCTGGGCTTCGGCGGAGAGCGGGCGACCGGTTAAAGTCAAACGCCGTGAGGGCAGCCGTAGTTAGATCTCTTTTACTGAACCTATCAGGCTGTCGGACCCAAGGGGTATTTTCATCCTTTTCTCTAGCGGAGTTTGTGGATTTGGCCGGAAGATCCGCGCTTATGCGCAGCAAGGTCTTGGTGCGCATAAGCGCGGCCGCTTGCCGGGTGCCCACGATGCATGGCAAGCTGTATTCGCGGGCACCCGGTCGTTTTGGAAGAGGCCGATAAGACGATACGTTTCGTGTAATGCTGGAAGCAAGGGGTCGACGTCACTTTTGAAGTGGGCGCGTATTTTATTTGACATGCCGTTAAGGTAAAATAAATGGTGCACAATGAGAGAAACATACTGGAATTTATTGAAATTAAAAACACGTTAAGATATTGTAAAATAAATAACTTGAGGGCAATTGTATTATTAGTGATTGACCGTGCTCATCGACCCTTGTATATTAACTATTAGGTCGGGTTCGGGGGGTAAAACCTCTGTTACCGCCATGCTGAGGCTCGGGGCTATGCGAATGGGTCCGCCCGGCTTTGTCGATTGGCTATCACGCCGCGCAGAGTTGGAGTCTAGCTATGGAGCGCGCACTAACGAAAGGAGGTGGTTAATTGAGTAGTAATTGTACCGCAGGGAGGTTGATCGCTTGATCAACTCCAGGTGATCAACCACCTGGTCAGGAGCATCCAATCGCTTTGGCGATTGTAGCTTCTGAGAGTACTTCCGGGCGCATCCCACGTGGGTGCGTCCGGTTTTTTTTGTGCCTGTTGGGTTGATGCAAGGGGTGCGTATTCATCATATTGTGCGCGAGGAGAATATCTATGAAACGAGTAGCCAAGCCCGCGGGGGCGTATAATATTGTCTTGGAAGATGTCGAGGTTCCGTCCATCGCCTCGACGGAGATTTTAATTCGGGCCGAGCGTTCGTTGATCAGCCGCGGTTCGGAGATCTGGCGTCGTTATGTTCGCGAAGAAGCAATAGACCATCGCTCGATGGGCTATTCGCTGGTGGGGAAAGTCGAAGAGGTTGGCGTTGAAGTTGAAGGCTTTAGTGTTGGTGACCGGGTGGCGGCTTTGGCTCCGCATGCCCAGTACGTAAACGTCGACGTCGTTGAAGACCGGCATAAGCCGGCGGCGGTTTGCTTGCCCGATGAGGTCTCGGCGGAAGCCGGTACGTTTTGGCCATTGGGAACCAGTTCAGTGCTGTGGATGTGGCAGACGGAGGCGGGGGCCGGCGACACGATGGTGATCCAAGGACAAGGTTTGGTCGGCAGTGGTTGTTTACAGGCGGCCAAAGCGCAGGGAGTGGGGCGGGTGATTGTGGTCGACGGCCTGCCTCTGCGTTGTGATTTGGCGTTGTCGTTGGGGGCGGATGAGGTGATCGATGCCTGTGCGGTAGATCCGATTGCCAGAGTGTTGGAGTTGACCGACGGCCAAGGGGCGGATGTGGTGGTCGAAGCGGTGGGCGGGCGTGCCGGAGCCGCGGCATTCGCGCAAGCGCAGGATATGCTCAAACGCGGCGGGCTCTTGCAGGTATTAGGGCTCTACGAAGAAGAGCCTTTGCCGCTTTATTCGGACAAAATTATGGGCAAGCGGTTGGTGGGCAGTTATCTCGACGCCAGCCAACGGGCAGAGGGGGCAGCGCGGACTTTGCAACTCTTGGCTTCGGGCCAGATTCAATTTGACAAGATGATCACGCACCGCTTCGCCTATACCGAGGCGGCCGAGGCTTTTGACTTGCTGTATAAGCGGTTGGGCGAGACAATGGCTGTTTTGCTAACGTGGGACGAATGACAAGGAGAGTGTAATGGGCCGGACGGTAGAAAAACTATTCCGCGCGCCCTACGGGGTGCCGAACGCTTTGCAGGTGGTCAAAGAGGGCTTGTGGATCACAGATCAGATCACCGACCGGGTGGCACTGGTCGAAATCACCGAGCCTTCTGAATACGGCGTCACTAAATTGATTAGCGATATACCCAGCGAGTCGTCCAATACCAGCGGTATGGCTCTCGGCGGAGGCTCGATATGGCTGGCGGCGAACGGCCCGGGCACGTTGTGGCGTCCGGAGCGAGCGAGCGACGCGCAACAGGGGCAGGGGGAGATCTTCGAGGTCGATCCTGCCACCGGCGTGACGCGCAATCGTTATCCGGTCCCCGGCGGCGGTGGGGTGCACGGGATGGAGTACGATCCCTTTGAAGAAGGTTATGTGTGGATCACCACGCTTAAAAACCAGACCTTGAGCAAGGTTAAAATAGACGGATGGTCGGTTGAATTAGTGCACGATCTGCCCTACGTGCGCGCACATGGTGTGGTGCGGGTCGAGGACGGCATTTGGGTAGTACACACGGCAGACAGGGTCATAGTCAAGCTGGATGTGGAAAGTGGCGCCGAGCTGGATCGGCTGACTGTGCCGGAGAGCGACCCGCAACCGCACGGCCTGTCGATTTTTGGTGACGATCTGATTTATTGCGATGCCGCCTCCGGGTGGATCGCCAAAATTAATCTGTGAGAATGTCATATGACGCGGATAATGACGTCGAGTTGGAGTCTGCACCGGACGTTGGGGCAGTCGATGTATCAGTGGCCGGATCCACAAGGCGCGCCGGTGTTGCAGGGAAGCGGTCAAGGGGACCTGATCTTGTTGGAACTGCCGGCACAGTTGGCCGCGCGGGGTATTGGCATGTTGGAGGTGTGTCATTTTCATTTCCCGCAGCTCGATGACGGATATATAGGGGAGTTTCGCCAGGCGCTCGCCGATAGTGGTGTTGAGCTTTTCAGTATTTTGATCGATGCTGGGGATATTACACACCCCGATGCGGCGCGGCGCAACGAAGAAGTTGCCTGGATCCGCACTTGGATGGAGATCGCCGCTCGCTGTGGCGCACGCTGTGTGCGGGTCATCGCGGGGGACGCCGAACCTGTGACTAGCGGCGATTGGCACGATATGGAAGCAGTGCAATTGAGCGCAGGGCATTTACGCGAATTGGCCGGTGTCGGTAGCGACGTGGGGCTCGAGGTGTTGACGGAGAATTTTCGCGCGATGGGCAGCAAGGCCGGAGCGCTCAACGCGATCCTGGACCAGTGTGAGGGCGAGGTCGGTTTGTGCGCTGATTTCGGCAATTACAAGGGAGCGGACAAATATGATGAGCTGGCGGCGATATTGCCGCGGGCGACCTCGGTGCACGCCAAGGCTGATTTTTCGGGGCTTCTGCAAATGGATCGAGAAGATTTTACGCGTTGTCTCGACTTGGCCAAAGAGGCGAAATTTACCGGACCGTATTCGTTGATTTTCTCTAGCCCCGGAGATGAATGGGAAGGCGTCGAACAGACGCGTCAGGCTGTTATGGAGTGGTTGTAGGCGCGGCATGGACACGGCGGTAGTGGAGCTTGAACAGGCGCGACTTGGCCGCGCGCGCAAAGTCGCCGAATCCGGTGATCTTACCCAGGTATTGGCTGGGCAAGTGTTGGGAAGCCGAATCGATACGACGGTTTCCGAAGCATTAGTGTTGGGGTTATTGGCGCAAGACGTGCGCACCTTCTTCTGTGTTTTCGGCCATGGTTCGACCGAGGTCGGCGAGGTATTGCGGATCTATCAGGCGGCGGGGTTGTTGCGCGTCTGCGCGGTCCGTAACGAAATCGAGGCTTCGCACGCCGCGATGGCGTTGCGCTGGGTTACGGGGGAGAAGGCGGCCGTGGTGACTTCGATAGGACCGGGTGCGTTGCAGGCGCTGGCCGCGTCGATTGCTCCGCGTTCGGATGGGGTCGGCGTCTGGTATCTTCTCGGTGACGAGACGACCGAGGACGAAGGGCCGAATATGCAACAGATACCCAGGAACGAGCAAGGCGCTTTTTTGCATCTCTTCGGGGCGATGGGCAGGACCTACTCGCTGCATACGCCATTGGCGCTTTCCTCGGCGCTTAGACGTGGGCTCAATACGGTGGATCACCCGCATCGGGCCGGGCCGTTCTTTCTGTTGTTGCCGCTCAATATACAACCGACGAAACTTGCTCAATTTAATCTGGCAGAACTGCCTTCGGGCGCGCCGCCGCCGCTTGGACCGGCTGCCGACGAAGGGGCATATGCAACTGTGGCCGCGGCGATTGCTGCGGCTGAGCGCGTCGTCGTCAAAGTGGGCGGTGGTGCGCGGGCATGCGGGGCGGAATTGGCTGATTTTCTCGAATTGGCAGATGCGGTGGCAGTGACGAGTCCACTGGTTTCGGGGGTGATCCCTTATGATCATCCCCGCAATATGACCGTCGGCGGCTCGAAGGGGTCGCTCTGCGGCAACTATGCGATGGAATTGGCCGATTTCTTGGTGGTGGTTGGTTCGCGTTCAGTCTGTCAGGCCGATTCGTCGCGCACGGGCTATCCGCTGGTCGAACGGGTGGTCAATATCAATGCGGATCCGGAAGACGCTATGCACTACAATAAGACGATGGCGTTGGTGGGAGATGCGTCGCGCTCGCTCGGCAAAATAAATAAGACTATGCGGGCCGGGCGCCAGCAGGTTATTGTCGGATCATCTGCTTGGTTAAAGGCCTGTTGCGAGAAAAAACGTGAATGGTCGGCGTTTAAGGCGATGCGCTATCAGAGCCCGGTGTTGTATGATGAGGTCTGGGATAGCGAAGTGCTGACGCAACCGGCCGCGATCAAGATAGCCACCGACTGGGCGCGTGCCCAGGATGCGGTCTGCTTCTTCGACGCCGGGGATGTGCAGGCGACTGGTTTTCAGGTCGTCGAAGATGATCGCCTAGGGCGGACCTTTACTGAGACCGGGGCTAGTTATATGGGTTTTGCGGTCTCCGCACTTTTGGCGACGGCGGTCTCCACCAAGCCGTTTTACGGTCTGGCCCTCAGTGGCGACGGGTCTTTCGTTATGAACCCACAGGTGTTGATCGACGGTGTCGAACAGGGGGCAACTGGGTGCATGTTGATTTTGGACAATCGGCGGATGGGGGCGATCACTGGGTTGCAATTGGCCCAGTATGGGGCGGAGTGCGGCACTCGCAACTCTATTGAGATCGATTATTTGGCCTGGGCGGGTGCGGTCGAGGGTGTGGCGACTTTTCACGGAGGGTATTCGCCCGAGACGTTGGTGCAAGCCCTGAATCGGGCAGGTGCGTATGAGGGGCTGTCGCTGGTACACCTCCCGGTATATTTTGGCTTAGACGAGCGCGGGGGGCTTGGTGCCTTCGGTCGTTGGAATGTCGGCAATTGGTGTGCTGACACCCAGGCTATGCGCCACGATATCGGACTATAAAAATGGAAACACTGCGCGTCGGTATAGTGGGGTTGGGATTAGCAGCGACTCCACACCTCAAGGGTTATCAGAGCCATCCCCGGGCGGAGGTCTCAGCGATTTGCGACTTGGATGAGGCGCGGGCTTCGCGTTTCGCCGACGAGCACGGGATAGAGGAGGTCTATACCGATTTTACGGATTTTCTCGAAGGGGCCGAGATTGATATCGTCGATATCATCACTCCAACTTTCTTGCATGCGCCGATGGCTCTGCAGGCGGTAAAGGAGGGCAAGCATGTGCATTGCGAGAAGCCTTTCTGCCGTTTTACTGGCGAGGGTTTGCAGGTCTGTCGGGCGGCGGCCAAGGCCGGGGTGCGAGTCGCGGTGGGGGAGACCTATGTTTTTACTACTGCGCACCAACGGGCGCGGGCGCTGATTGAGGAGGGTGAGATCGGCCGACCGTTGCAGATACGGCAAAGGCATGGGGATTGGATCGAACGGGCAAAACCGCGTATCAACACTGGTCCTATCGACCGCAGTTGGCGGGTCGATGCGGCGAAGTCTGGGGGAGGCGCCTATCCGTGGATCTTCGATCACGCAGTACACTTTTTCGCTGCGGCCGAGTATTTTGCCCTGGACGAGCCGATCGCGGAAGTCTATGCCGTGCGGGCGCAGCGCGCAGGTATAGAACCGCAAAGCGGCGCGGCGCATGACCCCTATCAAAAAGCAGAGGTCGATATTCCGATCATTACCTGGAAATATCAGGACGAGGGCGTGCAGGGGGTGTGGATGCGGGCAGAACGATTGAATGGAAAATACGACTATATGCGGGGTTTTAGTACGACGATTGTCGGGGAGCATGGGTTGATCGAAGTGTTGGGAGAGGGAGGGCACAATCTGTTGTGGCAGGGGAAACAGCAACATCTGGTATTGCATAGCGGGAAACAAAAGCCCCGGTGTTTTCGCTTCGACGAAGGCGGTGATGATGTCTGGGAGTCTGATGTATCGTATTATAGCCAGGGGCATATTAATCAGGTGCGCCATCTAGTCGATTGCATTGTCGAGGATCGGGAACCGGATTATGGTGGTGAAGAAGGGGTACATGCGGTGCGTTGCACCTTGGCGGCTATTCGTTCGGCGGAGTTGGGGCGCCCGGTGCGAGTCGGAGAGATTGATGAGGAATGTCGTGCGTATTGAGTTGAGGTGGCAGGTGTTCTGAGTTGATCTGGGGAAGAAAAAGTTGGTAGGGGCTTACAGTGGCGGGATAAGGACTATGAAAATAACTCGTTGCAAAAGGTAGATAGCATGAAGGTTGCGATGTTGCATGGCCCGCGGGATTTGCGGATTGAAGATCTGGAATTGGATATAGATAATTTAGCGCCGGATCAGATTTGGGTGGAGACTGAGATCACCGGTTTTAAGATCGGGACTGATCGAGGCAATTACGAGGGGGCCGAACAAGTGCCGGGGGCGCCGGGTTTTCCGCGCCCGGTCGGTGACAGCAATTTGGGCATCGTCCGGGGTGTGGGTAGCGATGTTGTCAAGTTCAAGGTCGAGGATCGGGTTGTGTCACGGAATGCGCATCAGGCGGCTTATATCGCAAGAGACAGCGAAAGCATTGTGGTCGTTCCGGACGGGGTTGATGCGGAGGACGCGGTGTTTTCGCACCTCTACGCATTGAGTATGCATTGTTATAGCAAGGGGCTCTTTGTTCCGGGGGAGAATGTGGCGGTGGTGGGGCTGGGGGTCTTGGGGTTGGGGGCGGTGGCATTGGGCCCGCTCTTCGGCGGGAGAGTCGTGGGGTTGGGCAATAGCGATGTACGGCTCGATATGGCGCGAAAAGTCGGTGCGCATGAGGCGTTGCTTTCGGATGATCCCGACATAGAATCGAAACTAGATAAATTTACCAAGGGAAAAGGCATCGACCTGGTAATATTGACGGCAAATCCCTGGCCGGCGTTGAGGACGGCGATGGAGGTGGTCAGACCCAATGGCAGGGTGGCGGTAGTCAGCTTGCCCGGCCGAGGGGAGCAGTCGTTGGATTTTAACCCGTTAGATATGCGGTGGTTTTATTTTAAGGGAATTTCACTCATTGCGGTCAACGATCGTGCGGGCTATCTCTTTCCGTCGGCGGACGGGGACCGTTTTGATAACGACAGTCGCTGTGCGCACGTGCTCTCGCTGATGAAAGACGGCCTGCTCGAACCCAAAAAAATCATCACCCACCGCCTGCACTACTCCGAAATGGTCGAGGCCTATGAGATGGCCTATCGCCGCGAAAAAAACATGCTAAATGTCGTATTTAACTGGAAGGACTGAATAGGGATGCCGCTTTTACCAACGACGAATGCCGACGGGCAGGAGGTCATTCCGATGACCGAGGCGCAGAAGTATCTCTTCGACCTCAAGGGGTTTATCGCGCTGCCCGGCCTATTGGCGGAGGAGGAGTTGCAGGAGATTCGTGCTCATCAGATGAAGTTTCTGTACGAACGCGAATCGTTGCCAGTTGACGAACGAGACCATCACGGCGGTCCTTCGCAAAAACTGCTCGACCATCCGGCGGTCGTCGGGGTACTCAACGAAATACTATCGTATCAGGGTCTGGCGACCGAACAGTGTTACGGCTTCCGCTACGACCATACCTATACTAGCCACCGCGAGTCTGGGCACGATAATTTTAGTCCGCACGGCGGCGGCGGTTATTTCAACTTTCGCGGTAACTCGCATATATACCAGATGCAGTCGGGTAAGATACACTCGGGCCTGACGCGGGTGGTGTGGGAATTGAATGAAGTGGCCGAGGGGGACGGTGGCACGCTCTTTCTTCCGGGCAGCCACAAAGCGGCCTTCCCCCGTCCGCAAGAGTGGAGCGAACGGGATAGCCCGTTGTGGGAGAGCTATGCTTGTCCGGCTGGGTCGGCGGTTATCTTTACCGAAGCGCTGTGTCATTCGGGCACGCGTTGGACCAATGAACAATGGGACCGGTTGTGTCTTTTTACCTGTTATGATACGGTTAATTCGAAATGGGGTAAGGGTTGTCCAACTCCCGAAGTTATCGCCTCGTTTCCCGAAAAGAGGCGAACGTTATTTCGAGGGGTTTGGCACGGTATGAGTGAGGTGCCAGGCATTAACCAATATTACGAAGAAAGCAATAAGGCGGTTTGAGCAAATGAAGATAACGAGAATGGAGAGCACGCTCTATGCCTTTGACCTAGACCGACGAATGGGCGACGCGAATTCGCCATCGGGTAGGATCAGGGGCAGCGGTTGCGTGGTCGAATTACATACAGATGAAGGCTTGGTCGGCATAGGTCTGGGTGGTGTTGGTGTGCGTCCGCAAATGCAGGGCATGGTCGAGCAGCTTTTACAGGGCCAGGATCCGCGGCGGGTGCAGGGTTTATGGAAGCGGATGGTCGACAAGCATTTTAAGGGTGGGCACGACGGTCTGATAAATGACGCGATCGCAACTTTGGATATGGCCCTTTGGGATCTCAAGGCTAAAGCCAACGATGAACCCTTGTGGAAGACATTGGGCGGTAGCAAGCAGCCGATCCACTGCTATGCCAGTGACTTGGGGATTCCGCTCAGCGACGACGAACTAGCCGCTTGGTTCAAGCGCATGGCCAGCGAATGCGGTTTTCGTGGCGGCAAACTGAAGGTTGGGCTGGATCAGGACGCCGATATCCGCCGGTTGGAGTTGATGGAGCGGGCCTTCAAGCAAACCGCTGAAGCGCCGATGTTGCTGATCGACGCCAATGAGTACTGGGCTCCGAAGCAGGCGATTCGCAAGGTCGCCGAGATGGAGGAGCGCTTTGACTTGACCTGGGTCGAGGAACCGGCTAGGCGTTGGGATTATCTGGGGCTACGGCGTATTAAGGATGCCGTGCGCACCGCCGTCTGTGCCGGAGAAAACCTCGATACGCTCGGTGATTTTTTGCCTTATCTCCAGCACCGCGCTGCCGATGTCATCCAGGTTAGTTATGGGATGGGGGGTATCTCCTGCGCCTTGCAGATCGCCGATGCGGCCTTCGGTTACGAATTGCCGATAACCCTAGGCGGTTCGCCGGGATCGATCCACGCGCATCTGGCCACTGTGATGCCCAATTTTATGACGATGGAGGTAATTGATCCGGTAGCACCCGATGGAGTGTTTACCTCGGACGTGCGCATCGAGGACGGCTGGGCAATTCCCGGAGACAAGCCCGGTCTAGGCATCGAGATCGACCGCGAGGCTCTGGTGAAACAGGCCGTTGAAAAAGTGCCGCCGGGCGCGGGGCCAAGTCCGTTCGGGCGTAGGCCAGGCGCTGGACTGTACGAGGTATTGCCGACCGAGGCGGAACGCGCTGAAGCGGCGAAAGGAGTGGCACAATGAAGATTACCGGGTATCGCGTTGAAAATTACACGATGCAGATGGATCGGCCCATCGCTGATTCTAATTATCCCTCCGGTGATGATTTGATGCCGTCGAGCCTGTTGTGGATCGAGACCGACGAGGGCGTCTCGGGTATCGCGCCGGGCGGCGGAGATGTCGAACGCTTTTTTCATTTGCTCGAAGGACAGGATCCGCGCGAAGTCGTCGGATTGTGGCGCAGGATGGTCGACTATGTGCACAAGGGCGGATTGGTTGCGGTGGGTGGACCGATTAGCTCGATCGATATTGCGCTCTGGGATTTAAAGGCCAAGCTAGCCGAAGAGCCGTTGTGGCAGACCTTCGGGGCGTTAGAAGGACGGACCAAGGCTTATGCTAGCGGCATTGGTTATTGCTTGTCGGACGAAGATCTGTTTGTCTTCTATCGTCGGATGGCCGAGCGCGGGGTCGACGGCGGCAAACTCAAAATTGGTTTGGATATGACGGCGGACCTGAGGCGGATCGGTATCATGCGCGATGCGCTTTCGGTGGCCTCGCCGCGGCCGCAACTGATGATCGACGTAAACGAGTATTGGTCGCCGAAACAGGCCGTGCGCTTTATGCACGAGATCGAGAAACACTACGATATCACCTGGATCGAAGAACCGGCTCGGCGGTGGGATTACGAAGGGCTCAGCCAGGTCTCGCGGCAGATCAAAGCCGCGGTGGCCACCGCCGAAAACCTCAAGAGTATCGGCGAGGTCTATCCGTTGATCCACAACCAGGCCGTCGATATCATCAATGTGTCGACCGCGACGTCGGGTTTTACAGGTTGTCGTCAGGTGGCGCACCTGGCCTATGCTTATGAGCTGCCGGTGTCGATGATGAATTGCCAGGCCAATTATATGGCGCACTTGGCGGCGGCTTTGCCCAATCATCTGTCGATGGAGGTAGTCGATCCGGGGAGAGAGCATTGCCTGGATTTCGACAACCATATCGAAGAGGGCTTTATCGTCTTGGGCGACAAGCCGGGTTTGGGTATTGAGGTGAATGAGCAGAAGTTGCGGGCGTTGCAGGAGAATCCACCGGTGCGCAAGAGTAATTTTCCGTTCGCTCGTCGAGAGGGGGCGGGGGCATATGTGAAAGGGGTGGAGGACGGGGAAGTGCCGTGGAAATGAGAGAAAATCCTCGACCTGACCGCTACTGATGGAGAACATTCCTCTTTAATTCTCTTTCGGGTTGAGAAGGAGAGAGGGGATGAAACGGCCGCCTATAAGGTAGATGAGATACAAACAGGATAGTTCCGGCGATTGAGAATTTACGGGGGGGTTGCGACCTCGCCGTCTCAATAAGCTTACGGCATCCTGGCTTATCCTGATTTTTCTGCCGACTATCGTATTGTTGCCAATGATTTCTCTGACTGTGGGTAAGCAGAAATAGATAGCTCGGCCTTTGGCTGTAAAGTAAGCCTAAGGAGGCTGTCGAATGGGGCGGCGATATTTCGTTGCAGGAAGAGCTTGACGCCGGTGCGGCTAAAGGGCGGGTCGGTGAATATGAGATCGAAGTAGGTTTCGAGGCTGGCCGGGAGATCAAGGCGCAAGTTGGTGAAGTAGCTCTTAATATTCCAATTGCGCTCCCGGGCGGTTTTGTCGATGCAGGCCAACAGTTGTTCGTCGATGTCGACGACGGTAACGTACATTTCGGGTCAGGTGGCTGCGAGCACGAAACCGGTCAGGTCGTGGTCGCCGAGGCAGACGACTTGCGCTTGGGCGGTGTCATAGGTCGTCGCGACGAACAACGCCCGTTTGAGTAGCGCGTGTTTGTAGAGGAGTCCGCCGTGCGTTTGCCATTCGTCTAGACGGCGACGAGGCGGTGGATGTGGGCGAAATCCGGGTCCCAAATCTGTTGTAGCTCTTGTTCTATATTTTCGATGTCGGGTGTATTTATTAGTTGATCTCGTAGGGTTGCCCTTGGGTGAAGTCCTTTTTTGGGGGGTGATATCGGTCATGGCGTTGAGGTAGCCGCTGGCCAGGTCGAGTTCCCGCCAACGCCCTCGGTGGCTTCGATTCGCAGTACCCAAGCCCTATTTCGGCTGGCGGCCACCGCTGTTGTAAAACCGCCGCTTCCGGCACCGATTATGCCTATGTCACAAGACCTTGTCTGCATGGGCCACTAAGATAAACCTTCCGACGGCCACGCTTGATTCCTGCACATCTGTTTAGTTAATTATGGACCGAATGTTTTAAACCCAACCCAAGGACACTTATGGCTGCGGATGAAAAAATACTCTTTCTCCTCGACGGCATGGCACTGGCCTATCGCGGCCACTTCGCGTTGATCCGCAACCCGCGGATGACCTCAGAAGGCATGAACACCTCTGCGGTTTTCGCCTTCGCCAATACCATGCTCTCCATAATAGAGAAAGGCAAGCCAACGCATATCGCCGCGGTCTTTGATACCCCCGAGCCGACCTTACGCCATAAGATGTATGTGGAGTACAAAGCCCAGCGCGAGGCGATGCCTGAGGATTTGAGCATGGCTCTACCCTATGTGTTCCGACTCTGCGAGGCGTTCAATATTCCAGTGATAAAGGCGCCCGGTTGGGAGGCGGATGATGTAATCGGCACGTTGGCTAAGAGGGCCGAGCCTGAAGGTTTTCGCACCTACATGGTTACGCCCGACAAGGATTATGGGCAGTTGGTTTCCGAGCAGAGCCTGATCTACAAGCCGGGCCGCGGCGGCGACGAGGCCGAAGTATTCGGTGTGCCGGAGATCCTCGCGCAATGGCAGATCGAACGCATTGACCAGGTGATCGACGTGTTAGGGTTGATGGGCGACGCCTCTGATAATGTGCCCGGAGTGCCCGGTATCGGACCGAAGACGGCGCAAAAGCTCATCGCCCAGTACGGCAGCGTCGAAAATTTGCTCGAACACACCGATGAACTGAAGGGCAAGCAGAAGCAGAATGTCGAGGAAAACAAGGAACAGGCGCTGCTTTCAAAAGAACTGGTTACTATCGAGTGTGATGTGCCATTGGATATGGAACCGGACGATTTAATACAAGTCGACCTGGACAGGGAGAAGCTCACCGCCCTTTTCACCGAGCTGGAATTTAACACCCTAGGCAAGCGGTTGCTCGGCGATGACTATGGGGCCGGGCAAGAGGCGAGCCACGGGCCGTTAAAGACCTTGGAAGATGTAGAGCACGATTACCAGTTAGTCGATACGCCTGAAAAGCGCGAGGAACTGATTGCGGCCCTGTCGCGGCAGCAGGTCTTTTGCTTTGACAGCGAGACGACGGGGCTGGACGCGAGGAACTGTGATATTATCGGCTTGGCCTTTTCTTGGGAGCCACACAAGGGCTATTACGTTTCCCTGCCGCAAGGGCGCGATGCGGTCTTGTCGGTCTTGGAAGAATTTCGTCAGGTCTTTGAGAATGCGGCCAGCGAGAAGATTGGTCACAACCTTAAATTCGACCTCAGCGTGCTGCGTTGGCACGGGGTGCGGGTCGAGGGACCTTTCTTTGATACGATGCTGGCGGCGATCGTGGCTGAGCCGGACCTTCGGCGCAGCATGGACGAACTGGCCAAGACCCTGCTCGCCTATGAACCTAAACCGATCTCCAAACTGATCGGCCCGAAGGGGGATGAGCAGTTAAACCTTCTGCAAGTGCCGATGGAGCAAGTGGCAGAATACGCCTGCGAAGACGCTGATATAACCTTGCAGTTGGCCCAGGTGCTGCGGCCCAAGATCGAAGAAATGGGTCAGAGCAAGCTATTCTACGAAATCGAATGCCCGCTATTGCCCGTTCTCGTCGATATGGAATACGAGGGCATTCGCATGGAAGCCAAAGCGCTCGACGCGCTCTCGCACCAGTTTCAGGAATCGATAGATCTGGCGGCAGAGCGCGTTTTCGAGTTGGCGGGAGAGCGTTTTAATCTCAACTCGGGCAGCCAACTTGGAACGGTTCTCTTTGAGAAAATGGAACTGGACCCCAATGCCCGAAAAACGGCGAAGACCGGTCAGTACCAGACCGGCGAGCAAGTTTTGCGCCGTCTGTCCTATCGTCATGAGATCGCGCAGAATATCCTCGATTATCGTTTGCATACCAAGCTCAAGTCCACCTATGTCGATATGTTGCCGGGCGCGGTCAACAAACAGACCGGGCGGATCCACACGCACTACGACCAGTTGATGACGGCTACGGGGCGGATGAAATCCGATGGGCCGAACCTGCAGAATATCCCGATCCGCAGCGAACAGGGGCGCGAGATCCGCAGGGCTTTCGTTGCCAAAAATGACGACTACCTGATTTTCTCCGCCGATTATTCGCAGATTGAATTGAGGATCGTGGCCGAACTGAGCGCCGACGAGAGCATGGTCGAGACGTTTAAAACCGGTGGCGATATCCACAATGCCACGGCGATGAAGATCTACCGCGTTGAAGAAGAACAGGTCACCGGCGAGATGCGCCGCCAAGCGAAAACGGTTAATTTCGGCATCATCTACGGGATATCACCCTTCGGATTAGCTGAGCGGCTCGATGTCACCCGCAAACAGGCGGCTGAAATGATCAAACAGTATTTCGCCCAGTATCCCGGCGTGCAGCGCTATTTCGACGAGACCATCGAGTTTGCTCGCGACAAGGGCTATGTCGAAACGGTGATGGGGCGCCGACGCTATTTGCGCGATATCAACTCACGCAACGCCACCACCCGAAAGGGCGCTGAGCGCAATGCCATCAATACCCGGGTCCAGGGCACCGCCGCCGATATGATCAAGATCGCGATGAACCGCATCCAAAAACGGATCTGTGAGGGAGGGTTTCGTTCGGCGATGTTATTGCAGGTCCACGACGAATTAGTTTTTGACTTGCATCGCGACGAGGTGGAGACCCTGGCGCCGATGGTGATAAAAGAGATGCGCGAGGCGATGCCGATGCAAGTACCTATAGGGGTTGAAATGGGTACTGGCGAAAACTGGCTAGAGGCCCATTGAAACGGATATGAGCGAGAGCGAAGAGCGTTTCGCGATGCTTGCGACAACGACCTTCGATGCAATTCTGATCCAGGATAAAGGGCTCGTGCTCGATTGGAACCTGAGTTCCCCCGAGATGGTTCGGCTCTGCCTGTAGTGAGGTCTTTGGGCCTATAGGGCGTTCCTGGTGATAACGATGAACTGATTTAGTTGTTGCAGGTGTGCTGCCCGTTTGTGATCCACTTTCCCGCAATGGGCTTAGACGGTCGATCCGACGAGCGATTTATCCCCGTCGAACCCGACCGGTGAGGATGTCTACAAGCTCCATCTGGGGTCTGGACCGCGTGAATATTCGTGCAGGAATTTTATGAGCCCCCTTTCGTTTAGGATCGTGCCAAGCTAGGCTTGGCATGCCATCGCCGACGAATGGGCGAATCGGCGGGGGAATGGTTTTGCTGGCGGATAAGTGGGCGCGGTTTTTGGCCTAACCGGTGCGACCGGTGTTGTAGAGCCCGATATTCTGGCCTTTGAAATTCAATTGAAAATGCTGCACGGCAAAGCCTTGTTGGCGCGCGTAATCGGCGAGCCATGGTAGCCAGTGTTTGTCGGGGGGCGGGACCGCCGGTTCGTCGATGACACAGCAGGGCAAGAGCACGAAATCGCAACCTTGGTCCCTGGCCGCCTCGATGATGCGGATATTGCATCCGTGCGCGTGCAGGCCGAGTAACAGATCAAAATCCATCGCTAAGTCGGGTGTAAACGGTTGGGCGAGGCGAGGCACGTGCTCGGTAGGGGCTATGCACACTCGCCGGTCGTTTTGCAGGTCCTTGTATTTGTTCGGTAGCGCTTGATTATGTGGGTCGACGACGGTGGCTTGCCAGCCGCTTTTCTGCAGCAGATAAGCCAAAAGCCCTTTGCCGCCGCCGATATCGGCGATGCGACAAGGATCAAATTGTTCGACGAGCCAGTCGCGCAGCAATTGGAAACGAAATTTTTTCAGCTTCGTCAGGTCTTGGCCAGATAACCTTTTTCCGTGCAACGGACGATCTTGCAAACCCAATGCGGCCAAAGAGGGAAGAGCCGGGTATTTATGTGTGCGATCGGTGTTGAAGTGATGGTCCATTGCGTGTCTCGATTAACTTGTGGTTAGGGCGGTGCCGATGCCCGTGGCACCGTAGCCGTTGCCGCAGTAGAACAGGCGCAGTTGATTGCCTTCTGTGAGCAAGCAGGGATATTCGACCATCTGGGATTCCCATGAAGAATCACTGTCTGGCAGAAGCGTCAGATTCTCGTCACCCTCTCCACAAGCCCAGGTATAGCCGTCTTCGCTCACGGCTTGGGAAATGGAGTAATATCCCCAACGCGTGCCGATGCCGCAGTATAACATTCGGTAAAGATCGCCGTCCCGCCAGACAAAAGGTGCGGCGACCGCGATATCCTCACAGGTGACATCGCGTCTCGGTCTCAAGACCAGGCGGTGATCCGTCCAGTGGATACCGTCCGTACTGTGGCAGACTGCACAGTGTTTCTCCTGGTCAATGCGGAATCGGGATCCTTTTTGCCGACGGCTAGGGTGTAGTACATGCGATAGCGGGTGGTGCCGTCCGGTTGGGCGTCTTCTAATATTGAGCCGCCGCCGGCGATGCCCTTGTTGCCTGGGAATTCTGCGGTCTGGTCGCCGGTGATTATTGGCTCGGTTGAATATTTCTGAAAGTGGATGCCGTCGCAGCTGGTGGCTAAGCCGATCCCAGGGGAAGGATTGTAGGCCGAGATTTGTGCCTTCGTTGCCGCTATAATACATATGCCATTTGGTGCCAAATTGATGCACGCAGGGAAGGACGCACCAGTTGGCGTCGAAGCTACCGGCCTGACCTAGGTCAAGGACCATGCCGCGGCGGGTGAGCTTGTCTGGTGCAGCGACAGGCATTGTCGCTAGGCAGATGCGTTGATGGCCTGCAGTGTCGCCGCCGGAATAATACAATCGATATTCGTCATCGACTCTCACCGCGAAAGGATTCATGCAGCGTGAACTCTCGTGGGGTGAGTCGGGGGTGGGCGGCAGAATCGGATTAGCGGAATCTCGTTGCCATTTTAGTCGTATTAGCTTAGTCATACCGTGACCCTATTCAGAATGTCGGTTATTATGAGTCGCCAACGAAAGCAAATGCGATCTGCTGGTGACATAATTCCCAGATTGCTGGCCGATAAGTGCTGTTGTCGCCCCCGACGTCGCGCGCACGAGATCCTTTGCGCTGCCCTCGCGCCCATCTGCGGCGCCATTGTAGTTTGTAGTATAACCGAAAAATCTCCCAGAGGCATCGGGATAACCTAGCTGAATTACTGCCATGCCGTTTCGATTGAATACATGGCAGGTCAGATAGCAATCGGCATACCTGACATTTTTCTATGATGTAGGATAGCGGCCTATTTTATCCCCTAAATTATGGCCACCGATGTATAATGTCTTCAACGGGAACAGTTCACTTAGACGCCGGTAATATGCCGCATCTGTTCGGGGGCTGATCCGAGCCAAGACCACTGACTCGGGATGGTGGTGCCCGCATAACGCTCGTTGAGCATCTGTTTCGCTTCGGGGGAGGCTTCGAGCAGGGCCTGGATCCGTTCGCAGGACAGTTCGACATCCGCGTCGGTCATTTCGATGGCGTCGATTTGCACATAACCCTCTTCGGCGTGGTGGGCGCGTAGGCGGATCGAGGGGTCGCCGTCGGCCAGGGCATAGGCGAGGGTTTGCGCATTAATGCCGGTGGCTTCGGCGTCGAGGTCTAGTCGCGCCCGGCTGAAAGGATTGCCGTTGGGATCGGGTTCGACGCGCATCGCGACCCCCGACAGCGGGGCGAGCCGGTCGATAATGTGGTGCATTTTACGGTCCTGCTCTTTTTGCCAGGCACCTACATCCAACTGCATGCGGTATTCGAGCGCGGCCATCGCGCCGAAGATGCCCTCCTTGCCGACCTTCATCGGGCGACCGATACCACGCGATTGCAATGCGACGGCCTCGACTAGGTCGCGACGACCGCAGGCGATGCCGGCGGTCGTGCCGCTGAGGTATTTATGGTTGCTGCAGATGGCTAGGTCTACGCCGGCCTCAACGATACGGCGGATCAGAAAGGACTGGGCGGCGCCGTCGACGACTACGGGGATGTTGCGAGCGTGGGCGATCTCTACTACCCGTTCTAAAGAGACCGATCCGCTGCGGGTGGTGTGGTGTGAGACGACGAAGACCACGGCGGCGGTATGTTCGCTGAGGGCATTCTCAAGATGATATTCCTCGGTGTTGTTAACGGTGCCTACTTCGACGACGCTGGCGCCGGACAGGCGGATGGTCTGGGTGATGGGGGCGCCAAAATTGACCAGGTGGCCGCGCTGGATTACCACTTCGTTGGCCATGCCGGCAGTCTCCGGCAATTGCGCGATTTTTCCGCGGTCGGCACCGGTCATGCAGGCGGCGATGCCGAGGGTAATGCCTGCGGCTGTGCAGGCGGTGACGCAGCCCCATTCGGCGCCCGTGGCTTCGGCAATTACCGCTCCAGCGCGTTTTTGCAGCTCGTCGAGGTCAAAGAAGTCGGGCAGGGCGGCTGTGGCCTGTGCGGCGATTGTGGGCAGGACCGCTGCTCCGGCGAGGTGGGTCATTTTACCGCAGGCGTTAATGACTCGGGTCAATTGGTATTTTTCGTATAGATCCATGTTGGTGTCCGTTCCCTTGCTGGCAGGTTTGGCTTCGGTTAATTTTCTGGCGGCGTGGCGGCGGTCGTTTTTGTGCCTTAGACCAAGCATACAACAGGTAAAAGATACGGGCAATATATGGGCATACATATTCGCGGTTTTGGCAGTGACAATCACGCTGGCGTGCACGAAGAGGTAATGCAGGCTCTAAGCAGGGCTAATGTGGGGCATGTGCACTCGTATGGCGATGATCCGCATACGGAGGAAGCCGTTGCCAAGTTTCGGGAAATATTAGGCGCAGAGGTGGAGGTCTTCTTTGTTTTTAACGGCACTGGGGCGAATGTCACGGCGCTCGGATCGATCAGTCAGTTTTACGATGCGGTGATTTGCGCTGAAGGCGCGCATCTCAATGTCGATGAGTGCGGAGCACCAGAGCGGGTCGCCGGCGTTAAGTTATTGAGCGTGCCCGCACCGGACGGTAAGCTCACGCCGGAGAGCATTACCGCGTATCTATCGGGCCGGGGCGACGAGCACCAGGTGCGACCGGGGGTGGTGTCGATCACCCAGTCCACCGAATTGGGCACGGTTTATACACTCGACGAAATACGCGCGTTGGCCGATTGCGCACACGAACGCGGTTTGCGCGTGCACGTCGATGGGGCCAGGATCGCTAACGCGGCGGTAAGTCTGGGCGTGGAGTTGCGGCAAGCGACCGGCGATTGCGGGGTCGATGTCTTGTCGTTCGGTGGCACGAAAAACGGGTTGATGTGGGGAGAAGCAGTAGTTTTTTTTAATGCTGAATTGGCGACACATTATCGCTATGCGCGCAAACAGGGCATGCAGTTGGCCTCAAAGATGCGTTATGTCGCCGCGCAGTTTGCGGCGTTATTGACCGATGACTTATGGCGACGCAATGCCCGCCACGCCAACGCGATGGCCCAGCACTTGGCTGGTCGGGTGCGACAGATTCCGGGCGTTGAAGTGATCTATCCGGTAGAAGCCAACGCGATTTTTGCCCGTTTGCCCTTGCCGGTTATTCCTGTATTGCAAAGAGAGTTTTTCTTTTACCCTTGGGATGCCGCCAAGGGCGAAGTGCGCTGGATGACCTCCTTTGACACAGAAGCCTATGATGTGGAGGCCTTCGTGGCGCTGATCGAAACAACTATGGCGAAAGGAACTTAACGTGATTATCGATACGCACACGCATTTCTACGATCCGACCCGTCCGCAGGGCATACCCTGGCCTTTGGAAAATGAAGCATGGCTCTATCGACGTGTGTTGCCCGAGCACCACCGCGCACTGGCGACTCCCGAAGGCGTGACCGGAACGGTCGTCGTCGAGGCTAGCGCTTGGCTTGAAGACAACCAATGGATTCTGGATCTGGCCACCGATGAGCCCTGGATCGTCGGTTTTGTCGGTCACGTCGATCCGAATCGGCCGGAATTCAAAGCGGACATAGACCGCTTTGCAGCTAATGAATTATTCCGCGGCATCCGTTGCGGTGGAGGATACTTTGCCGATATCACGGCGGGAAGTTTCCTTGGTGATATGCAGCATTTGCTCGCGCGGGATTTGCAGCTCGATGTGCTGATCGGCCCAAATCTCTTGGGGCAGGTGGCCGAGTTGGCCCATAGGCTCCCCGATTTGCGCATCGTGATCAATCACTGCGGCTCCGTCGAAATCGGTGACGGAGAGTTAGATCCGGTGTGGCTGGAGGCGATAGCCAAGATGGCCGAGCACGCACAGGTCTATATGAAGGTTTCGGCGGTTATGGAAAAAAGCACGAGTTACCCCGGCCCCGAAGATCTCGATTTCTATTGGCCGATGCTCGACGCGATGTGGCAGGCTTTTGGCGAGGATCGACTGATTTACGGCAGCAACTGGCCTGTCAGTGATCGCGCGGGCGGTTTCAAGGCTGCCACCGATATCGTTAAGGCGTTTTTCTCAGGAAAAGGCGAAGCAGCAGCAGAGAAGTATTTCTGGAAAAACGCCAAGGCGGCGTATAAGTGGATCGAGAGGAGCTGAGCAATGAAATTCTGGGTCTTCACGCACAGCGACCAGCCCCTTGAATACTGGCTCGAAGATTATCAACGGCGTTTCGATGCTTGGCAGGCGGGCGGAGTCGAGGGGATTATCGTTGGTCGGATGCATTTCAAACAGGACGATGGTTCGATCATTTCAAGTTACCCGGTCGATGTCAAGCTCTATGCCGATCATGGCGTCGAGCCGCCCGAGCAGGGGCCGCGCGATCTGGAGAAAGAACAAAAGCTCCAGGCCATGATGGACGACGCGGCCGCACGCGGGTGGAAGATTATGACCTTCGGCACAGGCCGTGGCGGCGCTGTAGGTTTGCAGGAGTTGATCGACCACTATCCCCAGGTTGAGGGTGTGATTATCGACGGGCCGGGTGAAAATCATTACGAACTCGCGTTTCACCACGGCGGAGAGTTATTGGAAATCCGTGAGGCCGAGGACGATCTTATATACGCGGAGATGGGGGTCGATTTCGCGCGGATGCATCGCGGTATCGAGCATTTGCGGCAGAGTTTGTGCCGGTTGTCACCGCAGCGGGTGCGCTATCTGGCCGAGGGTGGGCTTTTTTCGGTGTTGAACCTCATTGACCTCGATGAGGACGGTCTCTATTGGTTGCGCATGCGGCAGGAGCGGTCGCGGCGCTCCTGGATTGAGGCGCGGGAGATGGTCGACCAGGTGTCGCGAAAAATCGAGCTGGGCGGCATTCCGCGCACGGCGGTCTTCTCCGGGTTGACGGGGCAGGACTACGAACAGATGGCGGGCTATTTCGATTATATATTGCCCAAACACTATTATTGGCATCGCGGTTTCGACGGCTTGTACGGCACTGTAGCCCGCTGGGTACAGACGTTGGGAGAGTGGAATCCGAGTTTGCGCGAAGAAGACGCCTTCGCGGTGGTTAAGGCGCTCTTTGGCATCGAATTGCCCGGGGTGCAGACGCTCTTTGACTTGGAGGCCGGTTTCCCCGACGAGTTTTTCGACCGTATCGTCTTTGGCGAAACGCGCCGGGCCATTGAAGCCGCCGGCGTGGGCAAGGTGCTTTGCTGGGTTTCGACCGCGCGCGATCCGCACTCGGGCGATGCGATGCCGGCACGCGACCTGATCGGTATATTGCGCGCCTCTGAGGCTGCCGGCCTCCAGCGCTTCGTCTTCCATCCGGAACGCATGGGTGCCTCGGAATGGAAAGTCCTTTCGACGATGTGCGGCGAACCCTGGTCAGAAGACCCGAACGGCTACTGGCCATCCGGTACGCAAAAGCCGGACAGTTTCAGCGGAGGACGCAAAAAGCCGTCGCGCTAATGCCCCATGAGTGGGTGGTTAAAAGTATTAGAAAATACTTGATGGCCGTTAAATATTGTTGTTGTTTAGGCTTCGCAAGTTCGATTACTTCCTAGGTTATAACGAGGCGACCGGTGTAATTTGCCTTCAAAAACGGAAGATATATTCTAACAAGGAGGGGATAATGTGTGGATTGCTGGCAGTATGGGGGCGTCGCCTCGGCCTGTTTTTAGGGCTTTGTTTTCTGGTCGTGCCTGGGGTAGCCGGAGCGGATGAGCTGAATGCCGGCGATACAGCCTGGATGTTGACCGCGACGGCCTTGGTGCTTTTTATGACCTTGCCGGGTTTGGCCCTTTTTTATGCCGGTTTGGTTCGGGCTAAAAACGTGCTTTCTGTGTTGATGCAGTGTTTTGTCTCGGCCTGCGCAATGACCATCGTCTGGATCGGTTGGGGGTATAGCATGGCCTTTGATACGACGGGCATGAGCGAAGGCACAATGAACTTGAATTCCTTTGTCGGGGGGTTGGGTAAACTCTTCTTGTCGGGGGTAGGCGCCGACAGCATGACTGGCACGATCCCCGAAACGGTTTTTATCACCTTTCAAATGACCTTCGCCATTATCACGCCGGCACTGATCGCCGGGGCCTTCGCCGAGCGGATGAAGTTTTCGGCGATGCTGCTTTTTTCCGTAATGTGGTCGACCATTGTCTACGCGCCGGTATGCCATATGGCTTGGAGTGGGCCCGGTGGTTTCTTCTGGGATCTAGGAGTACTCGATTTTGCCGGCGGTACGGTTGTGCATATTAATGCTGGTGTCGCCGCTCTGGTCGCCGCGATTATGATCGGGAAGCGAAGAGGCTTCGGCCAGGTGCCGTTGCCTCCGCACAGTTTGACCATAACGGTAATAGGTGCTTCGATGTTGTGGGTCGGCTGGTTTGGTTTTAACGCGGGCAGCGCCCTTGCGGCGAATGGCTCAGCGGGTATGGCGATGTTGGTGACCCAAGTCGCCACGGCGACGGCGGCTTTGACCTGGATGGCGGTCGAATGGATCAAACACGGTAAGCCGAGTGTGTTGGGCATTGTCACGGGTGCGGTCGCCGGGTTGGTGGCGATTACACCGGCCTCGGGCAGCGTCGGACCGATGGGGGCCTTGGCGATCGGTTTTGTCTCGGGCTTGTGCTGTTTCTGGGGGGCGACGACGCTCAAGCAGAAATTGGGTTACGACGATTCGCTCGATGCTTTCAGTGTGCATGGCATCGGTGGCATCGTCGGTGCGATCTTAACCGGGGTCTTCGCGTCCGAGAGTCTGGGCGGGCTGGGGCTATCCAAGGAATCGATCGGCGCGCAACTCGGCGCACAGTCGATTAGCGTGATATTCACCATAGTTTACTCTGGCGTACTTTCTTTTCTCATCTTAAAGATCGTCGACGTGCTTGTCGGGTTGCGCGTCAATGAGGATGAGGAATCGCAGGGACTCGATCTGGCGCTGCACAGTGAACAGGGCTACAATATGGAATTATAGCGGATTAAACGGATCGGCTTAATAAGGAGATTCAGACATGAAATTACTGAAGTGCGTGGTGCGGCCCAATGCGCTTGAAAAGGTAAAAGAGGCCTTGAGCGGGTTAGGCGTGATGGGGATGACGGTCAGCGAAGTAAAGGGTTTCGGTCGGCAAAAGGGCCACAAGGAACTTTATCGCGGTGCCGAATATACCATTGATTTTACGCCAAAGATCGAAATTGAAGTCGTGGTCGGCGACGATCTGGCCGAGCAATGCGTCGATGCGGTGCGCGAAGCGGCGCAAACAGGCAATATCGGCGACGGCAAGATCTTTATGGTGCCTATCGATGAGGTCGTGCGAATTCGTACCGGGGAGACCGGAGACGCCGCGATTTAACGTGTTGTAGTTGAATCTGTCTTACTGGCCGCGTCCGTTTGTCAGGCGCGGCCTTTTATTTTTTGCCCGGTTTTCTCCGGGGGTATGGCTGAGATGAGCCAACGCGGGGGATGTGTTCGGCATTAAGACAGGCTGTGGCGGTGGTCGACAACAAAGAACAGTCCGTAGTGAGCCATGTAAAGAGATCGCTTTATGGCGTATGATTTGAGATCGGGGCTTGCCAATCAGTTGAAATAGGGCAAGGCAAGATCGCGATTGAAAATTAGCGCCGGGAAGATTCCCCGGCGCTTTATTGCTGGTTATAGCTGCCCGATGCCTATGCGCACCGTGCGGTGGTTACGCCTTTCTTTGAAGGCCCATTGCAAGTTTTCTACGACGAGCAGGAGTCGGGTTATATGACCGAAGGCATATTCGCAGGTCGCACGGGCTTGGTAACCGGCGGGGGGCGCGGCATCGGCCGGGCCATCTGTCAGATGCTAGCTGAAAACGGGGCGAAGGTCGCGATAAATTTTCAACGCAATCAGGCGGCGGCGCAGGAAACGCTGGCATTGCTAGCAGAGTGCGGCGCTGAGGCCATACTGGTGCAGGCCGATGTGGCGTCGGAGACAGATGTAGAACGGATGGTGGAGGAAATCGGCGCCCAGTTTGGTTCGGTCGATTTACTGGTCAACAACGCTGGCATCGCCACTTCTGCAGAACACGGTGAGTTCGGCTTCGCCGAATGGCAGCGGATGTTCGCGGTCAATGTCGATGGACCCTTTTTGACAACTTGGGCAGTCAAAAATCAGATGATCGCCCAGCGTTTCGGCCGAATCGTCAATATTTCCTCATTGGCTGCGATTCAGCTGAAGCGAAATATGATCCACTATGCAACAACAAAGGCGGCGGTCGTGGCCTTTACCCGGCATACGGCCCATGCCTTCGCCGAGCATAATGTGCACGTCAACTGTCTGGCACCGGGGTTAATCGATACCGAATTGGCGCGCTCGGCCAATCCGGATATGGTCGAGCAATTGATTGCCAACACTCCGATGGGGCGGATGGGTGCCCCTAATGAGATGGCCGCGGTGGTCAAGTTTCTGCTTTCGGAGGAGTCGAGTTTTATAACGGGGCAGACAATCGCCGCCTGCGGTGGACGAACATAACTCGCAGTGAAAGGTTAAGAAGCTATGGCGATGGATGAGGTATATGAGGCCTATGCGGCCGCGCGGCCGAAGTCGCTGGAATATCTAGCGCGTGCCTGCAAGGTGCTCGGCGGCAAAGCCGGGCATGACCTGCGTTATTCTACCCCGGTGCCGCTCTACATCGATCGCGGGGAAGCGGGGCGGAAGTGGGATGTCGACGGCAACGAATATATCGATTTTTTGCTTGGCAATGGCGCTTTACTTCTAGGGCATGCGCCGACGGAAGTGGTCGAAGCGATCAATGAGACCGTCGGCAAGGGCACGCATTTTGGCAATGACCATCGATTGCATATCGAGTGGGCGGAGCTGGTACAGCAGTTGGTGCCCTCGGCCGAGCGCGTGCGCTTTGTTAACTCGGGTACGGAGGCGACGCTATTGGCGTTGCGGTTGGCACGGGCTTTTACCGGTCGAAAAAAAACGTTGCGTTTTGCCGGGCATTTTCACGGCTGGCACGATGATGTAGTACACGGTTTTCAGCCGCCTTTTGATCAGCAAGGCTCGCTGGGCGTGCCGTCGCATGACCATATGGTCTGCATACCTGCCGGCGATTTGAACCTCGTCGAAGAAATGCTTAAGACGGCCGGTGATTTCGCGGCGTTGATCGTCGAGCCCTCGGGGGCTTCGTGGGGGCGGGTGCCGTTGGACCCTGAGTTTTTGCGCGGATTAGAGCAGTTGACTCGTCAGCGCGAGGAGTTGCTTATTTTTGACGAAGTCGTTACGGGATTTCGTTACAGTCCCGGCGGGGCGCAAGGTCTCTACGGGCTGAATCCGGATCTGTCTTGCTTCGCCAAGGTCGTCGCTGGCGGCATGCCGGGGGGTGCTGTGGTGGGGCGAGCGGATGTGATGGAACTCTTCGATGTGACGGGAGATCCGCAACACGATCGCTTTGGCCGGGTGGTGCACCAGGGCACGTTTAATGGCGCCCCGCTTTGTGCGGCAGCAGGGGTAGCAGTGCTCAAACAGGTGGCGACTGGGGAACCAATAGCCCGAGCTAATGCCTTGGCCGCTAAATTGCGGGCCGCTTGGGACCAGGTGCTCGAAGAAATGGGCGTCGCCGGGTATCTCTATGGTGTCTGTTCGACATTTCACGTCTATTTCGAGACCGATCGCGACAGGGTGCAAGCCGTGACGAGCCGGGCCGAGCTGTATACGAATGATGCCGACCGGCTCAAGGGCATGCCGGGAGCACTGGTCGAATCGTATCAACGTCAGTTGCGCTTTCACGGAGTCGACAATATGAGTTCAACTGGTGGGTTGCTCTCGGCGGCGCATACAGATCGGGATATAGAGGAAGCGACGGTGGCTTTCAGACTCACAGTGGAAGGATTGTTGGCGAGTGGGCAGGTTTTGTCCTTATAAGCCATTATTAACGCTGGAATTGCGTAGGGGGGGTCCCGTTTTCTCGACCCGGTGTCTATTTTATATAGGTATTTGAACCGCACATTTTATCGAGAGGACTTACCATGCCGGTCGTAAATTTCGAGCGTTATTGCGAAATGCTGGACAAGGCACATCGCGAAAACTACGCCTTTCCCGCGATCAACATCTCGAATATCGATACTGTCAATGCCGCCATTGAAGGTTTTGTCGAAGCGAGCAGCGATGGTTTGATCCAAGTCTCGACCGGCGGCGGTGCGCATTCTTCGGGCAATCTCAACGATATGGTGCTTGGCGCGATATCGTTGGCGGAACACGCGGCACGCGTCGCCGACCGCTACGATGTCAATATCGCCCTGCACACTGACCACTGCACCACCGACAAGGTCGACTCGTTCCTCAAGCCGTTGATCGCCGAGACAGCCGCCCGGCGCAAGGAAGGCAAGCCCAACCTGTTTTCGAGTCATATGTATGACGGCAGCAATTTGCCCCTGGAAGACAATATGAAAACGGCAGTGCCGCTATTGGAGTTGTGCCGCGACAACAATATCGTGCTCGAGGTGGAGACCGGGGTCGTCGGCGGCGAGGAGGACGGGATTAACAACGAGAATGTCGACCGTGAAAAACTCTATACTACGCCGGAGGATATGGTCGCCGTATACGAGGCGTTGAGCCAGGTTGAGGACGCACGTTTTATGTTGGCGGCGACCTTCGGCAATGTGCACGGGGTATACAAATCCGGCAATGTGTTATTGACGCCCGAAATCCTGAAAAACGGCCAGGAGGCCGTAATTGCCAAATACGGAGAGGTGGCGCGTTTCTGGCTGGTGTTCCACGGGGGATCGGGTTCGAGCCAGGAGGAAATACAGGAGACACTCGAATACGGCGTGATAAAGATGAATGTCGACACCGATACCCAGTATGCATTTACTCGACCAGTGGTCGACCATATGCTGAGCAACTACGAGGGCGTGCTCAAAATCGAGGGCCAGGTCGGCAACAAGAAGCACTACGACCCGCGCGCTTGGCTAAAGAAGGCCCGTGCCAATATGGCAAATCGCGTAGTCGAGGCCTGTGAAGACCTTAAGTCCGCCGGGAAGAGCATGGGGCGATAACGCGATTTTGCAGGGCTGGTGTTATGCATGGGAGATTGATTGCCGTCGTCCAGGACAGGCGACCGTGATCGACTAGTTTAGCTTTTTTTGCCGTTTGGGGCGCGTTAGGCGATAAAAGATCACTCGATTACAGATTGGCCCTTGCCGAGGGGGCGACGGGTGTATATTTTGACGTTGATCTTCAACCGGACAGTTGCTTTGCGCGGTGAGTGGATAGCAGCTCAGCCCTTATCATTGGGTTCGGTACCTACCATGAAAATCCCTGTTGCTCGGTCGCGAACAGTAGTCCCAATAGTCACAAGCCGGTTGTATGGCGCATGAGGCGGCGCGCTCGTAGCAGGCTTGTTGTACGGCGAAGATTATAGCTCCCCCCACATTTATTTTTTCTACGAGGAAGCAGATCTATGGCTGAGGTCATACGCCACAATTGTGGTTTGAGCGTAGCCCATACTTTGCACGACGCTTACCGCTTTATCCTATCATTGCAACACCGAGGTCGGGAAGCGGCAGGCATCGCCGCGGTAGGCGATGGCCGCATCGATGTAATCAAGTGGAAGGGGGGCGTCTCCCGCTTTGACGTGACCGATCTGCACAAGATTTTTCGGAGTCCGAACTATCACACCTATATGGCCCATGTGCGCTATGCTACCCGTGGATCGAAGGATATGCTCCTCGAAGAAGCTCATCCGCACGTGATCGGCGGCACTATTGAAAACCGCGACAACCATATTATGATTTGGGACTGCGATATGGCGGCGGTGCACAATGGCCAAGTCGATGCGGTATTTTTAAAGGACTCGGTCCCCGAGCATATGTATTCGAGTTGCGATACCGAGGCATTGCTCTATCTCTACCGGGACCACGGCGAATACAATTTTCTCAAGGAAGTACCGGGCGCCTATACCATGGCCATCGCCGACAAGCGCAAGGGGGACGTTATGGTCATGCGCGACCGCACGGGCATAAAACCCGGAGTCCTGGGTTGGAAAGACGGTAAATACGGGGTGGCTTCCGAAGATATCGCCTTCCGCAAAAATGGCGGCGAATATGTCGAAGATCTCGAGCCCGGGACGATATATTATCTCACGCCAGAGGGCGACTTCAGTAAGGAAGTCGTGGTCGAGACAAATCTGGCGCACTGCTTTTTCGAGTGGAACTATATCACCGACCTCGATTCGATCGTAAACGGCGTAAGCGTTCGACGCATCCGCGAGTCGTTGGGTGAGGTACTCAGCGAGGAGTTTCAGCCCGGTGACGCTGACTTCGTCACTTATTTGCCGCGTTGCCCGGAAGTAGCCGCCCGCTCTTACGCTAAAAAAGCGGAGTTGCCCTTTGAGCCGGTGTTTTACAAGATGCGCGGCGAGCGTTCTTTTCAGGGATCGAACGCTGACGAGCGCAAGCAGTCGATCGGTCAGAATCTGCATCTATTACCGGGTATGGCACAAAAGATCAAAGGCAAAACTGTGATCCTGCTCGACGACAGCATCGTCCGGGGCAATAACTCCAAGCGGGCACGCGATCTGCTCTATGAGGAGGCCGGGGTCGAGAAGGCCTATTTGGTTAGTTATACGCCGCCGATCGGTATCATTGGCGACGACGGGGTGCCGCGGGGGTGTACGTTCGGAGTAGATATGCCGCCGGATCCGCCACCGGGAGATGAGTTTATCGCGCGCAACCGCACGGTCGCGGAAGTCGGTCAGGCGATGGAGATGCCGGTGGTTTATCTGTCGATGGAGGGCATGCTCAAGGCTTTCGAACGGGCCGGGTTGCCCGAGCGCGATTTGTGTACCTTCTGTATTGGCGGGCGAATGCCCTACGAAGGGGCTGGGTCATTGATCCAGATCGGTGAAAAACCGCAAATGGACTTATTGGCAGGCCTAAAAGCGGGTTAACCTATACTCAGTTTTTTAAAGAAGCGCGGTTTTGTCGTTGGGGTAAGTGCTATGGCAAAATGTATTTTTGGGGAGGAATACCGGGTAGTCGTAGCGATGAATCGCCAAAATCATATATCCTCCTGAGCGCTTATCCATTTCAAGCTGCAATAGGCCGCGGTCCGTCGCTGCTTCCAACAGGTCGCTGAACGACTGAAAACCGTAGTAGTGTTCGTCAAAACCTGGCCGGCGGCGTTTGAGCGTTTGTTTGACCATAGATCCCCAGACGCGATCGCCCTACTCGACGAATAATCCTTCCGCCGTCTCCAAGACTAACTCGATGGCTTTCTCCTGTCGATCTGCACCGGATAAAGGCTCCGTCGACGATTTAGTGTTAGCTTTGGCGGCTGCTTTTTTTCTTATTCTTTTTTTTTGCAGCCGGTTTTAGGTGCGGTTTTGTCGAATCATTCGCCCGCACCAGATCGTCGTAAAACAGGAACTTGTCGCAGTTGTTCATCAGCAAGTCGGAATTGCTGTTCTTGACGCGACCCCGATCACCAACTTGGCGTTTTCCCGCAATTTGCTGACCAGCGGCGAGAAATCGAAGCCACCGCTGATCACGACAAAGGTGTCGATGTGGTCTTTGGTATAACAGAGATCCAACGCGTCGACGACCATGCGAATATCGGCCGGTTTTTTTCCGGACTACCGCGTGTGGAGGATCTCAATCAATTCGAACGTCGTATCGTGCATGATCGGCTTGAATTCTTTGTATCGGTCCCAGTCGAAGTAGGCTTTCTTGACGACGATATTTTCTTTCAGCAGGAGTCGTTCGAGCACCAGTTGCATATCGAATTTGGGGAATTTGGCTTCTCGAACGTCAAGGGCGACATTGTCAAAATCACAAAATAACGCCAGGTTGTTGTTCGATGCTGCAATATTGCTCATACCTGTTTTCTTCAGTCGCTATAAGAAAAAGTACGAACGGCCAATCCCTGTTGCTTCGTATAAGCAATCATGTCGGCGTAAATACAATTTGCGAAGAGACCGGTGTCACTTTGTATGTAGAACCAGACATGGTCGGCGCTGCAACGCAGAAGATGGCGGGTTGTGTGTCGACTGGATCAGACCTTTTCGCCGCCGACCAGACTCTGTTGTTGGGTGTGCAGAAGCACCATAATCGACGAGACGTCGGCCGGGGAAACCCCTGAAATTCGGGATGCCTGGCCAAGTGTTTGCGGCCGAATGGAATCGAGCTTCTGTCGCGCCTCGGTCGAGAGGTTTAGTTCGGGCACGGCAAAATCGAAACTGGGCGGGATGCGCAGCGATTCTAGACGCTGCATTTTTTTTACTTGATTTTCCTGGCGCTGGATATACCCCTCGTATTTGACCTCGGCTTCGACGTGTTCGGCCGCGTCGGGGGAAAGGGCATCGCCGCCCGGGGCGAATTCGAGCAGGTGGTGGTAGTTTAGCTCGGGGCGGCGCAACAGTTCGATCAGCGAGGTCGATTCTTTTAATTGAGAACTGGCGTAGCGCCGTAGCACCTCTTGTACTTTTTCCGTTGGGCTCACCCGTACCGTTTTTAGGCGCTCGAGTTCGTCGCGGACGAGTTGCTGTTTGGTGAGGAACTTCTGCCAGATATCATCTGCGACCAAGCCTAGTGTTCGCGCGCGCTCCATTAGGCGGTAGTCGGCGTTGTCCTCGCGCAGTAGCAGACGATGCTCGGCGCGCGAAGTGAAGATCCGATAAGGTTCGAGCGTGCCCTTGGTCACCAGGTCATCGATGAGCACGCCGATATAGGCGTCGGATCGCGAAAGGACCAACGGGTCTTCGCCGCGAACTTTGAGCACGGCGTTAACACCGGCGACAAGCCCCTGGGCGGCGGCTTCTTCGTACCCGGTGGTACCGTTGATCTGGCCGGCGAAAAACAGGTTGGCGACGCGTTTGGTTTCGAGGTGCGGGTAGAGTTGCGTCGGTGGGGCATAGTCGTATTCAACGGCATAGGCTGGCCGCATGATCTCGGCTTTGGCGAAGCCAGGCATGGAGCGCACGATCTGGTGCTGCAGCTCTTCTGGCAGACTCATCGACAGGCCGTTGATGTAGAATTCAAGCGTGCGGCGCCCTTCGGGCTCGACGAAGATCTGGTGCCGGTCCTTGTCGGCGAAGCGCACGACTTTGTCTTCTATCGAGGGGCAATAGCGCGGCCCTATGCCCTCGATCTTGCCACTGTACATCGCGGAGCGCGCGAGATTGTCTTGGATGAGTTGGTGTGTATGGTCGTTGGTATAGGTGACCCAACAGGGGATTTGCTCCTGCTCGATTTTCTCGACGGCATAGGAGAAGGGGCGCGGTGGCTCGTCGCCGGGTTGTTCTTCGAGCTCGGCGAAGTCGATGGTGCGACCGTTGACGCGCGGTGGGGTTCCCGTTTTGAGGCGGCCCAACTCAAAGCCGATCGATGCCAGGCCTTCGGAGGCCTTTTCCGCGGCGGTATCGCCTGATCGGCCGGCACTATAGGAGAAGTCGCCGACGTGGATCTTGCCCTTGAGGAAGGTGCCGGTGGTCAGGATGACCGAGTGGCCGCGATAGGCAATGCCCCCCTTAACACCGACGCCCTGTATGGTATTGGCGTCGATCAGCAGGTTCTCCATCATGCCCTGGCGGATATCGAGATGCGCCTGTATTTCACAGGCGTATTTCATTTCGAATTGGTAATCTTTTTTGTCGGCCTGGGCGCGAGATGCGCGCACCGCCGGCCCGCGCGAGGTGTTGAGTCGGCGGAACTGAATCCCCGTGCGGTCGATATTGACGGCCATCCGGCCGCCGAGCGCGTCGATCTCCTTGACCATATGCCCCTTGCCGATGCCGCCGATGGCCGGGTTGCAGGACATATGGCCGATGGTATCGAGATTCATTGTTAAGAGCAGGGTTTCCGCACCCATGCGCGCTGCGGCGAGCGCGGCCTCGGTGCCGGCGTGGCCGCCGCCGACGACGATGACATCGTAGGTTTTTTCGTAGGGAATCACTTTTGTTTGTAGGCGGCCAGAATGCGGTTACCTTCCTCTTCGGTTTCGCGCAGTAAGGCTTCAAGCACAGCCTCGCTTTGGCCTTCACGCGTTTGTTTTTTCGACCATTGCCACAACTCTAGATAGGCGTCAGTCCCGGTGACGCCGTCTTGCATGGCAATGCGGTCTATCCAGGTCTGGAAGTGCTCGGGCAATTGGTAGGATTTGGGGCGCTTGCCGGCGTAGAGCTTGATTTGCACGGGGATGTCGCGCCAGTAGAGGATCTGATATTCTATCATGGGGCTATTGCTCGTTGGCGTCGATGACTTGGCGAAAGGCGCGAATGTGGTCCGGGGTGGTGCCGCAGCAACCGCCGATAATTTGTGTGCCGCCGCTCAAGAGGTCGGGCAGGAATCCGGCCATTTCTTCTGGGTTTTGCGAATAGATCGTGCGGTGCGCGCTATTGAGCATGGGCATGCCGGCGTTGGGGTAGGTCATGAGTTTTTTCTCGATACTGCGTTCCTGCATCGCGGTTTTGAACTGCTCGATGCCGCTGATGGCGTAAGGCATGCCGGTGTGCTCGCTGCGGCGGGTTTCGGCGCCGCAGTTGAGCCCTAGGATCTGGACATGGTCGAGCAGGTTGTCACCTTGTGAATGTTGGCCGGAGGCGAGGATGTCGAGCAGATCGGCGGCGGAGTGGCCCCAATCGCTTTTGTAGATGACCTCGCCGCTTTTGCGGTTTTTGGTGTATTTGAGTGTCAGATTGATGGCGATGGGCAAACCGGTTTGCCGGGCGATATTGCAGGCGAAGGCCGCTTCGGTGGCCGAAAACTGGGTCTCGATGGAGAAGAAATCGACGTCTGCTGCGTAGAGTGTGTCGATAACGCGTTTGTGTGCATCGCGGATTTTTTCGTCGGCAATGCCGAAATCCGTGCTGCCTGCATCAGTCTCTATTGCGCCGGGTGAGGGGCCAACCGATCCGGCGATAAAGATTTCGCGATCGCTCTTTTCTACGGCTTGTCGTGCTAACTCTGCACCGCGACGGGTCAGGCTTTCGGCCTGGGCGGGGTCTTTGCCCGCCATTTCGAGATGCAACTCGGAGGCGACGAAGGTATTGGTGCCGATCAGGTCTGCGCCGGCGGCGATATAGTCCGAGTGGATGTCGACGACAGCGTCGGGGTGCTCTTCGTTGGCCAGAGTGGAGTTGGTGAGTTCTATTTGGCGGGCGAAGAGTTGGGAGCCGAAGCCGCCGTCGTAGATAAGGGGGCGGTTTTCGGCGAGTCTTTCTAGGAATTTGGACATGAATTTTTTTTCGGGTGTTTGGTGCTCGGTCGGCTTGGGAGTAAGGGGCACCCCCGGGCTGACCGGCGAACTTCAGTGCCTATAATCGAGTACTATAACTTATGTGTCATGCCAAATAATAGCCAGACTCAGACTTTTCTCTTAGTCGATCCAGTCAAGAGCCGCCAAATTTTCCGAGGTCGGGTTGCGGTGTGCGACGCAGAGTGTTTTTCAGGTGGGTTCGTGGAAAGAGGGCCTAGTGGGGTAGGAGCGGGGCAGTGGTCGCATCGGCGAACCGAGGGGCAACGGCCCAGGGAACTAAAAATAACCGGGGACGCGCGCCGCGACCCGACCGTCCACACACCGCCCTAACCGTTAATAATCCAGCAAAGGCTTACTTATTGAGTTCGCCCTTGCGATAAGCCTGTAAGAACGCGGCACAATACTCGTCCTTGCCGAGCAGCATGTCCTCGGCAAGTTGGTAGGGGCGGGCGTCGCGGTCCATGGTGAAGATCTCGCCTAAGGCTGCAGTGGTCGGATCCATGATGGCGCTGTCGGCACCGGCGTCGACGGCCAAGAGCAGGAAGACATCGTTGATCAAGTGGCGGCAAGGTAGGCCAAAGGAGACATTGGAGAAGCCGCCGGTGATGTGGATGTCGGGACCATATGCTTCGCGCAGTTGGCGAATGGCATCGAAGGAATGGTGGCCGAATTGCGAGTCTACCGAGATGGGAAAGATCAAGGGATCGATATAGAGATCGGAAAGCGGCAGGTCGAGGGCTAGGGCCTTGTCGATCATTTGGCCGGCGTGGCCGACGCGTCCTTCGGCGCTTTGCGGCATGCCGGATTCGCCGGCGGCGGTGACGACGATTTGCGCATTGAAATTTTTGGCCATGTCCAATGCTTCCGGTCGTTCCAAAGAAGCCGAGTTGAGCAACATGCGTTTCGGGTGCGAGGCACCGGCTTCGAGACCGGCTTCGAGGATTTCTATTTTTGAGGAGTCGATCGACAACGGCGTCTCGGACATTGCCGAAACCGTTCCTACCAGCCAGCGCATCGATTCTTTTTGCTCTTCCTCTTTGAGGGAGATTTCGTCGACGTTAAGATCGAGGAAATCGGTGCCGGCGTCGTCTTGGCGTTGCACCTGGCGGCGGATATAATCCATGGCGTCGGCGCTGCCGAGCATCGCCTGCTGCACGGCGATCTTGAGGTGCTTGACGCGCCCCTCTTCATAGTCTTGCGTCGTTTTGACCTTCTCGGGGATCTCGAGGAAGCGGGGTTTGCTCTCGCCGTCGCGGAAGCGCACCGACTCGACGCCTTGTGGGTCGTTGCCGATGAGCTTGCCTTTACGCAGGATCACGCGGGTAGTGTGGACATTTTCGCCAATGACGACGAACGAGCGGTCGGTGCCGGGGATATTCATGGAGATCCTTTTCTCTTGCCGTGGTGGTCTTTATGGGAAAAGGTGTTGAGCCAAGCGCTGGTACCCTTGAGGCCGGCGTCTTTAATGATGGCCGGCCCGTCGAGCATTTGTTCTTCTTGTCCATAGGCTTTCAGGCGGTCGTAGGCGCGGGACCAGATGCAGTCTTTCTCACCGATTTCGCACTTGCCCTGCCGGGTGCCGCCGCAGGGGCCGTTGCGTTGATTTTTGACGCATTGCGATTCGGGGCATAAGTAGGCGATATCGGGTAGTGAACAATCGCCGCAGTCGCGGCAGTCGAAGGCGGCGATCTTTAGCAGGTGTTCGGCGGCGTGGAATAGCTTTTCGGCTTTGGGGCGTTTGGCGAGAGCCGCGGCCAAACGTGCCCCGAGGCGAAATCCGGCACTCTCGGTCTCAAAGACGCGGTCGTGGGCCAAGCGATTGAATTTGTAGCTGATTGGCAGGTTGGCACGGGCTTCCCTGAGGGCGCTTTCTTCTTTCGATGCAATATAGGCGCGATTGATATCCGTCGAGCTCAAGCCGGTGTCGCCGGCGGGTTCAAAGAAATAGAACTCGTCGGAGAAGGAGAAATGCAGTTCTTTGGCGAAATCGCGCCAATCGTCTTCGGCATATGTGCCGGCGATTTCGATGACCTTCTCGTAATCGCCGTATGGAATATGACCACCGAGGTAGACACCTCGATAGCCG
>Ga0315339_1000679_pt1 | contig 38662 bp, 32 predicted proteins | sample ASW17metaG_FD_204514 | JGI IMG/M metagenome (GOLD analysis project Ga0315339, IMG submission 204514) | Ammonia-oxidizing marine archaeal communities from Pacific Ocean, United States - ASW #17 | ecosystem: Environmental > Aquatic > Marine > Oceanic | place: USA: California | collected 2016-12-05 | reverse complement strand
TAACGAAAAGAGAGTTAGCCGAGAAAATACGAGAACATTTACCAGAACTTTATATTCATTCGGCAGAAATTGGGAAAGATGTAGACAAGAGAGATTATCTTGTAAGTAACGAGAAAATCGAGAAACTCGGGTGGAAAACTGAACACAGCCTCGATGAGGGTATACGGGAGTTGATTAAAGGCTACCAAATCATTCGGCCGAATCTGTTTGCCAACGTCTAGTAATGACCGATATTAAACACAATATCGACGTAATCATACTCGCAGGTGGCCGTGGTACTCGCCTAAATTCGGTTTTATCTGATCGACCTAAAGTCCTCGCGAATATTAACGGCCGGCCATTTATTTTCTTTTTACTAGATCAAATATGTGAGGCTAAATTCGATAGGGTCATTATTTGTACTGGGTACATGGGGGAATATCTGGAAAATGTTATAGGGAATGTTTATAAATCTCTTCACATCGATTTCTCCAGAGAGAAAATACTGCTAGGTACCGGAGGTGCGTTACGCAAAGCTACTGATCTGATTAAGCGAGAGTGGATCCTAGTGTTGAACGGTGACTCCTATGTGGATATTAGATTACAAGATTTAGTTTCTTGGCACATAAAAATAGGTGCTAGATTCTCTGTTGTTGTGACATCCATTGAAGACAGTAGACGGTTTGGCTCCGTGAGTCTAAATTTCAACAATGAAATCGACCAATTTGTTGAAAAATATACTCCAGACAAAACTAATACCAGGGCAAACAATAAGTTAATCAACGCGGGGATTTATTTGATACATAAGTCTATTATTCAGTCATTTCCAACCGAGACAGCAATTTCTCTAGAGAGAGAGATTCTGCCATCTCAGATTGGGAAAGGAATTTTTGGATACGAGGCCACTGGATCTTTTATTGATATCGGCACCCCGGAATCATTTCGATCGGCTCCAGAATTCTTTCGATCTCTGCAAGCTGGGAGTAATCGTTCTACCTAGTGAAACGTTCAACATGATTATCTCTCGGACTCCATATAGAGTTTCGTTTTTTGGAGGTGGTACCGACTATCCAATCTGGTATAGAAAGTATGGCGGCCAGGTTCTGTCAACTTCTATTAATCAACACATCTATATTACCTGTCGAAACCTGCCACCATTTTTTGATCATCGGTTGCGGTTGTCCTACTCAAACATAGAAGAGTGCTCATCTGTAGATGAAATTATGCATCCGTCAGCCCGAGAGGTTTTACGCTTTCTCGGAATACGTGACGGAATTGAAATGCATTATGATGGAGATTTGCCCAGTCAAAGTGGAGTAGGATCTAGTTCGGCATTTACTGTAGGATTGCTTCATGCAATTCACGCATACAAAGGACATACAGTTTCCGCGGACGACCTTGCACAAGAAGCGATCTACATTGAACAAGAAATATTAAGAGAGGCAGTAGGATCACAAGACCAAGTGAGTACGGCCCATGGTGGATTAAACAAAATACAATTTATGCCGTCTGGCGAATGGGCCGTAACCCCTATAATCCTAAAGGAAGAGCGGAGGACTGCGCTCGAAAACAACTTGATGTTAATTTATACCGGGGTTTCAAGAATAGCATCTGAAATTGCGTCGACGTATGTAAATCTTCTTAACGAGCGACAACAGAACCTCCAACAACTAAGTGAATTAGTCGATGAGGGGATTGAGCTGCTTGTTGGCAATAATAACCTGGACGAGTTTGGACGACTTCTAGATAGAGGTTGGCAAGAAAAGCGAAAGCTAAGTGAAAATGTATCAAATTACGAAACAGATGATATTTATGACCGAGCCCTATCGGCTGGAGCATTAGGGGGGAAATTATTAGGTGCTGGGGGTGGTGGAATGATGTTGATTTATGTGCCCGAAAGTAAGCAATCAAACCTAAAGCAGGTATTGTCAGAGCTAATTGTTTTACCCTTTAAATTTGAAGCACATGGCAGTCAGGTAATTTACAACAGCAGTTTGTAACTTCTAAGTATTAAGAAACATGGGTTATATGAGTAGTGAGAGATTAAATTCGAGGATGTCCGAATCGATTGCCGGCTAACAATATGAATCTTGTTGAAAACCCATATGATGTTGTATTGATTACTGGAATCACTGGTTCAGGTGGAAGTTACTTGGCGGAGCACATAGTACAAAATTATCCAACTATCGACATTCATGGAATTTCTCGATGGCACAGTACTACTAATATTAACAATCTGGAGAGTATCAATTCATGTGTAGAAATCCATGAATGTGACTTGAATGACCTTCCGTCTGTTTATCGAGTAATTAATCAAGTTAGACCAGAAGTAATATTTCATTTGGCATCGCATGCAAACGTACGTTCATCTTTTGATATTCCAATTAGTGTCCTGAGTAACAATGTGTTGGGAACAGCAAACCTCCTAGAGGCTGTTCGGATGACTGGGATACAACCTGTCATTCAGATTTGTAGCACGTCGGAGGTATACGGACAAGTAGAGCCATCAAATGTTCCGATAGATGAGAATTGTCCAATCCGGCCTGTAAGCCCTTACGCGGTCTCAAAAGCTACACAAGATCTTCTGGGAAGAGCCTATTTCGCGAGCTATGGCACTCACGTAATCATTACACGTATGTTTACCTATATTAACCCTAGGCGAACTGATTTGTTTGCGACCTCATTTGCTAAGCAAATTGCATGGATCGAACATGGATTACAAAATGTAATTGTCCATGGCAATCTAGATTCTGTTCGAACCTTAATAGACGTACGCGATGCGATGAGCGCTTACTGGAAAGCAGTCGTTCATTGTGAACCCGGTGAAACCTACAATATTGGTGGGGTTACGACCATGACTGTTGGTGAAGTGCTGGAAGCGTTGATTTCGCTGAGTAATTCTGACATTTCAACACGAGAGGATACAACTCTTCTACGTCCAGCCGATGTAACACTACAAATTCCGAACACAGAGAAATTTCGAAAAGTAACGGGGTGGTTACCACAATACGAAGTCGAGGAAAGTCTACAATACTTGATTGACTATTGGAGGGACCGAGCGCAGCGAGTGAAATTTGACTTAGAAATATCTGGATAAGAATCTCGAATAGAACTCAGCATAGTGATCAGATTTTTTGTATGAATATGCTTACCACAGGCAAGTCAGGTATTTGTAGGTGATGTAAGTAAATAACAAATAGTACGTCTCACACTTGTTGAGGTTTACTATGAAACTTCTATTCTTAACTCTAGTACTAACACTCATAGATCACAAGATCGAAAAATACGGATAGGGACGATTTATGAAGACAGATGTTTTATTTGTGAATCCAGGTAGCCACCAAGCTATATACCAGGCATTATCAAAGGATTACTCTGCGATCGAAACTCCAACCTGGGCATTGTTATTGGCACAATCTGTTCGTGCTGTTGGTTATTTCCCAGGTATTCTTGATGTCAATGCAGAACGATTGTCCACAGTGGAAGCAGTAGAACGGATCATCGGAAACGAACCTCGTCTGATTTGCTTTGTTGTTTATGGTCAGAATCCAAACTCGGGCACTACCAACATGGTCGGTGTGGTTGAACTAGCCAATGCCTTGAAAAGTGCAGGCGTAATTAATCCAATTTGTGCAGTAGGCACACATATTTCAGCGGTTCCTACTCAAGTCTTAGAAGCAGAATCGTCCTTAGATTTTGTGCTATGTAACGAAGGTGTCTACGCGCTTCGTAACATTTTGTCGGCTGATCCTACTGATCCAGCCTGTCTGGGCCGTGTTCGTGGCATCGCATATCGGATTAATGGAAAAGTCGTTCTTACGGATCCAGAAAGCGTGGTGCCGCAGGAACGCATGGATATAGATCTTCCAGGGTATGCATGGGATTTATTACCCTATAAGGAGAAACCTCTAGACCTTTATCGGTCGCATTTCTGGCATGCAGAGTATGACCACAACAAGCGAAGTCCATTCGCTGCAATCTACACCTCGCTTGGCTGCCAATTCAAATGTGAATTTTGCATGATAAATATTATCAATCGTGACGACAACGATGAAATTGGAGTTGCTGGAAACTACGCGAACATGCGATTTTGGTCTCCCGAATTCATAATAAAGCAATTCGATCAACTAGTACAACTGGGTGTTCGAACGCTTCGCATCAGTGATGAAATGTTTCTTTTAAACAAAAAATATTACGTGCCGCTGTGTAAGATGCTGAGGGATCGTGGATATGGCGAGATTCTCCGAATGTGGGCGTACTCAAGAATTGATACTGTACATGACCCGCGACAATTAAGACTAATTAGAGAGGCAGGCATCAAATGGTTATGCTTAGGAATTGAGGCTGCCGAACAAAAAGTACGTTTGAGGGCGATAAAGGGGAAATTCAAAGATCTTGATATTCAGGAGATCGTGAAAACAGTGCACGATGCGGATATCAATATTATTGCAAATTATGTCTTTGGTTTACCCGGAGAAACTTTCGCTTCAATGAAGAAGACACTTGACCTTAGCCTCGATCTTTGTACCGTCGGATGGAACGCCTACCCCGCCATGGCATTGCCTGGAAGTGCGTTATATAAATCGGCAATTGAGAACGGTTATGGCCTACCAGACACTTATTCGGGTTATTCGTTTCATTCATACGATACTCTACCCTTGCCTACAGAAAAGCTTAGTCCTGCAGAAATTTTGGAATTTCGGGACAAAGCATTTGAGGTTTACCATACAGACAAAGAATTTTTACGAAAAGTAGAGGTAATATTTGGTAAAGACGCAGCTACAAACGTCACAGACCTGACAAGGATAAAACTGAAGCGAAAAATTTTGGGAGATTAGTATGGACCAACAATACTTAAAACAAAAGGCTGCGTGGTTGCGTAGAGTTCTCTTTGATATGCTTTCTTCAGCAGAGCAGGGACATCCAGGGTCTGTTATGTCCCTAGTAGATGTGCTGGTGGCACTTTTTTACGGTGGTGTGATGCGGTTTGAGGTAAATAACCCCAACGTGAACTGGAGAGATCGTATAGTTATTAGTAAAGGGCATGCTACGATGGGCCTATATCCGATTTATGCAGATCTGGGATATTTTGACCGGAAAGAGTTGGATTCTTTTTGTACACCTGACGGTATATTGAAAAGTTTCGGGAATACGAGTATTAGCGGAATCGATGCAACAACTGGATCTCTAGGCCACGGGCCAGGAATTGGGGTCGGTTATGCTTTAGCAGCGAAGTACGATGGTTTAGATAGCAGAGTATTTGTGGTTATTAGTGAAGGAGAAATGTACGAGGGATCTATCTGGGAAAGTGCATTGATGGCAGCTCACCACAATTTAGATAACTTGGTCATTATCCTAGATAGAAATAGGAAAATTATTCTCGGAGATACTGAAGAGCTACTAAGATTGGAGCCTATTTCTGAAAAGTGGAAAGCATTCGGCTTTCACACTGTGATGACTAATGGTCACCGTTTTTCAGAGCTTCTGCAAGCATTCAGTAATATTGGAAAGACAAATAGCCAGCCGCTACTGGTTATTGCTAATACCGTCAAAGGTAAAGGAATCCCCCTTATGGAAGGCCAAGGTAACTGGCACTACTGGCAAAACATTAACAAACAAACTAAGGACGAGATACGTCACCATCTGATTGCAAATGAGAACAACCCACAATGAATGATGCAATTTTTCAACGTGACGTTTTCATAGAAGAAATCTTTCAGGCTGCAAAAAAAGACCGCGATATCTTTTTCGTTAGCGCTGACTTCGGTGCTCCATCGCTTGACAAGTATCGCGAAGAACTGCCACTTCAATTCCTGCACTCTGGCATTTCGGAGCAGCACATGATTGATATGGCTGCGGGATTTGCGCTTGCAGGAAAAAAGGTCTATGTCTATGCAATGGCACCGTTCATCACGCTACGTTGTCTCGAACAAACAAAGTGTGCCCTTGCTATTATGAATTTACCGGTCACTATACTTGCTGTCGGTGTCGGTCTTGGCTATGCCGACGCCGGCCCCACCCATTACGCCACAGAAGATATTGCCTGCATGCGGGCGATAGTTGGGTTAGAGGTAATATCACCGTGTGATGAAGTAAGTACTAGGGCTTGTGCCCAGCAGACGATTGACGACCCAAAGTTACGAGTCATCCGTATGGAACGAAACGCGTTACCGCCGGTTTACAAAACACACGGAGAACTGGGAATTACTGGTTATACAGAACTCGAATTCGGGAAAGATGTATGCGTACTGTCGTACGGTAATACTCTTCATCGGGTACTAGAAGCACGAAAAGAGTCCAGAGCAAGTACCTTTGGTGTTATCGATTTATACAGAGTTAAACCTATTGATGCGAGCCTAACGAAGGTGCTAGATAGGTATAACGCCATTGTAACAGTTGAAGAACAGTGTCTGTCGGGTGGTTTCGGTAGCGCTGTTCTGGAGGTTATGGCTGCTGCAGGTCTTCAAAAACCAGTGAAACGGTTAGGTCTAGAGGAACGCTATTATTTTGAAAATGGAGGACGAGAATATTTGCTTGACCATTTTGGACTTGCAGTGACAAACATTCTTCAAACAGTCAAGCAATTGTCAGTTGGGTAAGTGTAATCGAGTAGAACAATATGCTCGACCAGGATAAAAAAGTAGAAGAACAAATAAACTCTACCATCTCAAAGCATCCTTTGATGCAAAATAACATCACGCGAGAAGACCTAGATACTCTAATTGCGCATCTACAGGGAGTTGAACCTAGGTTAACCCAAGGACCTCAGGTAGCGGCTTTCGAAAAGGAATGGTCTGAGTGGTTAGGTGTTAAATATAGCGTTTTTGTTAACTCAGGTTCATCCGCCAATCTGATTTCACTTGCCGTCCTGAGAAATTTGTACGGTGGCGGTGAAATAATCGTACCCCCTCTCACTTGGGCTTCAGATATCTCCGCCTGCCTGCAGAATAACTTTCATCCGGTTTTTGCAGATATTAACCCTAGGACATTGGCCTTAGACACAGAAAAAACTCTTGAGAAAATCTCAAATGCGACAAAAGCAGTCTTTCTTACTCACGTACAAGGGTTTAATGGGCTGACTGACCGACTATTGACCGAGCTCGAGCGGCGTAATATTTCATTAATAGAGGATGTCTGTGAATCTCACGGGGCTGTATTTCGAACTAGAAAATTAGGAACTTTTGGATTGATGTCCAATTTTTCTTTCTATTACGCACATCATATGAGCAGTATAGAGGGTGGAATGGTCTGTACAAATAACGAAGAAATTTTTCAGCTGTTAAGAATGTACCGATCCCATGGGATGGTGCGAGAATCATCTAGTCAACAAGTTCGAGAAAATTACGAATTGGAAAATCCAAGCCTCCATCCAGATTTCATATTTGCATTCCCAGCCTACAATGTAAGAAATACTGAGTTAGGTGCGATCCTGGGACGCAGCCAGTTGAAGCGATTGGATGCAAATAATGAAAAACGCAATCGGAATCACGAAATTTTTATAGCCCATCTAGATAGTGCGCGATTTAGGAAAGACTTTGAATTGGATGGCAGCTGTAATTATGCATTCAATGTCGTGTTGATTGAATCTGATTTAGAATTGAGAGATCGAATTGAGATGGCGATGGATAAAGCCAAAATAGAATATCGTAGAGGAAGCTCTGGTGGTGGTAACCAGATGCGGCAACCCTATCTAAGAGGGATTATTACGGAGTGTGAATGGAAACTCTTCCCAGAAGTCGAACACATCCATGAATTTGGTTGGTATGTTGGAAATTACCCTGATCTTAAGGAGAGTAGAATTCTATGGCTATGTGAGATACTGAATAATGCCTGACTTTCAACCTAGTGGACTTTCTCCCTGGAAGATTCTAGATCGTCGAATTGTATATGAGTGTTTCCCATACCTTCGTCTGGAACGGCAGACAGTCGAGTTACCTGATGGTCGTGTGATCGATGATTATCATCGTTTGGACACGCCAGATGTGTGCGTTATTTGTCCGATAACCAAAGAAGGTGCATTCATTATGTTGCGTGCATATCGTCACGGCATAGGTCATCCCTCCCTTATGTTGCCTGGAGGTGTCATTGAAGATGGCGAAGTACCGATAGATGCAGCGAAACGAGAGTTACTAGAAGAAACCGGGTACAGCTCAGACTGTTGGAGTGCCCTCGGGGATTTTACTCCTCTTAGCAACTACGGCTGTGGGCGATTGTATATTTTTAAATGCACATTAGTTCGAAAAATACAAATGCCTAATTCTGATGATTTAGAGGCTTCAAACGTAGAGACCTTGACCAAGGATCAATTGAGCGAAGTAACTAGACTCGGCCAAATCCAGTCATTAAGTTCAATCACGGCCATCAGTCTTGCAATGTGTAATGATCTCTGAGATATCACATATTTATACTGATAGATTCGCTCGTGACTGATTTGAATACCCTTCTCCTGGTAAAACCTGATTCCACCCTGTTTGAGACACCAATCCTTGCACAGCAGGTGCTCGGCACTTTGCTAGTCATTTGGGAGACCGTGGACCGAGAGCCTTGGTCTACTTTTAATGGTAAAGTATCACTTTTAAAGGACTGGATTCAATAAGTGACCAAGTTTAGTCTCAACGACTATGTTGAGTGCAAGCGTGTTGCCATTGAACTACTGTCTCTCTGTAATAGAGACTGTAGTTTCTGTCAAAGATTTAATGACCGCTCCGGTGTACGTAAAGACCGAAACGGTAAATCAATATTAGACAAAATGCCGACCAAGCACGTTTATTCAATAATTGATCAGTTGGCAGCGTTAGGATTTAAGCGGACGGTACTGTTTCATGGCTTTTCAGAACCGACACTGGATAGTCGCCTACCGGAATTTGTGACCTATGCCAAAGAAAAAGGAATGAAGGTCAGAATTACAACGAACGGGGATGTGTTGAGGGTGAACAATAGGCTTTGTAGCCAACTGGACGGTCTGGTGGACGTTTTTAAAATTAGTCTCTATGATTACACAACTCATAAGGAGAAGGTTGAGTCTAAGAAGTATTGGCAAACTCGTATTACGAAGTCCAGAATAACGTTTGGTAATGCTGTCGAAGACCATTATCATCGCGATCAGTCCAAACTCCTTCCGTCCGAACTCTCGAATCAAACTCAAGCAGAGCTACCGTGTCTAAGAACCCACGGACTTTATATTAGGTATGACGGAGAAGTAGGACTATGCTGTTTAGACGACCACCGTTCGTTTAACTTAGGAAATGCCTTCGAGACAACAGTGGAGGAGATTTGGTGGTCAGACAGGCGTATTCAGATTGCTAATAGCCTTAAAGAATCGGGTAGCAGGAACAAATATAATGCTTGTGCAAACTGCTATTACATGCCCGAGAAAAATTTTAGTTTCCGAGAGAAAACAATAAAAAGAACGAGACGACTCTTGTTTCGATTTGGATTAAATCCAATCACTGAAAAAGGTTTATGATCTCGCTAGTTAGTCGAGTGAGTCGAAACAATAATAAGGTGAAAGATTCTAATGTGTAATAGATTTACATTGTTGAATCAGCGATGGGGCTATTTAACTATCTCGTTTGATAAGTAGTCTACAAGATCTAAGCTGTCAGGTTGGTTGACTTTATTGAAAGCTGATTGGTCAAATCGCAACTCACCACGACAGGGAGTAATGCCACATCGCTCATAAATTATTTCTAGCGCAGGCTGAAAATCACCAAACCCACTCCCCGGAACGTTATCATCACAGTTATAGACAGCAAGCTCGGCCTTCAGGGCTCCCCATACTGCGTTCGAGCGACCGGAAATGATACCTTTCCCAATATTTGGGTAAAACAACTCAGCTGAAAGATTATGATTTTCAGTAAATTGACTAAAATTATTGCATCTGTCGCGCATCAAGAAATACTCGCAGCCGATCAAAACTTTGATAACCCTTCCCCTAAAACTGTTTGGTTGATGACCATCCCGATCTAACTGACATGCAACTTCTATGAATTTCTTTATCAATTTGATGAGAGTAGTCGGCAAATAGGATAAAGCACCCTCGAGTTTTCTCTCAATAAAAGGTGTACCACCGTCGACAACCGAATGATGCTTGTATGCAATCTTGTCGGACAAAGGAATCTGTTTCAACAACTTGTTGATATTCCGAATAAAGTTGTACTTTGCCAGAATATCGGGCTCATCAGCCCTGCGCCTCTTGAAGCCTAGCTTGGTTGGAAAAATTATCAGATAGTCAAGCTCAAAATCATCAGGAAATGCAGGGTATGTTGTATAGATAAAATTAATGGATCTAATGTTGTTCGCTATCGGGAAGTCGACTCCATCTCTAGCAAGAATAGTCTGCATAAGTATTGGATCTTCGGAATAAAGAACACTAAATTTGAATTTATTCTTAATGACAGAATAGTGATGCGTATCGAACCAAAATCTAAAATAGGACACGATTTTCTGATACTTGACGAAGCCGTGGCGACTAACTTTATGCAAAAATCCTTCCGAATATCGAAGTATAGGAACAAGAAAAACGGCGCATTCGGACTCTTCGGTCACTTCTTTCGCTCCAAATTCCAGAAGCTTTCTTAGAAACTGATGATTTGTCCTCGCTCGTTTATGATAGTTAAACTGATCGTAATCTATAAATATCCCAACTCTAAACTTTTTTCCCATTCCTTTAAGAATATTCAAGATATAGGCATTTTTTCTATTATCAGGAACGGCTATTACAAAATCGAAGTAAGGCATTTTCTCGGAATGACCTAATTTAGATCATAAACTCCACACTTGTGGGTGTATGACTAGTAAAGACCAAGGACTAATAAACATTACCCGCTCACGTTCACCGTGAAAATGGCGAAACATTCCTAAAAGTGTTACCGAGCGTGCCAAACTTTTTCCTTCAGATCATGTTCTTCCATAGTAATATTCCGTATGTTACCTACCAGGAAACAGTATGAGATATCTGGCTGTCAAACGAACTTTGTCATTTTGTTACATTCTTTTTTTCTTATACGCAGATTGTAGCTGAGGCTTTCTGCCCTTACCTACATCACTAAACTTTCTACTATTAGCCTTGCCTGTTTCTTACTTGAATCGCACATTTCTTTACTCTACTCCCACTGCCATAATTTGTTTGCATCTGATATTTAGTCAATGAATGAGTTTTTGATAAAAGTGAATGCCCGTTAACTATAAAGATCCAACAATCACAGCAACCAACCAGGGTCAAGCTCGCAAGAAGGTCATCCATGCATTTCAATTCAACAGGAGAAATAACTTTCGAACATATGAAATACCATGGAACCTGACAAATTCTAATCTTGTACTTATTAGGATCTCTTAAGAAGAAGCATTAGATATTAATACAAGACCAGAAGTTTCTGTATTTGATCTGTTGTGCTGTATAAACAATAAATTGAAGTAATTCTCAAAATTTTGATTGTTAATATTTTATATAACAAACATTCACTGGTTTATTCTCCCTCTCATCTTATTTAGGTGCAATCTCCATTGAGATATTCAATATAGATTCGTCTTTCTATTATGTTATATCGTGCCGCCGAGTAAGCCAATACTGTCTCTCACCTATTGTAATGCAAGTCTGACTGAGGGTAGATAGGAAAGCTGCACTGGAGTTGGTTTGGCACAAAATCTACCGGAACTTTTACGTACATAAATAGGTTGTCGTTTGCTAGACGAATTGGAGCGCCATCTTTCAGATTGCCAGAGCACAAGCCAGCTTGGCTATAACACTTGAATGTGATTCATTGTACACAAAGAGATCAGACGTCACATTCATAGCTCTTAAATAGTAATCACAGAACGTTCTTCCATTAGAATAATTTTCGATTATCCTCAATGAACTCTCTATACCAAGCCAAATACTCTCGGAGCCCAGTTTCCAATGGAAATTTAGGTTCATACCCCAGCAAGTTTCTTATCTTCTCTATACTTAGAGTTCCACGCTCAGGCATCAGTTCATCACGCGGTTCACGCTTAACACTGATTTCTGGAAACTCCTCACAAATCAAATCTGCTAGTTGGTTCAATGTTCTAGCATCACCGAAGGTCACGTTGAATGTCTCTCCTCGAGCTTCGGGTTTAACTATCGCTAGTATTAAGCCCTGAACAAAATCATCTATGTATGTAAAATCTAGCGCTTCAGAACCATCTCCGCTGATTGACAAGTGTTTTCCAATCAGAGCGCTTTCAATAAATGCTTGGACTACTCTACGACTTACACATCGTTTTCCATATAGGGCTGATGGGCGTATGATTGTATAAGGTAAATCGAATACTTGGTTATATCCAATTACTAACTTTTCTGAACCATATTTCAGAGCACCATAAATGCCTAATGGATTACAAACCTTATCCTCAGAGACTACCTCAGATCCAAAATTTCCGTAGACCATTGATGAAGAAAGATAGATTACGTGAGTACACTTAGTACGTGCTGCGTCGAGTACATTTTCTAGAGTTCGCATGCTATGGTCAAATGTCGAAAAAGGATCCTTATTTGAGCGATTGGCATGAGCTACTGCCGCAAAGTGCACAATCGTGTCCGGTTCTATTTCATCAATAATCTTTGCGGTCACATGATATTCGCGTAAATCGGATATGTGTAACTGAATATTGTTTTGGCGAAGTAACGACAATCTTTCATTCAAAAATGCGATGAATCGTTCTCCGTCTGGGTTGGTTGAATAGCCACTTGTGTAATATCCCAGGTGATTCACTTGTAAACCATCGACAACATGAGTTTCTGCACCTAACTCTTTTAGTCTGATTGCCAGATGATGACCAATAAACCCCGCACCACCAGTCAGAATTACCTTCTTTCCTTTCAGTTTCTCAGCTAAACCATCAACAAGTTGTTGTTCTCTCATTAAATATTGGGTCTCTTACGATTCATCACAAGATGGAAGTAATGTGAAAGATTATATCTTCCGCTTTGCTTCCAAGCGACATATTCTAAGTTTGGTTAAAACTTAGAGGGTACTTAGGGTAACGATGCCCGCGATCGCATTGACAGGGCCTGTATCACCCATTTTCTGATTCAGGGCATATAAAACACTAAGCCTGCCACCCACTCTAGACCAAAAGCTACCACCAAAAAAGGATAGCGCAGAATCCAGTCTTAGGGCATGCAGGCACGGAGTCACTCGAGGCTATTCTATTCCTTTTCCAATGGGGAAACGACAAATATCGCTAGGACGTTATTCATAGGAAGAATCAAAAAGTATTACGGTGCAAGTAGTCTAGCGTTCTGACTAATCGTTAGGATATCAAGACTTGCCGGATCAGCTGCTCCACGGTTGGTAACTTTCTGCGCCGTGTTACTGATTTCACGTTGGACTGGTTACTCAATCAATTTAGCTACAGGTCCTGTTTAATTTCTCAATCTTCCCATTTTCGTAGATACGGATTCTCTCTCCGGGCCGGGTCGACGTCTGTACGACGCCTGAACGAAAATGGGCTTCGATCACATACTTGTCGTCTTTTGGCGCGGAAACATACACGGGATAAGGTTTCTGGTTTAGATATCCTGAGCCTCCGTCAACCACATATGCTTTTCGCTCCTTCTGGCCAGCTCCAGTCGACGCTATGATTGTCCTCCCATGCTGGTTCCTGATACCGTTAGTATCTACCATTTCGACCATGATCGTACGGTTGTCGTTTCTCGATGTATTCAAGAGAACATGTGAATAGAAATCCTCGTTTTCGCCTATGGTTACATAGGACACGTCAAATCGCCCATCCCTGTTGAAGTCGATCACTGAAAACTGGTACTCCCTAAACTTATTCCCTTTCTTAGAGAACTTTTCTGGCAAAGGTAGAATCGACTTATTTCTTACGGCAACGAATCCCTTCGGTGTCCCTTTCAGCCAAATATGAGGCTTTGCCTCGTCTAGAACGAGCCGATGGTGTAACTGTTTGATCGGGCTCTGCACGATGACGTCATCCCAACTATCCCCATCCAGATCCGCCGTTGTCATATACCATTTACCGTAGTGCATCCTCGTTTGATGACAATAACTATGAGTGAACTTTCCACCTTCATTGATATAGACCAGCGGCCCGCCCGTGACTGGGTGGAATAGAACCAGATCAATCGAGCCGTCGTTGTCGATGTCCGTCGCATTGACTCCCTCATCGAAAATTATTGGCAGACCGTAATACTCTCTATTGTCTTTGAAGTATTTTCCCCCATGGTTTATATACAATCTGCTGCCGGTATAAATATCCAGCCAACCATCATCGTTGATATCGAAGGCTTGCGCTCCTTCGACCCTGATGCGCTTCGGGTTGAGACGCAGGGCGACCCCAAACTCGTCCGCTTTTTCATCAAACACTCCATCGCCATTATTAATCAACAGATAATTTTGAGCCTGTCGAGAGTCCGATTGCCATTTTTGCCTGTGCTGCCGTCGTTCAAGGGCTTCGTACCAGGTGTAACAGGTGATATAGATATCCGTATTGCCGTCGTTGGTAAAATCAGCGAACACCACCTGCTCATGTCGACACGGAAGATCTAGAGTATCAAAACGTTCGTCTTTCACATACCTCCCATTCTCATAAAAGAACAGAAAAGCTTCCTGGTTCTTGTCTACAAATTGAGCCTGCCGATACAACAGTATGTCATCATGGCCATCCTTGTTGAGATCCGCGAACCCGGCTAGAAAGAATTTTCCATCGAAAAAGTTATCTGGGATTCCATCAAAAACGAACTCCGAAGGTGAGCCGTAGCATTCCTCGGTTGACACATTCGTTATATCCAACATGATGTTTGTCTTCTCGAGTTTAATGTTTCTAAATGAAATAGAATCGTCCTCAACAATGGTCGTCAGTCTCCCTTTCTGTCCACCGCAATACTTTTCATCTAATAGGTCGAACGCCGGATCGAGTTGTGACTCGAAAAAAGAAGGCCAAATATAACCATGAACATTGATCTTATAAAGATAGGCACCAAGCAGAATCATTAGGCCAGACAAAGAGACAAAACAAAAAGAACGAAAAATATAGCGATGGACCCTGATCTTAAATAAATAGACGCCAAGCACTAGCAGTAGGATGAAAATTCCGACTACGAGCAACCAGGAAGTCGTAATTCCGAAACTTGTAATTGAAGTACCACTCACCTTAAATCATCTCTGTTGTCAAATTTAGCCTAAACACAGACAGTGGAGACCTGAACTTATATACAATACGATTTCTTTGTGAGTTTAGCTGAAAACTAACTAACTAACTAATCTAATTGATTTTTGACGGTGAAGTGGAGTAAATAGACAGAACGCTCGTGCCGCTCCATTCTGGCGGGTGGCAGCTTTACCTAACCTAAGTAGCAGACACCAGTACAATACAAATTTGAGTAAGTGAGCTAACAAATTTGATACTCTGCTTTCTCACTTCCCCTGAAAATACTATTAAGACAAATAAGAAATGGAATTAACAAATTTAGCTCTCTTCAGGAAAGCTGTATACGAGTTTCGAAACAATCGCTTTATTAGCTTGCGTACCGCTTTGACGAATTCGTTAAAACATTGCGGAGGTTATCGAATTCTAGATGGTCAGGATATAAAGCGTGTCCGATCTTCGGATACATTATTTATCCTTGGTAGTGGGCCATCTCTCAATCTCGTCGGCAACAAGGAACAATGCGTCATCCAAAAACACGACACTCTCGGAATGGGTTTATCATTCCTCTTCGACCGTATCATTCCCACATACCAAATATTTTCACAGGAGGTAAACCTAGGATCAGATCGGGGTCGAGAGCATCAAACAAATCTCTTTCAAGAATATAGGCACAGTTATAGGAGTGTTATAACACTGATTGGAAAAAATGCCTTATTCAGGCTTGTCCATCCACGCTTGATGCCAGAGGTTTTTCCTGAACATCCAAGCGTACATTATTTATTTAATCGCCCTAATGGGAAATATGATCATGCAAGAGGATTCGACAAGCTATATTTTGACCAATCACTTATTTACCGTGGAACACTTAGCGTTGCATTAGAGTTTGCATTCAAACAAGAATACAAATCGATAGTCCTACTCGGTGTAGATCCTTCTCGTTGGCAATACTTTTATCAAGATGATCCAAGAACTAAGGGCACCCTCGAAAGTACTTATAGGTTGGCAAAGGGCGTTCCTCCCAATTCAAATCAATACAGTCAATATGTGGGCATGCACAGACGCCCTGGAAACGAAGGGACTATTCTTGAATACATTCAAGGTTTGACAAATTACCTTGCAGAACACCACGACGTCTCCTTAATGACCGGTTTCGGCAATAGTGATTTGTGCCCACATTTACCATTTTTTTTCGAGTAACAGTATCGAGATGCTCCACAAATTTTGAGTTACAAAAACATTTTCCACATTACTACCTAGAACAAAGTAGGCATTTGATTTTACCATCGACCTTAATGGTTTAGTAGCTCTACTTTATGCAGACTTATTTGGCCAAAACTGAAATAATGGAAACATCTGTCGACAAATTAATGCGCAACATTAAGAAACTATTAGTAAGATATTCTTTCACGCTTCGAGCTCTTGCATTTGCAAAATATTATTATAGGTCGATGGTTACAGATTCAACCGAAATCGATCGGTTTTTAATCAAAGGTCAATTTATTAACTATGATAATAAAGATAATACGTTTTACATTGATGAAACAGATCTTACATGGAAGCAAAAACAGTTCATTCGCCGCTTATTCATGAAGGAGGTCCACAATATATCTCCTACATCAATAAAGCTTAAAGATATACTTGATACGCATTACTATGATCGTTGTCTTGAGCGTTACATTCATGAATCTTTATGCGGAAATTTAAAAAATGAAGATACTTGCTGGTTTCGTTATGCTCAGAACAATAAATGTATAGGGTGGTACGACCCTCAAAAGTCGTTCGACCTGGAGGGTAAGAAAGAGCTTCTTAAGGAGCTTACATTAGTAAAGCCGTCTTATGCGAACATAACAGACCTTAACCACTTGACAAGGGATAATGATGGATATGTTTACAATTTGTCTTCAAACATATTTAAGGAAGACGATCCTATTCTCGCATTAGTGCGAAACATAAAAAGACGTGGTTTCAGCAATTGGATATCACTCTCGGTGCCAATTGTATTAGGGTATTCGACGACTACGAAACGTTATAATGCGATTTGTGGTAGACATAGAATCGCGACTCTGAGATACCTCCAAAAACAAGGGGTGGTTAGTGATCAGTTAGATGTAATGTGCCATATTGTGAAATATCCATTTGAATCTCTGACTCAGACACGACCATATTCCGATACTTGCAAAAGGTGCATGGGAGATATTTGGGAAAAGTCTTATTTTAATAAATTACTGCAGTCAACTAACGATAAATAAATTATTTATCAACATTTCAATTTCACCAGCACGTATCTATTACTTGTTAATTGTTACATTTTAAATTCCCTTTTTAAGTGAAAAGTCGCTAGTACTTTCTTTTGCGTAACATGGAAGAACCCAATTACATTTTCTAATCCTAATACAATTCTCATTCTACTATCTAACCCTCTACATAATTCACAATAAAAAGCGGCGCTCAATTATCGATGCAGAAGAGGTTGCAACGATTTGGCGAATATGCCTACTTGAACAATTTAGTTATCGTAATCAAACTGAGCAATAGAGGTAAAAGCTGTCAATGAACATCCCATCCCGCTCGGATACACTTGGTGTTGCTGTAATTGGTCTAGGAGTTGGAGAACATCATCTAAAAACATATGTCGAGAACTCGCACTGTAAGATTATTTGGGTTTGTGATCTTTCATCAAACAAATTAGATCGTATTGCACCACTATGTCCAGGTGCACAATTTACAACCAATGCGAATGATGTGATATCAGATACCGAGGTCAATCTTATTTCGATAGCAAGTTATGATAACTACCATTGTGAACAAATTATTCGATCCATAGAAAATGGGAAACATGTATTTACAGAAAAGCCCGTATGCCTATCGCAGTCAGAATTGGTGCAAATTCAAGAGGCTCTAGGTAGGAACCCAAATGTTAGACTTTCTGCAAACATGGTGCTACGTACTTGTCCACGATTCAAACGAGTGGCCAAAGCCATTAAATTAGATGAGTTTGGAGAAATTATTTTTGCTGAGGCAGACTATTTATGGGGACGCCGGGAAAAACTTATTAATGGCTGGCGAAATAAAGTGTCAGCATACTCCATCATCTTGGGAGCAGCCGTTCATATGGTTGACCTAATTGTATGGATGCTCGGAGAAAAACCGGTCGAAGTTGTAGCCTATAGCAACAACATTGCCACAAGAGGCAGTTCGTTTGAACCGAATAGCTTCGCCGTGATGTTGCTCCAGTTCCAAAATGGTTGTGTAGCAAAAGTAACTGGAAATGGGGTCTGCGTACACCCTCATTTTCACGGATTGAAGCTATATGGTACAGAAAAAACAGTCGTGCATGATCTGAGAGGCGGGATGCTAATTAATTCAGCGAATGACACCTTGGATAATATTTCTGAGCTAACTGGCGCATATCCCGCCAGAGAATTTAGAGCGGAAATTCTTATTAGTTTTATCGATACCATCTTAGGAAATAGAGACCAGCCTATTGTGAGAGAACAGGAGATATTTGATGTTATGAATATCTGCTTATCGGCTGAAGAGTCATCCAAAAGTAGGGAACGGAAAATAATAGAGTACTAACGCCGTGAAAGATTCAACAAAAACAATTCCCTTCTCTTCACCAGATATCCAACAAGGTGAGATTGATGCTATTGCGAAGGTCATTAGATCCGGGTGGCTGGTAGCAGGTCAATATACAAAAGAATTTGAAAACTTATTCTGCCAATATACTGGATCACGATACGCTAAAACAGTATCGAATTGCTCAGCGGCATTACACCTTTCATGTATTGCTGCTGGGTGCGGACCAGGCGGAGAGGTAATAGTGCCTGCACAAACACACGTGGCTACAGCCCATGCAGTTGAATATACCGGAGCAAAAGCCGTATTCGCCGATGTCCATTCAACTACTGGTAATATTGATATTCAAAGCGTAGAGCGTTGTCTGACCAATCGAACGCGAGGAGTAATCCCGGTACACATGGCAGGTATTTCCTGTGATATGGATTTATTAGTCCAATTTTGTACTGAAAACGACCTATTTCTGATAGAAGACTGTGCTCATGGTCTTGGTTCTAGATATAAAGGACAACATGTAGGTACTTTCGGACTAGCGGGATGTTTTTCATTTTATCCTACTAAGCAAATTACAACAGGAGAGGGAGGAATTGTAATTTCAAGCGATACCCAAACTAGTCAACTGGTAGAACAGTTGCGGGGTTTTGGCATAGATTCTTCCCCGAACAAAAGGACAATTCCTGGTCATTATGAGGTAAATGACTTAGGTTACAACTACCGTATGACAGATTTTCAAGCGGCATTGGGGTTAGGACAACTTCGACGCTATAGTGACAATTTAAAAAAAAGACAAGCAAATGCGCAGCAATATGTCGAGGAATTAACCAATTCTACAAAAGTGGCATTTCCATTGTTTTCAGTAGACAACTCATATTTCTTGTTCCAGGGTATCTTAAACAAGAGCATTGACCGGGACATGGTGGTGCTAAAACTACAGGAATGTGGAATTGGTACAAGTGTGCATTACACAAGACCAGTCCCATTGATGAAATACTATAAAGACAAATACGATCTCTCAGAGCAGAACTATCCGTCTGCAGTTGCATATGGGAAACAAGTAATATCTTTTCCTGTCCACAGCAACATGACAGAAGAAGATGTCACTTATGTTTGCGACCACCTAAAAGCAATAATTAAGTAACCCCAATAAAAGGGCTGGATTGTATGTCCCTTTCAAAGGAATAGTAAACGATTAAGTAATCGTTACTAATTTCAAAAGGTTTATCGATATGTTTTCAAGCCCTACAACACCCAAACAAATCTTATTTTCTATTATTTGTTTTTACAAAATATTCTCTGCATTTCTACGTACATCGTCAATTTTTCGTCAATCGTATAATGCCACACAGCTTTATCCATATCCCGTATTACGCGTGTCATAATCTCAAAATCTTGTGCCGTATCAACAGCCAGTGACACTGGTGGCAGGCTAGAGTTACTTTCTATATTACAGATGGTGAATGCATTATTGTTCTCGTAAAAATAACTAGTCACATGCTCTTTCTGTTCAGCAGATACGTACTTTTGAACTGCGTCTAAGAACACACTTGCCCTTATAACCTCAACTGACATTCCCGGCGGATAGGTGCGCGGAAAAATATTTGTTACAACATCATAGCCATTGTCGACAAAGATCCCTACTGCATGGTCGACCAGCATTGGATCAATTATAGGGCTATCTCCAGATATTCGGACGAAACTGTACAGATCGTAATTAAGCGCCACACCTAGAAATCTCGAGGCCACGTCTTCTAACGGACCACAGAAGTATTTAACACCGTTTTGTTTGCAAAATTCAACAATAGCAGTATCCGACTCTTCATTTGAAGTGGCGACCACAATGCCCGCAAGCCTATTACAATTCTGCAGTGATTCAATCACATACCCCAGCAAGGGCTTCCCATCAATCTCTCTCAGTACTTTGCCGGGTAACCGCTTGGAACTCATTCTGGCTTGTACAATGGCAACTGAGTGCTTCCTGTCGTTTAGCCTCAAATCACTTTCACCTCTTTGAGTCTATCGCACAAGCTGTTTACGACTGATTCTATAATCAGCAACCAACGACGCAAACAGGACAATCGAATTTGACCTCAGGTGCGATTTGTAGATTTTCCATGAATTCGTGTCAAAATTAAGCTGACAGATGGCGATAATAGCTTCCACACCGATCTAATCGAATACCACGTAATAGACATCGTGCACAATCCCCGCAATTGCAATATCTGCAAAGCAGAGAATATGACCATTCTATTCGAATATGACAAACCACCGGAAGGCGAAATTACTGTGAATATCGGTGATCAAACCTACCGAAGAGTTCTTTACCAGTGTCAATCATGTGGCCACTGTGAAAACAGCTTTGAACACGAGTTGGATCTGTATTCCGAAGCTTATACAGACGCCGTCTATGGAGACCTCGATGGATTATTGAAGGCTTTTGAGCGCGTGAAACGTCTAGGTGCAGAAGAATCAGATAACCTAGGTCGCGTTGCGTACCTTGACCAGATGATACAAACCTATTCGGATTCCACTAATGAAACCAAGCTACTTGATATCGGTGCCGGTATGGGTATTTTCGTTTATGAGATGAATCGACTTGGTTACAAATGCACGGCAATAGACCCCGATGCCAGAAACGTGTTGCATATCTCTGACAATATTGGAATCAGAGCCATTCACGGTGATTACCTAAAACTTGAACTAGACGATATGTTTGATGTCGTTACTTTTAATAAGGTTTTGGAGCATGTCCCTGATCCTTCTGACCTACTAGAAATGTCAAAAAATAATCTGGAAAACAATGGTCTGCTCTATGTGGAAGTTCCCGATGCGGAACAAGCTGTGAATCATGGCTCTGAACGCGAAGAATTTTTTATCGACCACTTCCATATTTTCAGTATGAAATCGGCAACTCGGTTACTAAGCGATGCAGGGTTTACAGTCCTAGATCAAACACGCCTACATGAACCCAGCGGGAAATTTACATTAAGGCTAGTTGCTACCTTTAACCTAAATTGACAAAGAGATTCATACTAAAGCGTTCTGCCTATTGTCATTCTTCTTATATCCTACACCATACATATCATGTATGGATGATGCATTTTTCGTTAACAGAATCGAAGTAAGATATCCTTCAATTGAAGGATGGATGGTGTTTGCCAAATGAGATAGATAGCCTAGTCCAATTCGAACAAAACCACGCAACGAACGACCCTCCTCTAAACGAATGTTTGAAACACCAATTGTAAACATTAGCTTAAACATAGCGTCTTTTTGATCTTTGCTATATTTAAAAAAGTATTCATGTTGCACAAAAGAATCGTCATACATATCTCTTTGAAACCAATTTGACACTTCAAAAGGATTATTGACGTTCTGATAAATCGAAGTTCCAATATTCTGGTATTCAGGTCTAAGCCAATATTCCTCTATATCATATTCTTTTCTTAGTTCTTCATAAATATCTGTACCAGGTACAGGTATTAGCACCCCACTGTTTGAAAATCGATCAGCCCAGGGACGTAGCTTACGTATAAATTTCTCTGTATTCAGAATCTGCTCTGCAGTTTCCCACGGAAATCCCGTCATAAAGTTTGCATATACCTTTATGCCGTTTTCTTTAGTTAACCTAACAGCTTTTAGCGCATCCTCGATTGTGTTGCCTTTCTTGATTCTTTTGAGTGTGTCATTGTCACCAGATTCGATACCAAAATTTATCTGAAAGCATCCACTTCTCTTCATGGCCTTCAAATTGTCATCACTTACGAGTTCTGTTCGACAACCACAATTCCAGCGGATATTGGCTTTGCGCTCGATTAACTCATTACAAATCTCATGTATCTGGGACTTCTTCAGGAAAAACTGGTCATCTACAAAAGTGAAAGTATCGGTTCCATAAGTTTCCTTTACGTGGATAATCTCATCGATAACATTCTGAGGTGTTCTTCTCCTGTATCGCGGACCAAATGCAGAAGTAGAGCAGAAAGTACATTGGAAGGGACAACCCCGAGTACCAATGAGCGAACCATAACCTTTTAGCTCACCATCGGCGCTACGAAATTCATCTTGATCAAAAAGATGGCGTGCTGGGAACGGAAGGTCATCTAACTCCTGAATGATATCCGCTGGACCTGTAGTCTTATAGTTGCCCATTGGATCCATAAACCCAAGGCCTTTAATATTATCAAGCGGATAGTCGGTAGGATGATTTAGGTGCCGAACTATACCCTCCAACGGCTTCTCGCCTTCGCCTATTACAGTAATATCAAACCCGTTATTGATGCTCTCTTCGGGAAATAAGGTAGGGTGATTTCCACCTGATACCACTAAAGTATCAGGGCTTAGTTTTTTGATAGCTCTAGCTAGATCATAATGCTGATTGACTCCGAATGTCATGAAGGAGAAACCGACAATGTCCGGCTCTCTTTCCAGTATCCAAGCTAGGATTTGTTTTGAATCTTTGTAATTCCGAAAGTTGTTCACAAGGGTATGGACCTCACAACCATTTTCCTCAAGAACTGCACCCATCATACCCAAACCTACTGGCCACCAACTAATCGGAGTTGCGTATACCAATGCTGATGTAAGTTTCTGTTTCATAGTTTTGTCGTTTTGAATTTTGATGGAGCGCGTAGAAGTTTTGGCGAATATCCTTTTGAGGATGAACTCTAAAGATTAGAAATAGATGTCTGGCTCATTCGAATGCTGAACCCAAATTAATCTTAGTGAAACACTCTTTACAACTCATCAGTTTGTCGGTCAGCAAGGCTGTATTGTCCTAATCCTTCACATTTTAACCTATTCGAACGTAAAGTTGTGTTCTGAACGTTGACAAAGACTTTACCCCTAGAATAGCACCTTTCTAACAAAGTTATTGATGGGAACCCACTCTAGGACCGTTGTTCACGGCCAAATCTTGTATTATTTGCCCGCATGGGACTTGTCGTTTGTCATATCGCCAAGCGTGTTATCAAAGTTTGACTGACTATAATTGAAAGACACATCGTTTTTTATTCTTCTGAGCATAGTTTTCGAGGAGCCGTCAGCCGTCTCCTTGGTATGATTTCTATAACTGCCGGTCCTAATCAATGAATCTTCGCCTAAGCCAAGATTCAAAACTGAATTTAGACGTTCCGCTCCAATTTGGATGGCATCTAGTACTTGCTCATCCGGCATTGCCGTCATGTTTAAACATAAGTCTTGTCGCTCAGTAATGGAGTCTAAATACTTATCTTGATCAAGGATAAAACCATTATTTATTGCATATTCGTACATCCCTGTTGCAGGCAAAGGCAAAAGATAACCGATGCTTGGGTATATTCCACCGGCCTCGCACAAGGAGAAAGTTTCATTAATCGTTGCCTCAGTCTCAATTGGGTAACCAAACACAACACTTACGCTCGAAGTGATACCACAATCCCGAAGAATCTCAACTTGTTTCAAAAAGTATTCTTTTCGAACCTTTTTCTCCATCATAACTAGAATCTCTTCATTTGCTGATTCTAATGAGAACCCCAGATTCAAGCACCCAGATTCCCGAAACTTTTCTGCGATACCTCGACGTTTTGATTCCGGAAATTTGGAGTTTCCAAACAAGTCTGTCCGAACTGCAGCATTCCAGTTAATATCGACTTTTGCTGATATCAAAGCATCGGCCAGTCGTTCCGCCTGATTGAGCGATCCAAAACTCAAATCGTCCCAGAAATTAACGTAATTAATACCATATTCTCCAACGTTTCTTTCGATCTCCAGAACTATATTCTCTGGTGACCTGTATCTATAAGGATCATTCCAGAATACGAAGTGGCAGAATGTACACCTAAACACACAACCTCGGGCTGAAACCAATGGCATTACCCTCGGCTTTTTACCCTCCTCAAATAAAAGACCATCCGCGCCAGCATAGGATTTTTCAAAATACTTATCAGTATCGAAAAACCGCCAATCAATCATTGGCAACTCGTCCAACTTCTTAACAGCGATCCTCCTTTCATTCACGGTGATTTTGCCATCAACGGACTTGTAGGCTGTTCCTTTTATGTCGCTTAATTTTTGATTCTTTGAATATCTATCTAGAATTTCACATATGGTTATTTCTGCTTCCCCTATCACTGCTATATCAGCTTCTGAATTCTTTAGGAATATTTCTGGAATACTGCCAGCCACTGAATTCCCAACAACAATTAATGCATCTTGGTTAATTCTACGCACCACTCCGGAAAGCCACTTAATCCACTTATAATGAGTAACTATTGATCCCGTGAGCACAACGTTATACTGTTTATTGCACAGCTCGCGCTCAACTTGGGAATCGGAAAGGTCATCAATATCTATATCCAAAAAGTCAAAATAATATCCTTTTGATTCTGCGTACGTCATCACGCTTGCTATTCCCACAGGCAAATACTTTGTTGGTGATCCTAGCCGCAAGCTTGGATTTATAAATAAGATATTCATCGAATATATCTTTCCTTCACTAGCACTCTATCTCTGGTGAACAAATACCAGAACTGACTCAAGACGTATTTCCTGCTCGTGTTGCCATTAACCAAATTCTCGAACTGTTATAGTTTGATAATATCAATATGGAAAATATGTTTAAGACGCATTGGGCAATACCATTCATCTTGGCTATCCAAAATTCAGAGAAGCATTAAAACATAAATATTTCGCTTGAATAGGGTTTACTTTATGCCTAACCCATCGAAATTGCATCTTTTGTTTGTTCTAAAAATATCTTGACACCGAGAAAACTAAATAGAAATTTGCTGAGATGATTTGGTATTGCACTCACACTCAGTAGTTTTTCTATTTTTCCTCTATTGACCAATTCAAATACATCTCCCGTCGTATCCAAAAACAATTCTTTGGTGTCCGACCTATCAAAATCCAAAAGTGTTGTAATTGATGCATTAAAGCCGCGTTTCTGACGATCGAGACGCACTTTAGAGTTGAGAATTCCATTCATCGACTGCCTCAACAAGAATTTATTGTACCCATTCTCTATTAAGTAATTGTCCGGCACCTTGTACATATACTCGATCAAGTCTCTGTCTAAATATGGACTGCGATTTTCAACAGAAAAACACATTGAATTCAGATCATCCTCATGGAGGACTACAGGAGTCACTTCATGAAACAACTCATTCATCATTCTATTGCGAAGAAGACTATTGGAATATCGTTCCTCAATAAACCCATAATTTAAGGGTTTTATGAGACATTCATTGAACTTTTCCGAATGATCGAAAACATGCTCCCTATAGTCAGGATCTAATAAATAAAGATAGGGGTCCTGCAAAACTTTGCTCCTAACGTTAGGTCGGATGTAGTCGTGCCAGTCCTCAAGGTAGCTGGCGAATTTATCTGATTCCCTTAACGCATGTAGATGTAACAAATAGTGATCATAGTATCCGGTAAAAATCTCGTCTGCCCCAGTACCGGATAAGACAACTCGAATCCCATCTGCAGATATCGTTTCAGATAATAGGGAGTGAATCAGGTAAGTAATAGTAGAAATAGGCCCATCATGATATCGAATCAACTGGGACAGTCTATCTAGAGTATGCTCATGACGTAATTGGATTGATGTGTTTAAACAGTCAGTATCATCTACAGTGGCCTGAATATTTATCGACTCATCGTAGCGCGGATCTTTATCTATGATGGAATAAGTGTGAACATTCTTATTGAAGCATTTGGTTGCGATAGACACCAGTGCCGATGAGTCTATACCCCCACTAAGGCAAAACGCTATTGGTACATCTGCCCGTAGTCTTAACTCAACGCTTCGAACTAACCGTTCCCGAATCCCTTCGACAGCACAATCTAACGAAATCTTTTCATCTGGTAGATATCTTGGTTCCCAATATCGCCATTTATGCCTAGTTGATAAGTCGTTCTTAATTATGATATTGCAAGCATACTCGAGTTCTTCTATTTCACTGTAGTATGTTTCATTATCTTTGTAGAGGCATTTGTAGCCATTTGCCAGATACCTTCGCATCTTATCGTAATTCAGAGCAATGTCTTTTTCGTAGAGTGATCGGATAAATTTCGGTTCCGACCCAAAATAGACAGCATGTTCTTGTTGGAAAATATACAGGGGTTTTTCCGAAAACCTGTCTCTTGAAATGAAGAGATGATTCTCTTTCTTATCTAGGATTGCAAAAGCCCACATGCCGTTGAAATACTCAACACAGTTAGTTCCGTAAAGAAGGTAGTAGTGAAGAAGTATCTCCGTATCGGATCCAGTTCGGATCGGTATAGAACGTTTTTCCAGCTCAGCCCTGAGCTCCAGATAATTATAGATCTCGCCGTTAAAAACGATTTCACAATGCTCAAGCTTGAATGGTTGATTAGAGTGCGGCTCAAGATCAATGATGCTCAGACGACTGTGGAGCAGATAGATATTCTTGTTTCCAAACTGGTGTTCGGAGAAATCTTGGAAATCAGGCCCTCGGTTTGACATTAAGGCAAGGGTTGAATTGATAGTTCCAACGTCGACGCTGCGCTCGCCAATATATCCAGCTATACCACACATTTCTATACAACACTGGCCAAATAGAGGACTTCACCCTTTTCCATTGAGTCCTTTAGTGTTTTTCCCAACAACAACTTTTCGTTGCCTGGTGGGAGTCCTCCAGCAGGGCGTACAGCACACAGATCATTTTCTGTTAACACCGAACCCTTAGCAAGCTTTCTTGTTGTTACAATAGAACGGCGTAGTGCATCTATGCTTTGCAATTCACAATCCTCACAGCGAATTTCTTGTGTCCCCAAAAGAGACTCTAAATGGTCTATTCTTCGTACGAGCTGTTTTAACTCAACTGGATTAGCAGATAATTGATGATCTCGGAACTCTGAATAGTCGTGTCGAACTGTAAAATGTTTCTCAATAATCGTTGCTCCAAGAGTCACTGCAGCGATAGCTGCTTCTATCCCCTTGGTATGGTCGGAATATCCAACGATGTCTGAATACTTTTTTAATTCTTTTATAGCTAAGAGATTTGCTTGTTCTGGTGGTGTTGGATAGGCAGAAACACAATGAAGCAATGCTAAATTAGTTTTAATTCCTTCATCGTCCCACCATCTTTTGATCTGCTTTACTACCGTGGTCAATTCATTCTTTGTCAACATTCCCGTGGACAGTAGAATAGGAAGGCCTGTGTAAGCTACTTTTTCTAGCAACGGAATGTTTGTATTGTCTCCAGAAGAGATCTTGAATGCTGATACCAAAGGCTTCAAGAACTCTATACTTTCGAAATCAAAAGGTGTCGATAGAAAAATAATATCGTTTTCCAGGCAGTATTTTGCTAGGAATTCAAAATCACTATAACTTAATTGAAATTTTTTTAGCTGCCCCGTTCTCTTAAAATCCCTTCCAGTAATCAGTTTCTCTGTCTGAAATGTTTGAAACTTCACCGCATACGCCCCAGCATCGGACGCTAGAGAAATCAATTCACATGCTAGATCGAGACTGCCTTCATGGTTATTTCCAATTTCGGCAACAACGACATTAGAGTTAAACAGAGTTTTAGATTTTGAAGGCATTAATTAGCTAAACCTGTTAAAGAGATGTAAGTCGCGAGATAATACATTTGAAATTACTCAATTGATATTCTTGGAGAGATTCGGCATGGCCCAACGTAAGAATAAAAAAGACAATGCCTTTAAGAACCAAGATATCCCTTATCTAACCAAGAGACTACCTCAATATTTTCCGAATCTAAGTACGCCTGAAACTCTTTTTCTTTACCGACCTCCATCAACAAAATATAACACCGAGACGTATTTCTATTACTAGCTAGACATCCCCTAAATCCGAATGATACCAATCTACTATTAAGAGAGGGAGTTGCATAATATCCCCAAGATTTCCTGGTAACATCATACTCCGACGAACCAGCAATAAACGTAACCTGTTCCTCAGGATTCAGCTGAATTTCCGCACAATCTTTAATCTCGATTTGATCATTTATCCCACAATAATAGGTACGTGGTGGTTGTTTTTCTTTGAATTTCAAATCACTATCTCTTTTCCAAAAGTTATTATGCCAAAATCCAATAATTGCCCCGTACCGGATATGATCTGATTGTCGTTATACTCAGTATTGATAGTCCAAGATCTCATGACATCGTGGGTTTTCTCGATCGGGTAGGGCATATCAAATTTTGACACCTTTACTTGTAAGTTTGGGTCATTACTTCTAATTAAGGCCTGCCAAGATTCACTACATCTGACGTTGTAAGCAGGCTTCCAACTAACTTCACCATGTCTTCTAAACCGCATTTGAACGTCGACGGGATACGGATTGACAAGATCATATATGATACCAATCCCTCCAGGTGTTAGATGTTGGCAAATAACTTTTAACGGTATCTCCAAGTCATCAAAAAGACACAATGTCCCCAGGCAAACACAAACATCAAAGTTACCTAATGATAGGCGCCCTACTTTACTAAATTCCTCTACATAAAACTCAGTGTCTGGCAGCTGGCTTTTTGCAAGGCCGATGAGTTCATCGGATATATCTATTCCTACCGACCTGTCTATATTTAGCTCCAATCCAGCATGGTGCAAAAATGCGCCATTAGCGCACCCAAAGTCAACGACAGACATTGGTCTGTCACCATAACGACTTCTCATTAGATGAATAATCTCGATAAAACAGGCTTTTGCCTTGTCGAATTGAGATTCATCAAGATAATTTGGATCATTCTTTTCGTACATAGCACTGTCAAGTATTATGGGGTTTAAGATCACATTGTTAGCAAGTCTAAAGCACCATTTGTACGAGTACTAAGACTTGGTAGAAATATTTATATCTATGTAGATCACAAGTTTAGTCTCTATAAGAATCTCTGTGAGACATTGGTAGCAGTAGATCGAGATTTTACTTGAAATTCATTCCAATATTTTTTAATGCAAGTATGAATCCCAGAAATATTTATAGATTCATTGGTTTGAAATACATACATTACAAACGTTATTCAACGAAAGGTTTGAAATGAAATTGAGGTCTCATGGATTTATATTTCTTTGCGTATGCTCCGTGCCTTTGAGATTGATCATTTGAATCGATTTCTTCCAAACCAGCACTACGTAAAAATGTAACTCGGGAAAGCGAGAATGGTGACCAAGATACGCAAATTGATCGGCAAATTTTATCTATTTACTCTACTGTGGCCTGCCCCAGAATTTGACATTTGCAATCAATCAGTTTTTTGTGATCTTTGAAGAGATTCACACCATGACCAATCTTCAATTAAGAAGCCAGGAATTCTGTAATTACCACCAGTAAGCTTCCATATGGCCGGATTCCTAAATGCCTCGATCACCTCTAAGAATCGCTGACTAGATATACCGGTTAATTTGCAGAATGCCTTAATGTCTGATTCGGGATATTCATCCCCAAGTGTTCTCACAATTTCTATTGCTCGTTCTCGCGTCAGACGTCCATGCCTGATCTCTATGGATAAATTGTCAAAGCCGCGTGTAAAGCCAAATTTGAACCATTTCATGTAGTGATGTATCGACATGAATTCGTCATCGATATCGGCAAACTTATACCATCCAGTTCTTCTCGAATTTGTGGGGGCGCTAAAACCATTTTTCTGAGCGATCATGTACGTATTCAGCGGATCCCAACGAAAATAGTAACCTAAAAATACCGCACGAACATTCTTCATGCTGTCCTTTTCCGGCTCAGGTCCTATATAAGCTGCTAGGTCCTTTCTTGTTAAATCAGAGTCAATCCAATCCGAAGCAGTTGTACCGTGTGTCACACCGTATTTCTTCAACCATTTGTCGGTAAGTTCAAAGCCACGACTTTCTTCGGAAGAATCACCATATTCAAAACCTGAATTCTCACCCCAAACGATAAGCGGTATTCTAAATTGCTGTGCAATTATGCGTGGTATATTGAACATCGCCAAGTGCATAGGTATTCCTGTTGCACCATAACGAAAAAATGATTTTAAAAGAAATGTTCTCTCCGTGTCCGGATTTATACTGTAGTCGATATGATCAACACCCAAGCTGATCAAGTTGTCTAGATTCCTTTGGCCGATGGTTGTTCTACCTGGAGCTCGCCAACTTACGCACAGCGGGGTAAGGTCATGTTCTAAACATGTAATTGCCTGCCAAGTACTGTCTTTTCCACCGCTTACTGGTATTACGCAATCGTATCCCTTACTTGTTTTTCTCGCCTCCCTAACTACCTGTCTAAAAAGATCGCGCCGTTGATCCCAATTTATCATCGCTCTATAGTCAAAATTATGACAAGCACTGCAGACACCCGAACCATCTATTTCTAGATTAGGGCGAGTATCCGGTAGAATACATCTTTGACAATATTTCACCTGCTCATTCCTACTCTATTGCGTCTCGTCACGTAAGGCTCACGACTATAATATTCTTGCTAAGCTTCTCGGAGTATAGGACTATTGGCCGTCCGACCAATTTTGATAAAAATTCTCCACTGCACCAGATAGGGTAGCTAAATCACTATAACGCTTAACGATGTTCTGCAGTGGTTCTCCCGACTCAGTCTCGGCCTCGTCAATCCAAATACTATTCTTCTTTGCAGCAATCAACATCCCTTTACTGTTCAAAACATATATTCGACCCGGTATGCCTTGGAATCGCTTATTAATTTGTTTGGCAGAAATTAGAAAAATCTTTCGGTCACGAAAATATGTGTATGCACATGGATACGGCCTGGTTAACGCTCTTATCCAGTTAAATATTTGACTTGCATCAAGCATATCCCATAACACCAAACCATCTTTCGGGAAACGCAATGGATAGTAACAAGCATCATCGCCTGACTGCTCTTTCATATTTACAGAATTGTTTGCGATGCTTTCCAGCACTTCTAAAAGCATTGTTGGAAACGTCTCATTAACTAAATTGTGGGCGTCTCTAATTGTTAAGCTACTTGAGAACGGAAGTTTCTTTTCCGCCAGTATAGATCCAGAATCTATCCCTAGATCGACCTTAATTACTGAGGCACCAATTTCATTCTCTCCATTAATAATTGCCCAATTCAATGGAGATGAGCCACGATAATTTGGAAGTACCCCTGCATGTAAATTGATAACACCAAAAGTCGCTAATGAAAGAAACTCAGAACGAACGATTACTGGGTAACCTGCCAATACAAAGACGTCAACATCTAACGATTTAAGATAGGCCAATTCTTTTTCTTCGTTTGGATTTGAAGTTACTCTGAACTGGGACCCATTCCTATCAGAAAGAGCACGGTAGTCCTCTCGAGATTTATCATCCGGACTAACAGCTACCAAACGGATTCTTATATTTCTTTCGACCAAAAGCTTGAGGCAGGCTAGACCTCTGCTAGCTTTACCAAAAAATACGATCTCTAAAGGCATCATAACAATACATTTGAACTGAAATTCTGAGTGTATCTCTTCATAATTCAGTCAATTATTAGAACCTAAAGCTTCTGCACATCAACCATTTTACGGAATCTTGATTCAGTGGTCTTGATCAATTGATCATAGGCTCCATGCTCAACGATTCTGCCTTTCTCAAGGACATAAATGTAGTCACTGTTCTTTATCGTTGATAATCTATGCGCAATAATAATAATGGTCTTTTCCTTTTTCAGCCCGTCAATACTCTGTCGAATTAAAAGCTCACTGTTCGAATCCAGAGCACTAGTCGCTTCGTCTAGTATCAAAATATCCGGATTTCGGAAAAGCTCTCTCGCAATTGCGATCCTTTGTTGTTGTCCACCAGAAAAATTCACCCCCCGATCACCGGTTCTAGCTTCATCGCCAACCTCCTCCTCAGAAAGAAACTGACTACAATGTGCCAAACGAGCTGCTTCTTGAATTCTTTTTCGGATCTCGACTTCATTTCCGTGTTCCCAGAGAGAAATATTATTTGCTACTGAATCATCGAAAATTGTCACATCTTGAGCAACATAACTGAACAATTGTCTCAACGAGCTCATGTCCACTTCATCATAATTAATCCCGTCGATGATAAGAGAACCGCTGCTTGGCTTCAAAATGCCGGTCAAGAGATCTACCAAAGTAGATTTTCCGGCTCCGGACTCTCCAACAAAGGCAATTGTCCTATTTTTGGGGATTTTAAGACTTACGTTATCCAAAGTTGTCTTATCACTGTATGAAAAACACACATTAGTCAATTCAATTGATTCTGAAAACGATCGAATACTCTTTCCTGTGATTCTCTCCCTATATTTCTGCAAGTCTCTTATCGCCGTTGTTACAATAATTAAGCCTCCTTCTGTTGCACGGAACCCATTCCAATTGCTGTTAAAATTAGTAACTCTGTTGAGGGTCTTAAAAAAGAACCAACAAATCACCACAATCGAGTCAGCGCCATGCCCCCTGATAACCACTTCAACATAGAATAGTAATAGCACCATACAAATGGCTGCGATCTCAAGTATTGCCTTCAGAGTCCATTTTATTACTCCTAATTTCACTTGCAGCGAGACAAGTGTGCCTAACGAACTCGATATCTTGCCGAACAATATTGAAAAAGTAGCGGTCGTTTTTAAGTATTTATAATTTTGAATTGTTTGAATCAAAAACTCGTTAAGTTTAGCGTTCTGGTCGGAGGTTTCTTGGGAAAAGTGTTTTGACAAACGATAACCAGATTTCATCGAGGCCATCATTAGGCCGGCGGCTAAGGCTCCACCCAACGTTATTCTCCATGACAGCTGTAAAGAGATTCCTACGTAGACAAAGATACTGATCAAATTTCCCAGCATTATGGAAAACGCCGAAAATGCTGAGACTGCTCTTCCCACCTCGGTAGTAATCAGATTGTTAATAAAACCAGTACTCTTGCTTATCGCGTATTCATACTCAATCTCGCCATAGCAAGTTAGTAGTTTCTCTTGCCAATCTCGCCCAAGAGTTGACTTGATATAGACCCGATAGACATTCTGCAGGAACGTAATAAGCGCCTGAAAAAAGAAAACCCCCAGCATCATGACAATGATGTTGGTGATACTCATCTCGATGGAAAAATATGTAAATACACCATTCACAAACTTGGCTAGAGGATTGTCCTGAACCACGCTTATTTGGCTAGTTGCTAATAATGGAAACAACAACGCAATGCCAAAACTCGATATCAATCCACCAACCAAAGCACACAGTAAAAAAAGATAAAGCTTATAACCAGCCAGCCTGTGGAAAATCCAAAAATTCCTGACGAGGGTTGAAATAATTGGCAAATTAAACTTCATTTGTCAGATACTGGAGGGAAGTTTGCTTAGTCTGGCTAGATGTTTCAGGAGTGGATGAATGACATAATAGGTATTCCCTAATTCGGTCTGCACCTGTCCAGCAGGAATTGTGCCCGTCCGATTTATTCCCTGAATTACTTCAATTAAGGTATCAGCACGAATTGCACAGTCATAAATATAATCAGGGTCAACTCCTGATGGTGGCAATGGGTACTTTTTCCGAAATACAATTGGGCCTTCGTCAATTCCGGGCCCTAGATAAATTGCAGAAACTCCGCAGTACTGTTCCTTAATCCAGCTGTAATAGAACGTGGTACTGCCCTTATATTCCGGTAACCAGCCAGAGTGTATATGAAGCAAGGGTATTTCCATCTCTAGTAGTTGCGATTCTACCAGTTGACCGCCATAACCTGAGTAGATGATCATCTTTGGAGACAGATCACTTATGGTAGAAACCATCAGGTCACAATTTATATGTTGACAGTCCAAGTCCGACCAGTTCCAGTTCTCCTGTTTAAGAATTTGCTTAACCGAAATGGAAAGATCGGGTAGAAAGAGATCACCAGCAGCACCTGAATCGATGGCCTCATCGGTTTGTCCTAGCAGGGTCCCCACTTCACTCCCAAAAAGAATTGTCTTATCTGGCGCAAAACCATTCTTTGCCAATATCTGGACATAGGCTTGGGTACGGGCGGTGAACCCCGCTATAAGAACAATATCATCAAGAATTATAGTACCACCTCCAGGTGTACTGTAAGGTCGGTTATGTGCCTTTTCTCAGCTTTAATCAGGTTGGAGAGTTGACTCTGCTCAACTGTGGAAAGTACTTCATGCTGAGAACACAATGTGTCCATGACTTTCAGATAGACGTTGAGAAAGACTAAGCTTCTGTCTACCTCATAAGCGAGTGTAAATACCTCAGCCACCAATAGATACAGTTCGATGTTTCTGTACTTAGTTTTGTCAGCAGCTAGGAAGTTCTCCCTGTAGACTTCGTGAATCCGCTTCGTGGTTTCAAATTTCTTGACTAGACGAAGTAGCCACTGATTTAGGCTCTGATTTGAATCAGGTCTGGCTCCTCCCTGAAATTCTCTAATTATAGATATCAGTAGGGTTCTAGTATTAATAACCTTACGCTCTGCGTATGATTGAGAAATTTCAGCTAGGGACACTACGTCCATGCTGTTCCCTAGATGCGGCGAATAATTATTTAGACTTTTCTGGATTTGTTCCCGCTCACCCTGCCAGTAGTTCAAAAAATGGCCACCAACAAATTCAGTATAAAAGTAGGTGTTCGGTTTCTGCAGCAGATCTCCTTTCGCGTATGGATAATTCATGATTATCTAAACTTCGCCTTTGCTCTTTGAAGAATTTCTGCTGCGACCACTGAAAAATCCTCACGTGGCTCAGAGTTATTAAATATGTAGTCCGGATTGTCCGGCTCATGGAATGGAATATCAACGTTCACTACATTTTTAAGCTTGCCTTTCAACGCTGGGCTGTAAAGACTTCCGTCGTCCCTGTCGATTAGACGGTCAAAGGCAACTTCGATGTAGACCTCAAAATATTCAGACAGGTTAATCCGGTTCCACTGCCTTGATTCTTCAAAAATAGACAGAATGCAGCAAACTACATTGATTTCCTGCCTATCGAGCCAAGCACAAATCTGACAGATTCTGTCGGCATTTTTTCTACGCCCATCAAGCGCATAGGAATTTTCATCTACATCGTGTTGGAAGATCGCCCGGATTTCGTCACCATCGATTAGTACAGTGTTAGATTCTATAGCCTTCCATTGTTCATACAGTTCGCGACCTATTGTCGTTTTGCCAGCTCTGGATAAACCAATTAACCAGACAACCATTATTTACTTGTCAGTCTCAATTTATTTGTGCTCAGAAGTTCCTCAGCCAGAAGCAGATCTTTCGCTGAATCCACCTCACACCAGTTTCCATTTACCTCCTGTCCGTAGACCGAGTATCCTTCTGTGATCAGCCCTTGGAGCATCATGGTCATATCAGTCTTCGCCACAGCTTCACCTTGAGATACAGCCCATAAGGTAATTTTTGACAACGCTATCTCGTCGAATTTCATCAGTCCCATGTACTGACCGTTGATGGTTTCAATGTCGTTTACCCGCCTGCCTATCTCCGTAATCCTGCCGTCTTTCTGGACTCTGAAAGATTCCGCATCTTCTAAAGGATTGTCAAAACGTCGCTCCCACAGCTCCCGCCAAGCTGTATCGTAGGAGATAACAGCCCCATGGGATGATTCCCGCAACGCTTGAACAATTTCATAGTTGTACAAGATGTCTGAATAGCTAACCAAAAGGGGTTCGCTGAAGAGAGAGCGTGCGCAAAGGAAACTACTAACCATATTTGTAGTCTCCCAGTCGGGGTTATGGATACATTCCAGACCAATAGAATTAAACATCCCGGCCTTATAGCCGGTTACAACATAGATATCTTTGATTCCCCCACCTTTTATGGCATCAACTTGCCATTCGAGCAGAGATCTGCCGCCTACTTGATTAAAACATTTAGGTTTATCGTCGGTCAGATTATTCATCCGACTGCCGCGACCAGCTGCCAGAATCAGTGCTCTTCTACAGTGACTCATTGCTAAAAAACATGTAGTAGTGCGATATCAAGCGATCACGTACTGGGCATGAAACTCATAGAGGAAGGGGTAGGTGCAATGGTCAATTTGAATACATCTGCCCTTTTACGAAAAATCTCTCTTATTAGGAGCCGGTCAAAGTCCTGGACCGCCGCGTATCTCTCTGGGTGCCACATGATTCCGAGTATCGGCAGCCGATAATGATTGAAGGCCTCAACAAGGTCACCTGCTGCGGTCGCCAGAGCGATAAAGCCAACGGCCAAACCATCAGTAGCCACTCCGTGGTTATGGTAGCTGTTGACTGTCAATTCTTCTGTACTAGCAAGTTCTTTCAACCCGCCAAGGAGTCTAACAGGATGATCTGTACCAGCATGGGAGATCTGGCTGCGGGAATGTACGTTCTTTTCTAACCGCCCACCGAAATAGGTGTTGATCACCTGCATTCCCCTACAGACTCCAAGAACCGGCCATTTCTCAGCTTCGGCTAGAGAAAGCAAGTAAGCCTCAACTCGATCCCGTGTTGGTGCACTACCCAGATCATCGCCGCCTGAGAGAATGAGGCCATGTATCTGCGTATCGTTCAGAATTTTTTTAGCCATCGATAGATTATTAGGAATGGAAATCAAAATTGCTTCTGGGAGGATTTCATGGAAGACGTCATACCAGGACTTGGCCAAGGCATCCATCTGCTCCAACCCAGCGCCATGTTGGGTAGTTCGCATCGTTATGGCCAAACGCATTAGGCCCATATCGGTTCCACTATCCCTTTAGAACAGTCCAGTTCAATGGCGCTTGCCTTGAGTAGGCGATCAAAGATCTGCGCTCCGCAACCGATCGCGGCAGGGAGATTTAGTTCAGCACACCTGATAGCCATATGTGAATTTGCGCCTCCAAATTTGGTGACAAGACCAGCAATATTCTGGGTGAAAATCCAATCAAAGCCTGGGTCTGCCCGTTCGATGACAACAATTCTGTCTGTCATTTCCGGTGGCCTCTGATTATGGCCGTCTAAGAATAAAATTCGAGCCCGACAGCGGTTTCGGGTAATAAAGTTGGGTCGACAACGCATAAGCGGCACTACCATTACATCGTCCGGACAAGCAATCAAATGTGGTAAATGAACAGCTTTGGTGATCTCGTAGCGACGCATTGCCTGCTGCGCTTGCCGACGAAGTTCGTGTTCCAAGGTGCGGCCTATGGTATTGGTCTCAGTATCCAAGATATCATACACTGTGAGAAATGAGACCTCTTCTCGGGTGAGTCCAATTTGTTCAGCCCAATCAGCGATAACCTCCAGGGTATCACTCAACACCTTCGTAAAGACAAATTTGGCATACTCCCGTCCCTGAATAGATGCTTTAAAATAAGAGAATAACTCCTCAGGCCCCACAGAAAACCCTTGCTCTTTCATAAGGCTAGAAATTTTGCTCTCAACAGCCTTAAAAGAAAAACTCGGAGCATGTGTATCTGACCCATCGACCGGATATCCATCCTCTCTTCGAATAAAGTCCTGCCGTTGATCATAGCGCAGTGAGAGAATGTCATATGTTCCCGGTCTCAAATGGCCATAACGATTCTTAAACTCTCCATGAGTCATATTCCCCGCCCGAACAAGGTTTACATCATTCAATAATTCTGTAGCTACCGTTGGGATGGAGGAGAAATAGAGCTCTAGGTCCTCTTCTGAAAGGATCTGCTTGGCCACTAGGGATCGCAATAGGCTTCTCGCAACAAAGGCATGCCGGGCTAATATTGAAAATGGGTAAGTCCCGAGTTCGATGCAAACGTCAAGCAATCTGCTAATCATTATCGGACCGAACGGACCCGAACGCTTAAAATGTTGCTGCCTCTCCGAATTTAGCCTCTCTATCTTAGCTAAGGCATCACTGACAGAGCCAATAGTCCCGTTTAGAAAACCGTCGGTCTGAGCGAGTAGGGCGGACTGAAATTCACTAAGTTCTTCTTTGGAAAGGTGCCCAGGAATCAAACGCTCAACCTCATCATTAAAATCGAAGGCATGGGCTGTGATGGCCACCTCAAACTCAACTTTATCGTGTAGCTCATGATGCTGCCTGAGTCGATCGAGCCAGGCATTGACA
>Ga0315339_1000678_pt1 | contig 38666 bp, 36 predicted proteins | sample ASW17metaG_FD_204514 | JGI IMG/M metagenome (GOLD analysis project Ga0315339, IMG submission 204514) | Ammonia-oxidizing marine archaeal communities from Pacific Ocean, United States - ASW #17 | ecosystem: Environmental > Aquatic > Marine > Oceanic | place: USA: California | collected 2016-12-05 | reverse complement strand
CATTGAGTCTTACTCAAATTATCCAAAAGGTAAAACCAGATGAAATTTATAATTTAGCAGCGCAAAGCCATGTTGCTGTTTCGTTTGAAGAGCCAGAATACACGGCTAACTCTGATGCTTTGGGGCCTCTTAGAATACTTGAGGCAATCCGTATTTTAGGTTTAGAAAAAAAGACTAAATTTTATCAAGCCTCAACATCTGAGCTATATGGCTTAGTACAAGAAACACCTCAAAAGGAAACAACTCCATTTTACCCAAGAAGCCCATATGCGGCAGCTAAACTATATGCACATTGGATAACAGTAAATTATCGAGAGGCTTACGGTATTTTTGCTTGTAACGGTATTTTATTTAATCATGAGAGCCCAATTCGGGGAGAAACATTTGTAACGCGAAAAATAACGCGAGCTTTAGCTAGGATTAAATTAGGGCTTCAAGATTGTTTATATCTTGGAAATATGGATGCTTTACGTGACTGGGGGCATGCAAAAGACTATGTTGAAATGCAATGGTTAATGCTTCAACAAAAAACCCCAGAAGATTATGTTATAGCAACTGGATCTCAATACAGCGTTCGTGATTTTGTAAATGCAGCGGCAAAAGAATTAGACATTAAAATAACCTGGAAAGGAAAAGGTGAGGATGAAAAGGGTTATGATTCATCTGGAAAAATAATAGTCGCTGTTGATTCAAGATACTATAGACCTACTGAAGTAGAGACGCTTCTTGGTGACGCATCAAAAGCCATGAAAAAGTTAGGCTGGACACCAAAGATTAATTTTAATTCTTTAGTTTCAGAGATGGTTCGAGAAGACCTTAGCGCAGCTCAACGAGATGAGTTAACCAAAAAACATGGCTATAAAACCCCTAATTATAATGAATAACTTTTTATATGCCTAAAAAAACCATTTTATTGACCGGTTCTGGTGGTATGGTCGGCCAGAACTTGCTTGAACATCCAGATATATCTTCGTACGACATTCTTTCGCCAAAATCAAATGAGTTAGATCTTCGTGACTTTGAAAAGGTAGAAAATTATCTTTTAAAATACAAACCTGAAATGATTATTCATGCGGCTGGAAAAATAGGGGGTATTCAGGCAAATCTGAGGGAGCCCGTAAGCTTTTTAGTAGATAATTTAGATATAGGTAGAAATGTTGTTATGGGCGCCTATAAATCAGGAATAAAAAAGTTAATTAATATTGGTACCTCTTGTATGTACCCAGCCAATATATCTGAACCCCTTACAGAAGATATGCTCCTTTCAGGGAAGTTAGAGAAAACCAATGAAGGCTATGCCATTGCAAAATTAGCTATAGCACGATTATGTGAATATGTATCGCGAGAGAATAGTAGTTTTAATTATAAAACAATAATTCCATGTAATCTTTATGGGAGATTTGATAAATTTAAAGTTGATTATTCACATTTAGTTGCAGCAGTAATTCACAAGGTTCATCAGGCAAAAAAAATGAATGTAAATGAAGTTGAAATTTGGGGTGATGGAATGGCACGGCGCGAATTTATGTATGCAGGTGATCTAGCTGAAGCAATAATATGGTCAATCAATCATTTTGACGAGCTTCCTAAATATATGAATATTGGGTTAGGTATTGATATGACAATTAATGAATACTATATGGAAGTAGCAAAAGTTATTGGTTTTACTGGAAATTTTACTCATGATAAAACTAAGCCGGTTGGAATGATTCGTAAGCTAGTTAATACAGATCTTCAAACTAAGTTAGGATGGCAGCCAAATACCAGACTTGAAGTTGGATTAAAAAAAACATATGAATTTTATTTAAAAGAGATAGCTGAATGATCTTTAAATATCCACTAACAACAGTAACCTGGGATCAAAAGGAAATTGATGCGATGCAAAAAGTTATTGCATCAGGTAATTTCACTATGGGCGAAAAAGTAAGTTTGTTTGAAAGAAACTTTTCAAAATATATTGGCAGCAAGCATGCTGTAATGGTAAATTCCGGATCATCTGCAAACCTACTAATGATTGCTGCCCTTTTTTACATTAAAAACCCTAAATTAAAATTAAAAAGAGGGGATGAGGTAATTGTCCCTGCAGTATCTTGGAGCACCACTTATTATCCTCTTTACCAATACGGTTTAAAAATTAAGTTTGTTGATATAGATATTGAAACACTTAATTATGATCTGGTTCAATTAGAGTCAGCAATTTCAAGTAAAACACGCGTAGTTCTCGCTGTTAATTTACTTGGCAACCCGAATGATTTCGATTGTATTAATAATATTATAAAAGATAAGAAGATAATTCTATTGGAAGATAATTGCGAATCAATGGGCGCATCATTTAATAATAAGAAGACTGGAACTTTTGGAGTAATGGGGACATTTAGTTCATTTTATAGCCATCATATTTCAACGATGGAAGGTGGAATAATAGTTACAGATAATGAAGAGTTACATCAAATTCTAATCTCTCTTAGATCTCATGGATGGACACGCGATCTACCAGTTAAAAATTTAATTTGTGATGATAAAAGTGATGATTTACTCGAAGAGTGTTTTCGGTTTGTGTTGCCTGGCTATAATGTCCGACCTTTGGAGCTCGAAGGGGCACTCGGTGTCGAACAGATTAAAAAATTACCTATGATCATTTCTGAGCGCCGTAAAAATGGTAAATTATTTGTAGAAACTTTATCTAACCATCCTGATTTACTAATCCAAAAAGAAGTTGGAATGAGTAGTTGGTTTGGTTTTAGTATCGTTATTAGGCAGGGTAGTTCTTTAACAAGAAAAGAGTTAGTTAATAAGTTAAATCATTTAGGGTTTGAAATTAGACCAATTGTTACTGGTAATTTTGCTAAAAATGAAGTTGTTAAGTATTTTGATTCAGAAGTTCATGGCGAACTTAAGAATGCCGATCATATTGATCAGAATGGATTATTTATTGGTAATCACCATTACTCAATTTCCGAGGCTCTTTCTGAATTAAGGAAGCTTTAAATTAGATTAATAATAAAGCATTATTCGCAGTTTTTAAGGGAAGGTTTACTAAAGTATTTGTTAGAAGTTAACTAAAATTTCCTTAATATCCGTTTACCTTCTTAATCATCTAGATATCAATTCTTAAGTAAAGTCGTGCGTGAGGCAAACATAGCTTAATGTAATAAGCTTAATATGTATGTCCTATTAAGACCTATGATTTACTTTTGTATAATTTTTCACGACTTAAGCTTCTTGGTATGTACTTGATTTAATTTTAAACAAGAGTTAATATAGTTTTATTGTTCAATTTTGAACATACTAAAAAAAATTAAAAATGTAAGTTTTAAGTATGGAAAAAAATAAAAAATTAAAAAAAAGCCCAATGAGTTCAGATATTCATTTTAAACTATTGGATATCCTAGAAAAAAATCCAGAACTATCTCAAAGAATTCTTTCCAGAGAGTTGGGAATAAGTTTGGGTAGTATAAATTATTGTATCAGGGCGCTTGTCGAAAAAGGACAGGTCAAGGCACATAATTTCAAAAAAAACTCTAATAAGATTGGTTATATTTATTTACTAACGCCAAAAGGTATATCTGAAAAGATTAGCATGACAAAAGAATTTTTACGTAAAAGAATTGATGAATACGAAATGTTGCAAAGTGAGATTAAGAGGCTCGAAGATGATATTAGCAATAACTAACAAAAAGAAAATATGTAAGGATGAAAAGTAAGATCTCTAAAGGAAGTGTTTCAAATTTAACCATTAATTTTTTTATTTTACGATGTCATTTGGAGAAAGATGCTAATAACGTTAGTTGTTATTAGGAATTTTACTTTTAAAATAAATTATGAATAAAAATAAAAGCTATAGAAAACTATTTCTAAGATACTGGTCGCATTTAAGCAGCGCTCACCAAAGAAAATTTATATTTTTAATTTTTTTGATGATTATTGTTTCTATAGCTGAAATGTTTAGCATAGCAAGCGTTATTCCATTTCTTGGCGTAATTTCAGCACCAGAAAAAGTATTTAATTTAGAGATATTTCAAGGCTTAATAACTTTTTTGGAGATAACTTCACCGAATCAAATAGTTCTTCCAGTTACAATAATTTTTGCAAGCGCTGCAATTTTCTCTGGCCTAATGAGGGTGTTTTTGTTGTGGGCAAATATAGAATTTTCTTTCTCATGCGGGTCAGATTTAAGTGTCAAAATGTATGAAAGAACAATATATCAGCCTTATTCAGTCCATCTAGAAAGAAATAATAGTGAGGTTATTAGTGGGGTAACAGCAAAGACAAATATACTTATTCAGATTATTGGGCAATTTTTAGTTCTCCTGACTAGTATATTTATTGTAACGTCAATTCTATTCATTCTTTTATATTACAATTTTTCAGCTGCGCTTATAGTTTTCTCTTTTTTTGGGGTTTTCTATTTTTTTGTTTTTAAGGTAACCCATAAAAAACTGATACATAATGGTAATCTAATCTCATCAAAGTTAACTTTGATAATAAAGAATCTAAATGAAGGTTTGGGAGGTATAAGGGATATTTTGCTAACCGGAACTCAGTCATATTATGTTGCTTTGTATAAAAAATCTGATTTTGGCTTAAGAAAAGCAGAAGGCGTTAATCGATTTACTGGTTTATGCCCAAGGTACCTTATGGAAACTATAGGTATGATTGTAATTTCTGCACTCGCATACTATTTGGCCTCACAAAACTCTGGATTTCTCGAAGCTATTCCTTTTTTAGGAGCTTTAGCCCTTGGTGCACAAAAAACTCTTCCTTTAATGCAGCAATCTTGGGCTGCTATTTCTACTATCAGAGGTAATCATGGCCCCTTAGAAGATACAATTCAATTGTTAGAGCAATCAATAGGCTCTGAATATAATAAAAAAAATATCAGTTCTTTAACCTTTGAGAATGAAATTTTATTAAAGAATATTTCATTTAGATACGCTACAAAATTACCATATGTTATTAAAGATTTTAGTTTATCTATTAAAAAAGGAAGCCGAATTGGTTTTATAGGAAAAAACGGTAGCGGTAAAAGTACTATTATGGATATTATTATGGGTTTATTGGAGCCTACCAGAGGTTCTTTTTTGATTGACGGTGAGAAAGTTTCAAAAAAAATAATTAAAAAATGGCAAAGAAATGTTGCGCATGTGCCTCAATCAATTTTTCTTTCTGATGCTTCTATTGAGGAAAATATTGCATTCGGAATATCCTATGAAGAAATAGACCACCTTCGAGTCTTAAATGTGGCTAAGATGGCTCAAATTGACGAATTAATTCAAACACTTCCTGGTAAATACAAATCATTAATTGGTGAGAGCGGGGATCTATTGTCAGGTGGGCAAAGACAGAGAATCGGCATTGCTAGAGCTTTGTATAATAATGCTGAAGTTATTATTTTTGATGAGGCAACTAGCTCTCTTGATAGTAAAACTGAAGCTTCTGTTATTTCTGAAATAGCAAATCTGGACAAAAATATTACGGTACTTATTATTACTCACAGACTTACAACACTTAAAAATTGTGATCAAATTATTAAAATAGATTCAGGGGAAATAATTAATGTTGGAACCTATAAAGAGCTTATTTCTAATTTAGATTAATTAAAAAATGGGAAACTAAAATGCTAACTAATTCAAATATTTTAATTACAGGCGGCACTGGGTCATTTGGAAATACTTTTGTTCCAATGACTTTGTCAAAATATAACCCAAAAAGATTGGTAATTTTTTCTCGAGATGAAATGAAGCAATGGGAAATGGCCCAACAATATCAGAATGATAAACGGGTAACTTTTATTATTGGGGACATTAGAGATAAAGATCGTCTAGGAAAAGCATTGGGCGGGATAGATTATGTTGTTCACGCTGCAGCTACAAAGATTGTCCCTACAGCTGAATATAATCCATTTGAATGTGTTAAAACAAATATAAATGGTGCTATGAACTTAATTGACGCCTGTATTGATAGTGATGTAAAAAAAGTAATTGCATTGTCGACAGATAAAGCAAGTAACCCTATTAATCTTTATGGAGCTACTAAGCTTGCATCAGACAAGTTGTTCGTAGCAGGTAATGGATATGCAGGAACTCATAATACAATTTTTTCAGTTGTACGTTATGGAAATGTTATGGGTTCTCGTGGATCCGTAATACCCTTTTTTAATTCACTAAAAGATAATAATGAGCTGCCAATAACTGATGATCGTATGACTCGTTTTATGATAACTCTTGAGCAAGGTGTTGAATTAGTTTGGAAAGCTTTTGATGATATGCAAGGCGGTGAAATATACGTAAAGAAAATTCCATCAATGAAAATAACTGATATTGCTAGAGCAGTTTCCCCTAAAGCTAAATTTAAAATAATTGGTATTAGGCCAGGAGAAAAAATACATGAACAAATGATTGGGGAAGAAGACGCTCCATACACATATGAATATAATGATTACTTTAAAATTTTACCAATGATCCATAATTGGCATATGGACAAGAAGAGAATAAAAAAAGGAAAAAAAGTAAATCCTGGATTCATTTATTCGTCAGAAACAAATAAGGAATGGATGACGACGACCAATCTTAAGGCTTGGATTAAAAATAATGGATGAAGTAATAAAATCTAAAGTATTGATAACAGGAGGGTCGGGTCTTTTAGCTTTAAATTGGGCGATTACTTCACGGCAAAAATTTGATATATTGTTATGTCTTCACAAGAGAAAAGTAAACATAAAATCAACTAAAACTGTACATATTGATTTAAATACACGTGAAGAAATCACAAAAGTTTTATCTATAGAGAAACCTAAAGCAGTTATTCACACTGTCGCAATTACTAGTATTGAAGAATGCGAGAAAAACCCCATACAAGCTCATCATGTAAATGTAACTTTAACTGAGAATATTGCTCAAGTGTGTGCAAAGCTAAATATTAAGTTTGTGTATATTTCGACAGACCATTTATTTAATGGAGAATCTTCTTTTAGTAATGAGAGCTCATTAGCAAAACCTTTAAATGTTTATGCTAAAACAAAATATGATGCTGAAAATGTCTTAACTAAAATATGCCCGTCTGCCTTAATCATTAGAACAAATTTTTACTGTTGGGGCCCAAGTTACAGATTATCTTTTAGTGACTTTATTATTAAGAATCTTAAAAGTAACAATAAGATTAAGTTGTTTAAAGATGTTTTTTATACTCCAACCCTGGCTGAAACCGTTATAAAAGCGGTTGAAGAATTGATTCATAATGATCATTCTGGTGTTTTTAATATTGCTAGCTCAGAACGAATTTCAAAATATGATTTTGGTTTGAAAATTGCAAATATTTTTGATTTAAATTCATCTTTAATAATTAAATCAAGTCTGGTAGAGCAAAAAAATTTAATAAAGAGACCTTTAGATATGAGCTTATCAAATAAAAAAATTCTAGAAGTTTTAAGTTTTAAGATAAGTGATATTGATAATCAAATAAATAAATTAAAAGAACAAAAGTTAAGTGGTGTTTTTAACGAATTAGAGCTTATATAAAATTTGAGGATATTATGAATAGCAAATTAAATAAAAAGAAAGTTTTGGTTACCGGTGCCGATGGTTTTATTGGATCACACCTGGTAGAGGCTCTGGTCAGAAAGGGTTATGACGTTAAGGCATTTGTTTTATATAATTCATTCAATTCTTGGGGTTGGTTAGATAGCTGCGAAAGTGACACTAAAGGAAAATTTGAAGTTTTTGCAGGAGATATAAGAGATCCTCACGGTGTAAGGACTGCAATGAAAGAATGCGATACCGTGTTACACCTAGCATCATTAATTGCTATCCCATTTTCATATCACTCACCCGATTCTTATGTAGACACAAACATTAAAGGGACTTTAAATGTCTTACAAGCCTCAAGAGATTTAGGAGTAAGTAGATTGATTCACACTTCAACGAGTGAGGTTTATGGAACAGCTCAGTTCGTTCCAATTACAGAAAATCATCCATTGCAAGGCCAATCCCCATATTCAGCAACCAAAATCAGTGCAGATCAATTAGCTTTGTCATTTAATTCATCATTTGATGTACCTCTTGTGATTGCACGACCCTTTAATACTTATGGGCCAAGACAGTCAGCAAGAGCGGTAATCCCGACAATAATTACACAAGTTTTTAATAAGCATTTAAAGATAAAGTTAGGTGCAATATCACCAACCCGTGATTTTAGTTATATTTCAGATACTGTTTCAGCATTTATTGCTATGATGGAATCGGATAAAGGCCTTGGTGAGGTTGTAAATTTTGGCAGCAACTTTGAAATTTCAATAAAAGAAACGGTTGCTTTAATTGCTGAGGTCATGAGTGAAGATATAGAAATTATCAGTGATGAAGAAAGGCTTCGTCCAATCAGTTCTGAAGTTGAACGGCTTTGGGCGGACAATACAAAATGTAAAGAATTATTTGACTGGGAGCCAAGCTTCACAGGTAAAGAAGGCTTTAAAAAAGGATTAATCAAAACAGTTGAGTGGTTCTCTAATCCTGAAAATGTAAAAAAATATAAAGCGGATACATATAATCTATGAGATCGGAGTCCAATTTACCAAAATTAATTGTAAATGCAATACAAAACGTTGTTGGTAAAAAACCAGCGCCACTGCATGAGCCAACATTTAATGGGAATGAATTTAAATTCTTACAGGAATGTATTGAATCTACTTTTGTTTCGTCAGTAGGTAAATTTGTAGATCAGTTTGAATCAGACCTATGTGACTTAACAGGCGCAAAGCATGCAATTGCAATAGTTAATGGAACCTCTGCTCTTCATATTGCTATGAAGTTATGTGGAGTAGAGCGTGGAGATGAAGTACTTATTCCTGCTTTAAATTTTGTTGCAAGTGCAAATGCAATTTCATATTGTGGAGCCCACCCACACTTTTTGGACAGCGATGAAAATAATTTAGGAGTAAATACAGAGAAGTTAAAAGAATACCTATATAACAATACAAAACAATCTGATGGATTATGTATCAATTCATCGACCAAGCGTATTATTAGAGCTATTGTTCCTACCCATATTTTTGGTCATCCAGCTGATTTAGTTGAGTTACAAAGTATTGCAAGTGAATTCAATCTTGCTTTAATTGAGGATGCAGCTGAATCTATAGGGAGCTATTATAACAATCAACATACTGGCACCTTTGGTTCAATGGGTATTTTAAGTTTTAATGGAAATAAAACTATTACAACTGGTGGAGGAGGGGCAATTTTAACCAACAACTCTTTCATTGCAAAACGAGCTAAACACTTAACTACAACTGCTAAAGTAAAACATAAATGGGAATTGATACACGATGAGATTGGGTACAATTATCGAATGCCAAATATAAACGCTGCTTTAGGATGTGCCCAACTGCAAAAGCTTCCAGAAATGCTTCAGTCTAAGAGGTGTTTATATGAAAAGTACCAGGCAGAATTTTCATCAATTACCGGAGTTCAGTTATTAAAAGAGCCTAAAAATTGTCAGAGTAATTACTGGCTTCAAACTATTATTTTAGACAAAGAAGATAAAAATTTGAGGGATGAGATATTACTTCTTACTAACAATGTGGGAATTATGACTAGACCTGTTTGGAACTTAATAAACGAGCTCAATCAATTTTCTGAAAACCCTAAAATGGATTTAAGTAATGCTAAATCACTTTTTAAAAGATTAATTAATATACCCAGCAGTTCGAATTTAGTTGAGACTAAATAATGAAAAATGAAATTATATTAATTGGTTCGGGAGGACATGCTCTCTCATGTATCGATATCATTGAGCAAAATGATGATTACAAAATTATTGGATTACTCGATAAAAAAGAACATTTGCACACCAAGCATCTTGGATATTATGTAATAGGTGACGACAAAAAATTAGAAGATCTTCAACTCTCTTGTAAAAGCGCTTTTATTTGTATTGGGCATATTGAAAGCCCAAAACTCAGAATGGAGATATTCAAAAAATTATTAAGGTTAGGATATAAGTTACCAGCATTTATTTCTGACACTGCATACGTTTCCAAGCATGCTCAAGTTGGAGATGGAACAATTGTAATGAATGGGGCAACAGTTGGCGCAGGAGTTATTATTGGTAAAAATTGTATTATTAATTCACATTCTTTAATTGAGCATAATTCAACAGTTAAAGATCATTGCCATATCTCGACCGGAGCAATAATAAATGGAGATAGCCATATTGGCGAAGGAACATTTATTGGCAGTGGTGCTTTAGTTCTTCAAGGCATTAAAATCGGGAAAGGATGTATTATTGGTATGGGGGTCAGCGTTCGTTCCTCATTAAAAGATAATATAAGATTTACTGGAAAAAATTATGAATAAGGTATTAATTATTGCCGAGGCTGGAATCAATCATAACGGGGATATTGAGATAGCAAAAAAACTTATAAATGTAGCATCAGAGGCGGGAGCTGATCTTGTTAAATTCCAAACCTTTACTGCTGATCAAATTGCTACAAAAGATTTAAAAAAAGTAAATTATCAGAAAAATAATACTGGAAATAATAGTTCTCAGTATGAAATGCTTTCCAATTTAGAGTTATCCTTCAGTGACCATGAAGAACTTATAAGCCATTGTAAGAAAAAAAATATAAATTTTTTTTCAACTGCTTTTGATATCAAAAGTTTAGATTTACTTGCAAATTTGGGCCAAAAATTATTTAAGGTCCCTTCAGGCGAAATTACAAATCTTCCTTATTTGAGACATATTTGCAAGCTTGCAGATTCGGTTATTATCTCTTCTGGTATGTCGACAATGGATGAAATCAGAAGTGCACTCAATGTTTTTTTAGTTGCTGGATTTTCGAAAAAAAATATTCACATACTCCACTGCACAACTGAATATCCAGCTCCTTTTGATGAAATAAATCTTTTTGCTATGCAGACAATAGGTAAAGCTTTCGATGTGCCTATTGGGTATTCCGACCATACTGAAGGTACAGAGGTATCCATAGCTGCTGTTGCTTTAGGGGCTCAGGTTATTGAAAAACACTTTACTTTAGATAAAAAATTAATAGGGCCTGATCATAAAGCAAGTATTGAGCCAGACGAATTGAGGTTTATGATTAGGTCTATTAGAAATATTGAAAGGGCATTGGGCGATGGGGAAAAAATTCCAACCAAATCCGAAGAGATAAATAAGCCTAATATACGTAAATCTATAGTTGCAAAATGTACTATTAAATCTGGAGAAATATTCACAATTGAAAATCTAACAACAAAGCGTCCTGGGATAGGAATTTCACCCATGAGTTGGGATCTTGTAATTGGCAGTGTTGCTAATCGTGATTACAAACAAGATGATTTAATAGAGATATGAATAAAATAAAAAAAAGAAAAGTATGCGTAGTAACAAGTAGCAGAGCTGATTATGGCTTATTACGTTTATTAATGAAGGAGATAAAAAATACCCCATCATTAAATCTTCAAATCATTGCTACTGGATCACATTTTTTATCAGAATTTGGAATGACCTATAAAGAGATAGAGGGGGATGGTTTTACTATCGACTCTAAAGTTGAAATAGATTTTAATTCCGATAGCTCAGAAGGTATTTCAGAATCAATGGGTAATGGCTTAATAAAATTTTCAAAAGCAATAAGTTATTTATTGCCAGATTTAATAATAGTTTTGGGAGATCGTTATGAAATATTTTCCCTTGTTTCTGCTGCACATGTGGCTCGAATTCCAATAGCACATATTCATGGTGGAGAGACTACAGAAGGTTCTATGGATGAAGCTTTCCGCCATTCAATAACAAAGATGTCACATTTACATTTTGTTGCAACTGACACATATAAAAAGAGAGTTTTACAGCTCGGCGAGCAAACAAATAGAGTATTTAATGTTGGAGGCTTGGGAGTTGATAGTATTAAGTGTTTAAAGTTTTTAAATCAAGTCGAGCTTGAGAAGGTAATAGATTTTAAGTTTGGGGATAAGAATCTACTTATAACATTTCATCCAGCCACTTTAGATATCAACCCAACCCATGAGCAATTGAAAGAATTATTAGATGCTTTACGATTATTAACAAAAACTAAGATAATATTTACGCTACCAAACGCTGACAAAGATAGTCTTATAATAATTAAAATGATTAAAGAATTCGTTTCTAAAAATGATAATACAAAAGCTTTTTCTTCTCTTGGCCAGCTATTATATTTATCTTGTATGAAGATTGTAGATGGGGTAATTGGAAATTCATCAAGTGCCTTACTTGAAGCACCAACTTTAAAGAAAGGCGCAATAAATATTGGTGATCGACAACGTGGGCGAATACAGGCCACTAGCGTCATCAACTGTAAACCAAAAAAAGAGAGTATCTGCCGAGCATTAGAAGAGCTATATTCTTCAAAATTTATCTTTGAGCTACAGGAAGTGACTAGTCCTTACGGAAGTGGAGGTGCAAGCAAGGAAATTGTACAAATTATAGAATCATATAATCTAAAAAATATACAGAAGAAGAAATTTAATGACTTATAAAATTGTCCAATAGAATAATTTAATTATGGAGAAAAATATACTTGAGTAAAACTGTAGAATTGTGGAAAAAAACTATTTTAAATAGTAGCGCATCAATTCAAGAAGCTATTTTGAATCTTAGTGAAGGTGGGATGAGAATTGTCCTAATAGTAAACGATAATAATCAACTAGCGGGCACTGTTACCGATGGAGATATTAGAAGAGGTCTTTTAAAAGGCCTGAGCTTAGCAAGCCCCATCGAAGAAATTATCATAAAAAATCCATTTGTTGTGACGCCAGATTTCTCACGAGATCTTGTAGTGGAATTGATGACAGCAAATAATATTCAGCAAATCCCTATTGTAGATAAAAAAAATAAAATTATTGGCCTTCACTTATGGAATGAAATTACTTCTAAAATTTCCCGGCCCAATACAATGCTCATTATGGCTGGCGGAGAGGGTAAAAGACTTAGCCCTTATACTGAAGAATGCCCAAAGCCATTATTAACTGTAGCAGGGAAGCCTATGTTGGAGCATATTATAAATAGGGGGAAGAATGAAGGATTTAATAACTTTATAATATCCATTAATTATTTAGGGCATATGATTCAAGATTATTTCGGTGATGGTAAAAAGTTTAGAGTTAAAGTTAAATATATTCAGGAGAAAATACCTCTTGGGACATGCGGCGCTTTAAGCTTATTAGATCCTATTCCTAAAGAACCCTTGCTAGTAATTAACGGAGATATCGTTACAGATATTAGCTACGGTGATCTTATCGACTTTCATCTTCGTCATAATGCTTCAGCTACAATGGCTGTTAGGTCACACGAATGGCAACACCCATTTGGAGTTGTTCAGACAGATGGAGTTAATATTGTTGGGTTCGAAGAAAAACCAGTTGCAATCAGTCATATAAATGCAGGTATATACGTAATACAACCTGATGCACTCGCTAGCTTAAAGAATAACAAGCATTGCGACATGCCAACTTTGTTTGAAAGATTGAGTGCACAAGACAAGATTACAGTTGCTTATCCTATGCATGAGCCATGGCTTGATGTAGGCCAGCCCAAAGATTTATCGACTGCAAATGAAAACAATAAGTGATGATTAATAAGAGGTAAGGCATATGAAGCGCTTTAGTAAAAAAGACGAAGAAGAAGCAAAACTTTTTTTCAATAATAACGGATTTGTTATTATAAAAGATGTATTTAATGAAGAATTTTTAAATGACTTTAAATTAGAAGCTGAAAATATAATAAAAGCCCATGTAATTAAAGGCGAAGTTGATTGCGATATTGATAGCATTAATATTTTTGATTCCACAATGGAATCCCTTGAGCAAAAAAACCATGATTTAATCGCATCCATCTACGATACATTATTTCAATGCCCATCATTTTTAAGAATTGTAAGCAATAAGGATTTAACGCATTTTTCCCGACTATTATTAGGTAATATGGACGCCCCTTTGTATGGATACACAAATCGTTGCCGAATTGACCCTCCTAGAGATGAAAGAAGAACTTATGGATGGCACCAAGAAGTTTTTTATACAGTACCAAAAGGTCATTATATTCAGACTTGGGCACCGTTAATCAGAAATACAACTATGCAAAATGGAACTATTGAAGTTGCTGTCGGCTCTCATAAAGAAGAGATAGCAAACCAAACATGGAATGAAGAAAATGGTCGAGCAACTCAAATACTAATAGATAAAAATATTATAAATAAATATGAACAAAAAGCAGTAGAGATGAAATTAGGTGAACTTCTTTTATTTTCTGGCTATTTAGCGCATCGTTCCGGCATAAATACTTCAAAAGAGCATCGTTACTCTCTTGTTGGCATGTACCACGATGTTAGTACTAAAGAATTTTTAACTCCATCAATAGATTTTCAATATAGAGGAATGACCCCAAAAGAATTTTATGATCATAAATTCAGTTAGTTATTTGATAGAAAATATTTGAGAGATTAAAGGTATAATAATTAATATTATTTAGTTAAAAAAGGGCTTTATTGTGAGTAAGTTTTTAAAAGGAAATTTTAAGGTTAAAAGAGAAATAAATTTAGATGAAGAATCTGACGAAAAAAAACTTAAAGCTGAAGAATATAAAAAGAAAGCTCTAGCATCTCTTGGTGGCAGTATGGTTTTTGTTGAGAGAGAAAAACTATTTTGGCAAGAAGATAATAAAGAGTCAAAAGAATAAAGTTTGACTGAAAGCTCTTCGCATCCGTACAATAAAATAGTTAACGATATAACATCTATTGGCTTAGATTGGCATTCGGAGACAATTCTTGAAAATTCTGTATTTAATTCTAAAAAAATTAATAAAAGCATTTTAGATTTAAATGCGCCTATCGATGAAAAAGCATCATCAGCAATTGTTATAAGTGCTGGGCCAAGTTTATATAAAAATAATATTCTAGAGCGAATTAAGTCATCTGGATTTAAAGGTTCTATTATTGCTATAGATGGATCTTATGTAAGGTGTTTAAAAGCAGGACTAATACCAGATTATCTTTTAACACTAGACCCTCATCCTACTAGAATAGTCAGGTGGTTTGGGGATCCAAATTTAGACAAAAATACAAAAAATGACGATTATTTTTTAAGGCAAGATTTAGATATTGCTTTTAGAGATGATACAAAACTGGAAAATAAAAAAAATATTCAGTTAGTAGATAAGTACGGTAAAAATCAGAAGTTGATCATATGCTCTACAGCACCTAAAAATGTCGTTGAAAGGGTAAATAATGTAGGCTTCGATACTTATTGGTGGGCACCTTTAGTTGATAACCCTAATGATGAAAAAAGCTTAACAAGAGAAATAGTAAAAAAAACTAATTTACCAGCAATGAATACTGGTGGAACTGTTGGGACTGCTTCGTGGGTGTTCGCTCATACTGCTCTAAAAATCAAACATATAGCTGTTGTAGGAATGGATCTCGGTTACTATAAAAGCGATACATCGTATGAGCAAACCCAGACATTTTATGAGCTTAAAAAACAAATCGGCGATAACGATTTAAAACAATACTTTCCTGAAACTTCATATCCAGGTAAAGACGAAGTATTTTTTACAGACCCAACTTATGGGTGGTATAAAAATAACTTTTTAAGTTTAATTAAAGCTTCTAATAGTCAAGTTTATAACTGTTCTGGGGGTGGAACTTTATCTGGGAGTGGTATAAACTGCATAGAAATCGAACAATTTTGTAAATTAAAAAAAACATGATCTATGGCTAAAATATTATTCGTTAATCCAGTTGTTAGAGAAGAGGATGTTCCTCGTCACATACCATATGGAATTTCTCTTTTGGCTGCTATTGCTATTGATAACGGACATAAAGTTCAGGTTTATGATGCAAATGCCTGGCGAAAAGGGTTTGAAGTTTTACCTGAAATCTATACTGCTGATGATTGGGATGTGATTGCAATAGGCGGACTTACAACAACTTATAATTTTATAAAAAAAGCATGTCAAATTGCTAAAAAAAGTGCACCAAAATCGCTATTAGTAGCTGGAGGTGGATTTTTAACAAGTATGCCCCAGGAGATAATGGAATGGATTCCAGAAATTGATTTAGGATTAGTGGGTGAGACATTTGTAACATGGCCGGAAGTTCTGGCAAAAATTGATAATAATGATTATGATTTCTCTAAAACTTTAGGGGTTATAAGACGCGATAAGAAAAATACTCCGATACTGAATGATACAAGACCAGTAATTCATGATTTAGATATTATCCCATGGCCTGCATGGGATTTGTTTCCGCTTGAAGAAGTCTATTTTAAAAATTCTGCATCACTATTTAGTGAGGATGCTTATGAATGCACCCGTCGAATAGATATAAATGCCAGTTTTGGATGTAGTTTGGTATGTCGATATTGCTGGCATTTAGGAACAACAGGCGATATGTTAATTGAAAAGAACGAAGAAGGAAAAAATGATGTTGTATTTACTTATGGAAGAAATATTAGATATCACTCACCTGACTATATTATAAAAATGGTTTTGTATATGAAGAAGAATTTTAATATTGATTTTGTTAATTTTCTTGATGAAAACCTTATGACTATGGATGCTTCAAGTAAAAGGTCTTGGCTAAAAGAAATTTGTGAAAAATGGATTGAGGCTGGTTTGCAGCCATCAACAAGAAGACCTGGCGGCAAGAAAGCCCCTCCAGGCGAAGAGCCAGGGGTATATTGGAGTGGGACTAGCCATGCTGGACTTCATAATCCAGAAATATTAAAGATAATGTATGAGGCAGGTTGTACCCATTTGGTTTATGGGCTTGAATCATTTGATCCAATTATATTGAAAAAATTAGGTAAGGGCACTACGGTGCAGAAAAACATTGACTCAGTTGGCATATGCGCAAAATCTGGAATTATTCCTATACCAAATATTATAATTGGTTTTCCTGAGGAGACATTTCAAAGTGTTAGAAATACTATTACAGCATTAATTGAGCTAGGAATACATGCCCGACCACATTTTGCCACTGCTTATCCTGGTTCAGAATGGTACTACACATACAAAGATGCAATTTTGAAACAATATGATGGAGATTTAGAGCGATATATTTTAGATTTGGGAGATGCTTCAAAGATAACTGCAATTATTTCTCATAACTTCACTGCTTTAGAATTGTTAGGACTTCAGGAAATTGTTGCTCAATGGAATTACAGATTACTAGACCATGCTGAGGAAAAATATAAATTAGAAAAAAGAGGCGAATTAAACCCTGTTAGCTTAATAGCTCCTCAAGAAACACCAAATTTTAAAAGAAAAAAAATTGATGGGCCAATCGAAGAAATTCATACACTTACTTTCACCAAGACAGTCCGTGCATAAAATCTTAAAATATCAATATGGTTAATGATTTTAGTTTCCTTGCTATAATTCCAGCTAGAGAGGGTTCAAAAGGGTTGCCAGGTAAAAATATTTTAGATTTTTCTGGAAAACCCCTTATTAGTTGGTCGATATCAAATGCAATAAATACTAACTTGTTTGATTCTGTAATAGTTTCTACAGACTCAAAAGAAATTGCAGATATATCGGAGAAAGCTGGAGCTACAGTTCCTTTTTTAAGACCACCAGAGCTATCAAATGATAATGCTAGCATTATTGAAGTTGCGAACCATGCATGGCTAAACCACCTTGACTCAAATAATAAGCCTTTTGATTTTGTAGTACTTCTTCAACCAACTTCACCACTTAGAACTTCTGAAGATATTACTAAGTCAGTAAATTTGTATTTAAATAATCGAAAATCGAACCAAGATACCTTAGTCTCTGTAACTGAGATTGAAAAAAAATATGGTTGGTTAATGAAAACAACTAAAGATTCTCAATATATTGACTTTATTTTTGACGTAAATATAAACAACCCTCAACGACAGTCTTTGGAAAATCTTTTTTTGCCAAACGGGGCAATCTTTATTACTAATGGAAAAAATATTATAAATGGTTTTTATAATAAATTTTCTATTCCTTATTTAATGGAGAATCAATACTCAATAGATATCGATTCTATTTCAGATTTCAAGCTTGCCGAGTCTATATTTTTAAAAATTCATTGATCTTTATATAACTTATTTTAAAGTACGTTCAAAATTGAACATACTTTAAAAATAATGTAATATGATGCTTTAAGATGATGATAAATATATAAATTATGGAAGTTATTAAATACCCACAAGATATTGATAAGAATAATTTTACAAAAGATAACAAATCTTTAAATACTCTTTATGGACTCCCTAAAGATGTAATCTATTGCAAAATATGTGTAATTTCGAATCAACGGCCTAACTCAGCAGTTGAATATCAAACAGATATTAAAACCCCAAAAAAAACAATTAAATTTGATTCAAATGGCGTTTGTGATGCTTGTAATTATAAAATTGAAAAAGAAAAGAAAATAGATTGGGATGATAGAGAAAAGCAATTAATAGAGCTTTGTGATAAGCATAGGAGAAATGATGGCTCATATGACTGCATTGTTCCTGGTTCTGGAGGTAAGGACAGCATATACCAATCAAATATTTTGAAGAAAAAGTATGGGATGCATCCCCTTACAGTAACATGGGCTCCACATATTTATACTGACTGGGGCTGGAAAAATTTTCAGGCATGGATACATTCGGGTTTAGATAATTATTTATTTACTCCTAATGGAAAAGTACACCGTTTGTTGACTAGATTATCGACTGAATTATTAATGCACCCATTTCAACCTTTTATCATCGGCCAAAAAATTTATGCTCCAAAAATGGCTGTACAGTTAAATATTCCTCTCGTATTTTATGGTGAAAGTGAGGCTGAATATGGTAATCCAATTGCAGATACATTAGCTGCAAAAAGAAATAATAGCTTTTTTACTAATTCAAAAGAAAATATGATGTTGGGGGGAGTTTCAATTCGGGATCTAAAGTCTCAATTTGGACTAAATAATAATGACCTTGATCCATATTTGCCTGCTAACCCAGAATTAATTGAAGAAAAAAAAGTTGAGGTACATTATCTAGGCTATTACCATAAGTGGCACCCACAATCAGCTTATTACTATGCTGTTGAAAATGCAGGATTTCAAGCAAGTCCCGAAAGAACTGTAGGCACATATTCTAAATATAGTGGAATAGATGACCGGGTAGATGATTTTCACTTTTATACTACTGGAATAAAATTTGGTATCGGTAGGGCAAGTTACGATGCTTCACAAGAAGTTCGGTCTGGCGATATAAATCGTGATGAAGCTGTTCGATTAGTAAAAAGATTTGATCATGAATATCCAGAACGTTTTGCTGAGGAAATATTTAATTATCTTAGCATTGACCAAAATGAATATCCCATTGCAAGTAAGATGTTTGAGCAACCAGTTATGGATAGGGTATATTTTAATTTGCTAGCCGATCATTTCAGGTCCCCACATTTATGGATTAATGAAGATAATTCATGGCAACTTCGTTATGAGCTTTAATTAATTAATTTTCCTAAAATGTCCAATACTCGATTAATCGCTCGTTTAGATATAAAAGGACCTAATTTAATAAAAGGTATTCACCTTGAAGGCCTTAGAGTTATTGGAGATCCTAATGAGTCGGCACTAAAATATTACCAGCAAGGAATAGATGAATTAATTTATATGGATTGTGTTGCTAGTCTTTATAATAGAAATCATTTGTCTGACATTATAAAGTCTGCTGCAAAAGATATCTTTGTTCCAATAACAATTGGCGGTGGCATTCGATCAATTGATGATGTAAATGATATTTTAAGGTCAGGTGCAGATAAAATAGCAATTAATACTGCGGCAGTTAAGAACCCAGCTTTAATTACTGAGGTTGCTCGACGCTATGGCAGCCAGTGCATGGTTTTATCCGTAGAAGCAAAAAAGGTTTCGGAAGAGTATTGGGAAGTTTATACCGATAATGGAAGAGAGAAGACGGGATTAGAAGTGGTAGATTGGGTAAAGAAATGCGTTAAGCTTGGTGCGGGAGAACTATTGATAACATCTGTAGATATGGAAGGCACTCGAAAAGGCTTTGATAATTCTCTTATAAAAGCTGTAAGCAACGAGGTGTCTGTTCCAATTATCGCAAGTGGGGGTATGGGTAAAACTCAAGATTTAATTGATGTAGTTAAAGTAGCTGGCGCCGATGCAGTAGCTATGGCAGATATTCTCCATTACAAGCGCATAGCATTAGCAGAAATAAGGCAAGATGCCATTAATGCTGGCTTGGGGGTAAGACAAATTGAAAACTTCTAAAGTTGTTATTATTAATTACAATGCTGGAAATTTATTGAGTGTTCAGCGTGCATTTGAGTATTGTGGGGTAAAAGCCGAATTAACTTCAGACCATAAAAAAATTCTTTCAGCCTCTAAAGTTGTTTTACCAGGTGTTGGAGCATTTGGCGCAGCCATGGGTGAATTAAAAAATAGTGGATTAGATGATGTTATTAAAGAAATAGATTTTAAAAAAATACCCTTATTAGGAATATGCCTAGGAATGCAGCTCTTAATGCAACAGAGTGAGGAGTTCGGTAACCATAACGGCCTTGGATTAATTCAAGGTAAAGTAATCCCAATTCCACCGTTGCTTAATGGAAAGAAAGTTAAAATCCCGCATATTGGATGGAATATTTTAAATAAATCAAAAAAATTACAAGATAAAGATTTTTCTATTCTAGATAGTGTTAGAGATAAAGATTTTTTTTATTTTGTACATTCATATATGGTTGAATTAGATAATTTAAAAAATTTATTGGCAACCGCAGATTATGGCGGACATAAAATTACATCTATATTAAAAAAAGACTCGATAATAGGCTGCCAATTCCATCCAGAAAAGAGTGGGGAAGTTGGTTTAAAGATAATAAATAATTTTATTAATAGTAAGGGGTAAAGTTAGGTAAATTGCTATGAGCACAAAAAATACAACACAAACATTTTCTAAGATTATAAGAAATAAACGAAAAAAAGTTTTTGATCATAAGGGCTCATTGCTTTGGCTTACTGGCCTATCTGGCTCAGGAAAATCAACGATTGCTTACTTAATTGAAGAGTATTTGTATGAGTCAGGTTATCAAGTTATTGTCTTAGACGGAGATAATTTAAGACAAGGTTTATGTAATGACTTATCTTTTACATTAAATGATCGAGCAGAAAATATCCGAAGAGTAGCTGAGGTGTCAAAAATGCTTGTTAGTATTGGAGTTATAGTTATAGCTGCATTCGTTTCTCCAATAAAAAAAGAACGAAAAAAAATTAGAAATTTATTTTCTAATGAAAAATTTTATGAGATTTACTGCGCAGCACCAATAGAAACTTGTATTAAAAGAGACCCAAAAGGACTTTATTTAAAAGCAAAAAATGGAGAGATAAAAAATTTTACTGGAGTTAACTCTCCTTATGAGCCCCCAATTGATCCGGAACTAGTTTTAAATACTCACGACCTATCAATTAAGGAATGCTTATCAAAAGTCGTTCAATTTTTAAAAGATAGTAAATTTTAATGAAATTATATTCTAAATCACAAACACTTATCACTGGTGTATATAGAACTGGCAGTGAGTATTTGGCACAAATTATTGGATGTAACCCTTCCATTAGTGTAAATATGTATGGAGTAAATGTCCTTAGATTTGTATACGGAAAATATGATCCATTTAGTAAAAAAATAAACTACAGCAAAGCCTTAACTGATGTTGCTAATAGAATTAAAGACAGGTATCAAATTGAAATTAATCTCGATACTATTTTGTCTGAATTAGATTCATTGGATATAGTAAGTTACGGTAAGTTTTATGATATTTTAATGTTTAATATATACATGAAAAAATCATCAAAACATTGGGCGGAAAAGAATCAATTGCTATGGCGAGAAATACCAAAGTTTCTAGAAATGATGCCTAATGGAAAAGCTGTATTGATTTTAAGAGATCCGAGAGCTGTCTTAATGTCATTTAAAAATTATACATATGCACCGAAACCATTATATTTAGAAGCAATTTTTAACTGCTACGATGCTATGAAGCATGCAAAAATTTTTCAAAGAAATTTTCCGAAACAGGTTCAAATAATAAAGTATGAAGATTTAGTTATAGACCCCCAAAAAATAGCTGAAAATTTTTGGAAATTTATAGGAATAAATGATCGCCATGATGTGAAATTAAAAGATAATTGGGTTGATGTATATGGAAAGAAATGGGAAGTAAATTCTTCATTTTCAATGAAAGATGAAAATTTTAATGCTGGACTGGCAGTAAATAGATGGAAGGCTAAAATCAATGATCAAGAAATAGATTTAACTGAAGAAATTTGTGGTGAATTAATGGAAGAATTTAACTATAAACTATTACTTAACTCTTCTATTAAATCAGGAGCTATCTCAAAAGAAATATTTAAGAATAATTCTAGTCTTATTAATACCTATGAAAGATGGAAAGAGCTTAGTGAAGGAATTCAAAGCTTCCCAACAGACCCTTTAAAACCAGAGAATTGGCGTAATGATTAAAAGGAAAAATTTCTATGAGTAATAAAAAGATTGTTCAAATAATCCATGCAGTAGATACAGAGGGACCGCTATATGAATCAACCTTGGCGAAATTTGAGAGACTTGATGATCTTTTAGGAATAAAAGGCATTCAAGCAACAAATGAAAATTTAGAAAAAATTAGAAAAGGTGAGTTACCTTTGGGTGGAAAAGAAAAAGACGCGATCAATATTCTGAATGGACATTTAACTAATTACAATGATACATGGGACAAAATTGATGAGATGCTGTCAAGGCTATTTAATAATAAATTTAGAACTAAACTATTAGATTCATATGGGCAAGGATGGGTATTTAATTGGCATTGTTTAGATCACGTTGGGTTTGAATACAATCCAAGAAGAAGGGATATGGGCTACCATAATATTTATGACCACTATAAAGATTATCTTAAAACAAATACAAATACGAAAGATGCTATTCATTGGCATTTTCATCCAATGTCAACGTATAAAGATGCTCATCGATGTGCAACATCTTTCATTAATTCACCAGAACTTTATCAGATATTAACTCGGAGAATAATTGAGCGAAACTGGTTCCCAACAGTTTTTCGTGCAGGGTTTCAAACTGAACGTCCAGATAGTAATTGGTTTCTAGAGCAATGGATACCATTTGATATATCAAATATGGGCTTAGATGATCCTTCTGAATATGAAAATACAACTGATTTTAGAAATGGACGCTCAGGGGATTGGAGAAGAGCTCCATCTGATTGGTCAATCTATAATCCAAGTCATGATGATTATCAGGTTCCTGGTAATTGTAGAAGAACTATTGGAAGAGCATTGAATGTTTTAAATAGAATTGCAACAATTGATCAGTCTGAAATGAATAAAGCGTTTAAGAGAGCAAACGATGGACTTCCAACCCTTGTTGGAATGGCTAGTCATGACTTTCGAGATCTAGAACATGAAGTTGATTTTATAAGAAATTTAATTACAGAATCTTCAAAACTATACCCTGATGTTAAGTTCCAATTTTGTGAGGGAGTTGAAGGGTTCCAAAAAGCAATTTGGGAAAACAATGTTCCAAAAACTAAATTAAATTTTGAAATTATTTACAATAAAGCGAGTGAAAAAGATGTCCCAAATATTGAAGTAAAGTTACTGGAGGGAGATGTATTCGGACCACAACCATTTTTAGCTATTGAAACACGATCAAGAAGGTTTATACATGATAATTTTGATTTTTCAATTAAAGGTGGAAGTTGGCACTATGCATTTCATGGGGATACTCTACCGATAGAAGATGTTGCAAGAATAGGGGTGGCAGCAAACGATCAATATGGGAATTTATGTATTAAAAGACTAGATTTTACGACAGACAAAACCCCATGTCCTTTTTAAAACAGTTAATTTATGAGAAATTTAGTGTAGTAATTAATGACAAACTTGGTGTTAAGTTAGATAAAAATAATCCAGATAGCCTTCCTTTATCATATATTCACCCAAAAGATGGAAGGGCGCTAAGGTACCATTACGATGAGTTTATGATTCAATGGATACCGAGATTAAAAGATGAAATTATCAAGAAAAATAATCTCAAAGAATGGAGAAAATATTTTGGAGACGACCTTTTAGATACATTCATAGAGCAATCCCTTTATTTAGAATTATTGATAACAAGTAAAGCTCTTTTTAGAAGAAAATTTTATGCTGAAATGAAATGGCAATGGAATAAACCCGTATATATAAACCCAGAATTAGCTAAAGCAGTTTTTGACACTTACCCAAGCATTATAAAAGAAACAATTAGGGAATCACTAACAATAAAATTTAAAGATCATTTTAAAAATTTCATTAAAAACTTATATCTAGCATTATTAAACTCCATCTTTTTTTTAAGGAATCAACAACCACAAAAATTACCCAATAGTAAAATTTGCATTGAATTAGCTGAGGGCATTGATCCATCTGGGAAAAACGATGCCTTTTGGATGAGAAATAATGGTATAGATCCAAAAAATGTACTATTCCTTATCGAGCCTCAAAATTTAATTTCAATGGATGTTAAAAAAACTTTAGATTATGCAAAAAAAATAGGTGCAAATTTAGTATCAACAAACCCTTTTAGTGCAAAAAAATTAAATATACCATTTTGGAAGCCTAGAGTTAATCTTAATAAAACATACACCGTGCATTTAGAAGATAAAAAAATAAATAAATGGTTATTATTTAAGTTAAAAAAAGCTAGCAAAAGAATTGAGTATTGGAAGGCATTTTTTTCTTATTATAATATTGTTGTTTACCAACATTTTTCTGAGTTAAATATAGAGGGCATAATTAGAAGAGCTGCAGCTAGCTCCTTAAGTGCAATTGAGGTTGGAAGGATGCGCTCTCAGTTCTTTGAAAAAGCCTCCCCAGCTTACTTCTTCGAACACGAGGTAAATTTTGTATGGCATAGAAATGTCTTAAAAATTTTAAATTACTCTAGTAGAGAATTAAAATACCTTATCGAAATAGGCTATCCGTATGATTATATTTGTAAGGACAGAGTTGACTTCTCATCGAGGGCTATTGCATCAAATTTTAACAATCATATATCAAGAATTTGTATTGTATATGACAACCACCCCAGTCATGATAATCATATTTCCCTGAAACAAGTAAATGATTTTTATACTTCAATTATCGATACTTTAAAAAAATTTTCTCATATTGGAATAATAATTAAAAGTAAAAAGCCACATATTTTAAAAAAATTACCAGGTATTTATGATGAATTACAAAATTTAGTTGATTTAAAAAGTTGTATGATAATTTCAAGTTCTGCCGCATCAACAGCATATTATTCATTGAATTCAGATATTGCCATAGGAATGCCTTGTTCTACTGCAGTTTGTGAATCAGCTTTGTTAGGCTGTGATGTTGCTATGTACGATCCATCAGGTGCAAGTCGAACAAAAGATAAGTCATTTAAAAATATTACATTCAATCAAATAAATGAATTCAGTGCATTTCTAACTACAGTTTTATCATCAAAAATTAAAAATAACTTTCAAAATGAGTTTAAACGAGAGATATCAAAAGTTTTTGTAAGATCTGCTAGTAAAAATACTGAAGATTTTTTACTATTATATTTAAAAAATCATAGCTATTTATTAACAAAGGAGCAAATTTTAAATAAAGTACTCGTCATATTTAATAAGAATCATTTTACTAGTAAGGTTATTCCAAATAGAATTTAAAAATTATGATAATTTCGTACCTACAAGATAAGTATTACTCTAAGAATCATCTCTCTAAAGAGACATCATCGCATTGGAATAAGTATGGAAAATCCCAGGCATTAAATTTAATCGATGAAAAGTATAAATTATCAGGCTCGGGTTTTGGAGATTTTGTTACAAATAGTCCATTAAATATTTTATTGTCAATCCCATCAAGAATGCTTATCAGCTACCTTTTAAGGAATTCAGATTCGAGCATAATAACTCTGACAAAAAATATTGCTAAAAAACATAATAGACTCTTCTCTTATGATATGGCTAGAATGATTTTAACTGTAGAGATTTTAAAAAAAAATATTAATCTAAATAACATGACTATAGCTATCATTGGTGACGGTTATGGAGTATTGGGAACTATTTTAAAAGGTCTTTTTCCTTTAGTTAGAATAATATTCATTAATTTAGGTAGAACGTTGGTATTTGATGTTTACTACACTCAAGAATATTTTCCAACCCATCAACATAATTTGATTACTAACAACAAAACTAATCTATCAGATGATTTTAACTATATTGAAGCAGAAATTTCAGACAGTATCAATATAAGTGCTGATTTATTTATTAATACAGTTTCAATGCAAGAAATGAACCATGAGATTATAAAAAAATATTTCAAATTAATTAGAAGTCAAAACAAGAATACTTGGTTTTATTGCTGTAATCGCATTGAAAAAGAACTGCCTGATAAAACAAGAACTAATTTCTTTGATTACGGATGGCTTTCAACAGACAATATTATTTTTGATGAATTATGCCCTTGGCAGAAATGGGGAGTGAAAAATAGACCTCCTTTTATTTTTAAATTCGAAGGGTTAATACAACACAGATTAATAAAGATTACTAAAAATAAAATAAAATGAAAATTTTAGGGATAGCTTATGATAAGGGTCCAAAAAATTCACTTTCTCCATTTTTGAATGATAAGGACTTCACAATTTTATCGGATTACATGGTTGAATCAATCGATCACTCAAAAAAAATTATTGAAAAGCATAAACCAGATGTAATTCTTATTGGAACATCAACAAGTGATAATGGCATTATCATTGAAAAATTTTTTAGAATTTCAGCTACCCAAATGAATATTCCTCTAGTTTGTGTTGAAGACTATCCGGGCAATTATCTTTCTTATGATGAAGCAATTCCTGACTTACTTCTTGTCGAAAGCGAGTCGGTAATCAAAATGTTAAAAACAAAATTTGGCAAATTGTCACCGAAATTTCAAACTGGTGCAAATATAAGATATGCTAAATATAAAAATTGTTACCAAAAAAATAACATTCTATTTTTTAACAATCGTTCCCCAGATATTCTTTGGATCGGACAACCTGATACATACAATTGTAAAAAAGTTTTATTACGTATTCTTCCTGAATTAAGGAGACTTAATGCAAGGCTTCTTTTTAAAGCTCATCCAGATGATGAAGGATATTATAATAGTGAGTATAGAACGCTACTATCAAATAAAAATTTCAAGATTAAGGATATCTCATCCCTTACATTCCAAGAATGCTTAAAATTTGAACCAAGATTAGCCATTACTCAGTACTCATCATTAGCAATTGAGGCAAGTTTCAATCAAATACCAACTATCCATTTTCTTTATGATGATATAGCTAGTATTTTAACTAAAACTAAGGGTTATGATATTCCTTTTTACGTTAAAAGTGGTGGATCTCTTGTGATTAATTCAATTAATAATCAACACATTTTTATTGAAAAAATACTTAATAATCATACATTTAGAAATAAAATTATTGAAAATTTTTTTAAATATTTTAATGATTTAGAAAATATTGAAGAAGATTTCAAGAGTAAAATCTTTAATTTAAAAAAGTAAGTTTATTTTCTTTATGTTCAAAATTGAACATATCTTAAAAATAATGTAATATTACTATATATGAATAAAAATAAAGTTATTATACCTATAAGAAATGCTGATTCTAATCTTAGATTTCTTCAAGATAATCTTTTGAGAGATGGGAGCGTGGACTTTAGTGATAGTAGTTTAGAGTCGCTTTTATCAAAATTACCAAATGAAAAACCATTAACTAAACTTTTACACCCGGAAGTTAGGTATGAAGTCACTGATCATTGCAATGCTTCTTGCATTATGTGCCCAAGAGATGAGCATGAGCATGGCCGCGCGCATGGCATTATGGATCAAAAAAAGTATGAGAAAAGTATTGATGAAGTAATAAAGCTTGGAGCAAAGCAGATCGTCCTCACTGGATTTGGTGAGCCTATGTTAGATAAAAATTTAGAATTAAAAATTGCATATGCAAAAAAAAATGGACTATCAACTTACATTATTACGAATGGTTCGGTTTTAAACAGTAAGCGAGCTCAAAAAATTCTAGAGGCTGGTCTAGATGAGATGAGAGTAAGCTTCTACGGTATGGGTTCAGATACATATAATACCGTTATGCAAGGTCTTGATTTTGAAAAGACGCGTGATGGACTTTTAAAGTTTATTAAATTAAGAGATGAATTAAAATTCAAGACTAAGATACAAATATCTTATTTAACACTTCCAGAAAATGCTAAAGATGAGCAACACTTCAAAGAATACTGGGAGCCCCTAGTGGATGCAATTGAGATATGGCGACCACATAATTTTGGAGACGGTAGAGATTATCGAGATAGAGAGGATGAAGTAAGGTTGAAGGATAAAGTCACTTGTGGGAGGCCTTCAACAGGTGCTTTACAAGTACAATGGGATGGGGAAGTTATCCCTTGTTGCTATGATTATAATAATAAAATTATATTAGGTAATGCATTTGAGCAACCTATTCTTGAAGTTTTGAATGAAAAAAAATATCGGCTTCTTCGGTATGCTCATAATAATGGGTTATTTGGCATCTTTCCATATTGTGATCAGTGCGATCAGCTCCTTCCACATGCAGATGCATTGGTCTACACTAACAGGCATAATCTTCCAGCTGAAGAAGCGGTTAAATTATCTAATACAGATTTATATAATCTCTCAGATGGCGAATCAATCAAAAATGAAAGTTTGAACGAGAGCTATAAATCATAATTAAAAAATATTAAGTTGACTGAATCTCAATATAAGTGGCTATGTAGTTTTTGTAACGATATAATTCTCCAAAAAAATATTCATTTTATTCCTTGGCTGAATATAATCAGAGAGCATCCAATATTTTTAAAAAATTATGAAAATATCTTTCAAAAGAAAAGCGCCTTAAGCTACCAATCACATTTACAATATAAGAAATTTAAATACATCGTTTGGTGGATTATTCATTTAACTAGCTGCATTCCCTTAAAGAAAGAAAGTAAAAATTTAGTTATTAAAAGTCAAAGAAAGAAGTTAGATTATTTATTTATAAGTCATAAGTTAATTAATGATTTAAGCAATTCTGATAATGACTTCTACTTTGGTTCAGTACCTCATGATATGGTCAAAATTGGTTACAAGATTAAGGTTCTTGCTATAAATCATTCGCCAAAAAATGAGAGAAAAAAAGTAAGTGATTTTTATGAGCTATTAGATAAAAAAATAAATTTTTTCTCTGAAATTTTGATTCATAATAAGTTAAAAAAACAATCAAATCGACTAAAAAAAATTCTTATTTCTTCAAAAGATATTTTAGCTAAAAAAATATTACAAAAATCATTGATCGAGGCAATGGCTCCAAGCGCTCATTTTGTTGGAAGAATGGAAGTTCAAATTAAAAGATATGTTGAGCAGTACAAACCTGACGTTTTGATAACAACATTCGAGGGTCATTCTTGGGAGAAAATAGTTTTTGCTACTGCAAAAAAAATTAATCCTGATATAACCTGTATAGGGTATCAACATTCACACCACTTTAGATTGCAGAATGGTATAAGATTTATGAAAGATACAAATTTCAATCCTGATATTATTTTTACTTCTGGCAGTAATGGTAAAAAATACTGCGAGCAAATATTTCATAATCTACCCATTTTAAATGTTGGAACTAAACGAGTTCTGGTTTCAAATTCTATGGTAGAAAAGAATTTAGCTATTAAAGGCGAGGTATGTCTTGTTGTCCCAGAAGGGATTATTGATGAATGTATTAAGATATTTGATTATTCAATTTTATGCGCAAAAAAAAATCCATCCGTACAATTCATTTTCAGACTTCATCCTATAATAAGTCTTAATCAGTTGATAAGTAAAAATAGTATATATAAAAATATACCAAGCAATATTATATTTTCGAATAATTCCTTGATCGAAGACGCTAAAAAATCAAAATGGGCTTTATATCGCGGATCAACTTCTATTATTGAGATCTGTAAGGAAGAGGTAATGCCAATCTATTTAGAATTCAAAAGTGAATTATCAATTGACCCACTTTTTAATGTCAATCAATTTAAATCTAATGTTACTAACATTGATGATTTTGCTAATATAATTTCCTTGGATAACACAGAAAATATAAAAAAAATAATTGAATACTGCGATACTTTGTTTTCGAAACTGGATGCGTCATCATTCAAAAAAAATAAAATAAAGGAAATTTTAAGAAATTATGATTAGTATAATAATCCCAACAAAAAATCGTCCACAAGATCTTTATAAAGCAATTAAATCCATCATCAATCAAAAAATTAAACCCGATGAACTAATTGTGGTTGATCAAAGTATTGATAGTTCATCTAAAAATTTGATTGAAGATCTTTTCAAAGTTAATCAAAATATAATTTTAAATTATGTATTGGATTCTAAAATTGACGGTCTTGTTAAGGCAAAAGATTTTGGCGTTAATATATCCAAGGGTGATTTAATTTTGTTTTTGGAGGACGATGTAGTGCTGGAAGTTGATTATCTAGCTGAAATTATTAAAGGTTTTGATACCAATCCCTTAATGGTAGGTTGTTGTGGAAATATAACAAATCATCCCAAATATAGTGTTATTAAGAAGTTTATTTTTCATTTTTTTCATTTAAGCTTATTTAAAGATAATCGAATTGATTTTTTTGGTACTCAATACTCTCAAAATGAATCATTTATCTCAACTGATAAAATTTGTGGAGGTATTTCGGCCTGGAAGAGGGATGTGTTTAATAATATTTCTTTTGATACTAAAAATAATTTCCATATGCTAGAGGATATAGATTTTTCAACTAGAGTTGCTAGTTTTTATGGAAACAGACTTTTCATTAATTTGAATGCAAAATTGGAACATAATTTTTCAGAATTTAACAGGGAATACTATGGCCCTCGACAATATAGAAAAATAAGAGAATATGTTATGTACTATAAAAAAAGAAAGAGTATAAATAATTCTTTGATTTTTTTTATTTGGCTTATGATTGGAATGTTCTTTGAAGCAACTTATGAATCAATAAGAATAAGATCACTCACTCCAATTTTAGGGTATTTTAATGGTTTATATAAGGGGTGTTTTGAAAAACTAATTTCATAAACATCAGGGGTTTTACTATGAAAAAAAAAATATGTTTTGTTGCTTCAGCTAAATACCCTGTTACCGCTTTCCTGATTAATCATATTAGACAATTGTCGAAACATTATGACGTTTCTTTAATTGTTAACACTGATGATGTTAATTTTTTGGCCCATGCTGGGATTAATATTAAAGTATTCCCTGTAAGCATTAGCCGAAATATTGATTTAATAAATGATCTTAAATCATTTATTGCTATCTTCTTTATTATCAGAAGGAATAAATTTTCTGCAGTCCACTCATTAACCCCAAAAGCTGGATTTTTAGCTATGATGGCAGCATTTATTAACCTTACTCCACTTAAGATACATACTTTTACAGGGCAAATTTGGGCTCCTTTATTTGGCATTAAAAGAAAATTTTTAAAATTATTTGATAAATTTACTGTTTTTTTTTCTGATCACAATATTGTTGATAGCCAATCACAATTAGACTATTTACTTTTAGAGAATATTCTAGATAAGAATAATTCTTATGTTTTTGGTAATGGTTCAATCTCTGGAGTTGATCTAAATAGATTTAAATTTAATAAAAGCTTGCGAATTAAGACAAGAAAAGAACTTAGTATTCCAGATAATGCCTTTGTATTTGTTTTCCTTGGAAGGCTTAAGTTAGATAAGGGTGTTATTGATTTAGCTAAGGCTTTTTCAAAACTTTCTAATATAAATTGTTTTTTATTATTTGTGGGTCCAGATGAAGAAGCAATGAGAACAAAAATTAGATTCATTTGCAAAGATAAAATAGACTTTCTTCGCTTCGTTGATTTTACTAATTATCCAGAAAATTATCTTAATGCTTCAGATACTCTTAACTTACCAAGTTATAGAGAAGGTTTTGGAAGTGTTATTATTGAAGCAGCATCCGTTGGCATTCCATCCATAGGCTCAAATATATATGGTATTTCTGATGCAATTGTTGATCGTAAATCTGGCTTTCTTCATAATCCTGGAGATATTTATCAAATGAGTCAGTATATGAAAACACTATCAAGCTCTCATCTTACTGCTTCGAAGATGGGCACTTTTGCAAAACAAAGAGTTAATGATAAATTCGATGCAAATTTTATCACTAAGTTATGGTTAAATTTTTATGCGAAGTATTTATAGGATCGTATTTAATTATGACTCTGATAAAATAAATAAATGATAGTTACTAATCTTAATTCTTTTTTAGTTTTATTTTTTTCATTCACTTTAACAGTCATTTTGATATGGACTATTCTACATTTTAATTTATTTTTAAATATACAAGATAAACCAAATATAAGATCATTGCATAAGGAGTCTAAGCCCAGAATGGGCGGTATGATATTTATGCCAATTATTTTGTTGATGTGGTTTTTCTCCGGTCTTGATACACCAATATATTTAACGCTTACTGTGATCGGTTTGATGACTGTTTCATTTTTAGATGATTTAAAAAATACATCTGCTGTACTTCGCTTAATTTTTCACATCATTCTTATATTATTTTTTGTCTTATGTCTTGATATCAGCCTTAATCTATTTTATTTAGGGCTTGTCGCTTTGTTTCTTGTTTGGATGTCCAATTTATTTAATTTTATGGATGGATCAGATGGGATGGCTGCTGGAATGGCTGTTATAGGATTTTTTTCTTACGCAATTACTTCGTATATTGCAGGTGATTATAGTTTTGCTTTGAAGAATGGGATTATCATGACGTGTTCTTTAAGTTTTTTATTGTTTAATTTTTCATCTGCTAAAATTTTTATGGGTGACGTAGGATCAATCTCGTTAGGTTTTCTTTCAGGGGCAATGGGCATTATCGGTTGGCAAAAAGAATTATGGCCTCTTTGGTATCCATTATTAATTTTTTCACCTTTTATTGTGGATGCAACCACAACACTTTTAAAAAGAATTATTAAAAAAGAAAAATTTTGGCAGCCACACAGAGAACATTATTACCAAAGATTAATTTTGTTGGGATGGAGTCATAAAAAAACAGCGCTTGTTTCATATGTTGTTATGATATGTTTATCGCTTATTAGCTTATATAGTAAATTTATTCATAATCATGAATCTATTTTAGTTATCATATTTTTAGGATATTTTTTTTCGATGCTTTATATAGATATAATATGGAAAAATTATTTACTTAACAATATAGGAGGGGATAAAAATTGAGCTATTTTAAAATTAATATTAGAAATTCTATTGTTTTAACTCATGATCTACTTGCAATCATCTTCGCCTGGGTTACTTCTTACTTACTAAGATTTAATTTTATTATTCCACTAGAACATTTAGACTTTATGCTTAATAATCTATTAGCTATAGTGCTAATTCATGTAGCTTTTTTTATTGGTTTTAGAGTATTTTTAGCTTCATGGAGATTTTCAAGTTTAAATGATTTGATTAAAATCTCACTTTCAATTTTTATTTCAAGTTTAATTGTATTTGTATTTTTCTTACTTTCCTATGACCTTATTGGTATCCCTCGTTCGGTATTAATTTTAAATCCAATATTACTTATTTTGTTTATGGGCGGTAGTCGACTGTTATATAGAGCGCTAAATGAAAATATTCTCTTAAGTTTAAATCAAACAAAAAATAGAGGTAAAAATGTTGTCGTACTTGGTTCTGGAAAAGAGGCTATAGGGCTTATTAAAAATTTAAAGACAAATTTACAATGGAATATTATTGGTTTATTTGGTAATGATAAAACATTAAATGGGAGAGAGATTTCTGGGATTAAAATGCTAGGCCCCGTAAATAATCTAGCCATTGTCCATAAGAAAAACAATATTGATAGTGCAATAATTGCAATGCCTAAAGCCGAATATAAAGATAGGAGATCTGCATTAAAGTTAGCAAACTCTTTAGGCATTGAAGTTTTAACAATTCCTGCAATTGATGACTTAATGTCAGGTCAATTAAATGTCTCACAAGTCAGAAAGGTAGATGTTGAAGATCTTTTGGGAAGAGAAAAAATTAAACTTAATAATTCTGGATTAAATAAATTATTGAATAAAAAGGTTGTTTTAGTTTCTGGAGCGGGCGGCTCTATTGGGGCTGAGTTATGCAGACAGCTTATTAAGTTCAAGCCAAAAACTATAGTTTGTTTAGATATATCTGAGTACGCTCTTTATACATTGGAGCAATCATTTATTAATGAAAATATTAAACCAAAATTAATATATGTTGTTGCAGATGTTAAGAATGAAGAGAGAATTACTAAAATAATTAAAAGATTTTCTCCGGCAACTGTTTTTCATGCTGCAGCATATAAGCACGTACCATTAATGGAAAAAGAAAATGTATCAGAAGCGCTGCTTAATAATTCCTTCGGTACTTATATTTTGGCTGAGATTTGTCAAAAACTTAATGTTAAAAAATTTATTTTAGTCTCGACTGACAAAGCTATTAACCCAACAAATGTAATGGGTGCTAGTAAACGTTTAGCAGAAATTTTATGTAAGAAGCTGCAAAATAAGAATGGAACTCAATTTATTATGGTTAGATTTGGAAATGTTCTCGGGAGTAGCGGAAGCGTAATACCTTTATTTAAAGACCAAATTGAAAAAGGGGGCCCTATTACCGTTACACACCCTAAAATAACTCGATATTTTATGGCAATTCCAGAAGCTGCTCAATTAGTATTGCAGGCTAGTTTGATTGGTGAAGGTGGTGATATCTTTGTTCTTGAAATGGGCGAACCTATTAGAATTCTTGATTTAGCTAAGGATATGATTAATTTGTCTGGCTTGCAAGAGGATGAAATAGATATTAAATTTACTGGTTTACGATTAGGTGAAAAGCTATATGAAGAGCTGCTTGCTGACGATGAAAAAACTAAGCCAACATCACATACTAAGATAAGAATTGCTAACGCGACTAATCAAGATGAAAAAATATCAATAATTAATATAATTAAATGGATTAAATCTACGAAAGATTTAAATGAAAGATTAATTAAGAAAGAGTTAGGTGGATGGGTAAAGGAGTATAAATCAGATAATAGATGAATTCTAGATTTCTAGTATGTTGATTGGATTTGAAATATCTTGATATATCTCAAAATTGTCCCACCCATTTGCTTCAGAGTAACCATAGGAAGCTTTTATAAATCTTAGTTCATTTTCTTTTGCACATAAAGCATCGTTTAATGTATCACCAACAAAAAAAGATTCCTGGAAATCAATTTCATTGGCCAAGATAGATCGAACTAATTCGGATTTATTTCTAATTTTTTTACTTTCTGAATTTAAACAAGCTACCCAATTAAAATAATCCCCCCAGTTAAGGTGATCAATAATTTTTAGAGTCGGCTCTTTTCTTTTATTTGTGGCAATTGCAATTTTATTCCCTCTATATTTTAATTCTTTAAGTATTTCATTTACACCTTTGTAAGCATTAGTTTTGGAGAGTAAGATTTGATCATACTCATATTTAAACTCTGAAATAAAGTCTTTAAGTTTATGCGAAAATTCCTTACCTAGTATAACTTTTGCAGTTTCAGATAAAGTGGGCCCAATTTGAAGATTATTTACAATATTGATTTGTTGTGGGGCGATATTTTTGATAACTTTTTCATAGCATAATTTTATTGCTGGAGCTGAGTCAATTAATGTCCCATCAAAATCAAAAATCCAATTTTTAACTGAACTCATTACAGGGTAATCCATTTACCAGTAAGAATACTTCCTTGAAGTGCTTCTAGTGTTTTCGAGTTCCAGATTGCATCTTCACTATCTAATTTAAGATTAAGGTGTCCCAATATTGCATCATTAAAATGTTTAATTTCTAAATTAAAGTGGTTAGCTGTTGGAACAACTTCTTCTTTAAGTCCTGATTTTTCAGTCGAATAAATTATTTTTGCTGGTAAATTATCTGGCTGCCAGATTTGAGGACATTTTAGTCTTCCACTTTGACCAAATACTTCGAATTCAGATCTCCGAACACATTCGAAGCTAATATCAAATGTTGCCTTTTTATCAAAACCGAAATCAATCATACCGGTGGTTGATATATCTGCACCCTGCTCATTAAGTTTAGATTGCGCATATACTCGTTTTGGATTTTCCTTAAAGCAGCTTCTTATTGTATGAATAGCATACGGACCAATATCCCAAAGGGCTCCGCCACCATTGGCTATAGATCTATTTATTCGATAAAATCTAGCAGCCTGAATGGGAAATGAAAACATTGAATGTGCATAGTTAACATCCCCTAAAATACCAGAGTTGATAATATTTTGTATGCGATCAAATTGAGGGTGAAATACATACATAAAGCCCTCCATAATCTTAACATTGTTTTTTTTTGCTGAATCAACAAGCAACTCCACCTCTTTAGATTTTATTGCCATTGGTTTTTCAATAAGAACGTGTTTATTATTATTGATTGCTTTTATTGCTGTTTCAGTGTGCTCTTCGTTTGATAGCGGGATATAAATAACATCTATTTCTCTGTTATTTAAGATTGAATCAAAACCCGTATGACATTTAATATTTTCGATTTGGTCGGGAGCAAATTTGTGGACAGATTCTTTTGCAGAATTTTCTCGACGACTTCCAACAGCAACTAACTCTCCGCGAGCACTCCCAGTTATAGCTGGAATAAGTTTTTCATTTACTCTTGCAGCACCTAATATTGCCCATCTAATTTTTTTCATTTTCCTCTTCTTTTACTATTTATTTATTTGTTTGTTTCCCAATATGGTCTTCCCCTCTAGTTTTAGCAAGGTTAATTTGTTTTTGTCTTTCTTTTAAGTTATTTTTTTTTGCTACAGAAGTTTTTTTAATACAGTAACAACATGAAATACCTTCAATATATTCATCAGATTGAATTTCTTCTGGCGACAGTGGATGTCGACATGCATAACATTGATTGTATTTCCCTTCTTTTAATTCACTAGTAACTGCAACTCTCTGATCAAATACAAAACATTCACCTTGCCATTGGCTTTTCAGTTGTGGAATTTCTTCAAAATACTTTAAAATACCTCCCTTTAAATGATAAACTTTTTCAAATCCTTCTTCTATCAAATAAGAACTTGCTTTTTCACAACGAATACCACCAGTACAAAACATAGCAATTTTTTTATTTTTGGCTTGGCTTAGATTTTTTTTGACATATTCAGGAAACTCTCTAAATGAAGATGTTTTAGGGTTTATGGCATTTTTAAAAGTCCCTATATCAACTTCGTAATTATTTCTTGTGTCAATAAGAATTACTTCAGGGTCATTAATTAAATTATCCCAATCCTCCGGCTTAACATATTTACCAACTTTAATTGCAGGACTAACTTCTGGAATACCTAAGGCTACTATTTCTTTTTTTAATCTTACCTTCATACGGTAAAAAGGATTCTTATCTGACCATGATGCTTTGTATTCTAGGCGCTTAAACACATTTAAAAATTTTTGATCATTTTTTATGAAGTCATGAAATTTTTTAATATTCTCTTCTTTGCCTGAAATAGTGCCATTAATACCTTCATGAGCAAGAAGTATTGTGCCTTTGAGTGATTTTTTGTCACAATAATCTTGAATACAAGTCTGAAGACTCTTAGCGTCATCGATGGTAACAAAATGGTAAAAGGCTGTAGTTAGGAATGCAGGCATAATTAAACTATCTAAATAATTTTAATATTGTATTCTATGTATAAACATAAATGTAAAGCTTTATGGGAAGTAAGCCATTTATTTTGTTAGTAAAAAATGTTATTTTAACGCTCTTTGCAGGATGCAATGAATATAAAATTGGAGAATACTAATATGGCTATCGAAAAAACTTTATCAATTATCAAACCAGATGCAGTTAAAAAAAATGTTATTGGAGAAATTTATAGTCGGTTTGAGAAGGCTGGCTTAAAAATTGTTGATGCTCAAATGATTTCACTTTCTAAAGAAGAGGCCGAGGGCTTCTATGAGGTTCATAAAGATAGACCTTTTTTTTCAGACCTTGTTGCATTCATGATATCAGGCCCCGTTATGATTCAAGTTCTTGAAGGAGATGATGCAGTTAAGTTAAATCGGGATTTAATGGGCGCAACAAACCCAAAAGAAGCAGATGTAGGGACAATTAGAGCTGATTTTGCTGATAGTATTGATGCTAATGCAGTTCACGGTTCTGATTCTTCAGAAAATGCTGCTATCGAGATTGATTATTTTTTCGGATAAATTAATTTTTGGATAATTTACTTGAATTTAATCGGGAACAATTAACTAAATATATTGAGCAGTTTGGTCATAAGCCTTACCGTGCAAAACAACTTTTACGTTGGATATATTATTTTAATGAGAATAATTTTGGAGCTATGACGGATGTTGCTAAGTCGTTTCAAGTTACTCTTACAGAAAATGCAGAAATTCAAACACCCCAAATTATCTTTGATAAGCTATCTTCAGATGGCACAAGAAAATGGCTGCTAAATGTTGGAGCAAGTAAT
>Ga0315339_1000677_pt1 | contig 38678 bp, 35 predicted proteins | sample ASW17metaG_FD_204514 | JGI IMG/M metagenome (GOLD analysis project Ga0315339, IMG submission 204514) | Ammonia-oxidizing marine archaeal communities from Pacific Ocean, United States - ASW #17 | ecosystem: Environmental > Aquatic > Marine > Oceanic | place: USA: California | collected 2016-12-05 | reverse complement strand
GGTGGGAAGACGTAAGATATTATGGTTTTGTTGAAGATTTATCAAAACTAAATGCATTTATTATAACACATGATAAAGATGAATATAATTCTCCAAAAGATTATTCATCATTTTCAAATTTAAATTCTGTTAAATTTTTAAATTTAACTCAATCAGGATGTAAAAAAGCAGAACCCTCAAAAACTTATCATGGTATAGCACTAACTAAATGTTATGGTGATTATGAAACGAAAAACAAAAATATAATTAAATATTTAGAAGGAATATTTTAAAAAACTTTTAAGTAAAATCCCGACATGTGCCCGACAAAAAGTAATCTAAACGTTAATCAGCATTATAAATAAAGATAAGTAGAAGGGTGGTAAGGGGCGTTCTGTTACCCGGTGCCCCGGACCGTGCTTTTATAATTAACCTAAGTTAATTATGCAGCAATAGCGTAACTTTCGTTAGCATTTATAAATTAGCCCGTCACGGTGGAACAATCCCGAACGAAAGAATAGCCTTTAGTCACCCGTCGATCCTATTTCACCCCCATAAGTTGTAATGGTGGAGGTGGTGGGTACTGCCCCCACGTCCGTAATGGTTATTACGAAATTCGTTTATCGTCGTAGTTGGAAAACCAACAAAAATAATATAATTGATTATAGGTAGCAATCAACAAATTTGTACTTTGATAAAAAAATATTACCTATATCTATTAATAATAATTTTTTTTACACTGTCATTAAAATGGGTTTTGTCGATATCTGAGTTTGGCTTAAGTCTAAATTCATTATTACTTTTTAATATAAAAGATATTCAGTATTTTCCTATTGTTTATTCATTGTCAGATTTTAATCTTTCTCCCACATATTTGGAGGATATCCATACAGATAAAGTTATTGGCTTTCCATTACTCGGAACCTTAGTCCATTCTTTACTTTTTAATCAAATAGGAATTTATTCATTTATTATTTTAGAATATTTTTTTCAAATAATTTTTTTAATTGTTGTATTCAAAGTTTTTATAAAGGTTTTTGAGGAACATAGAAAATCTTTTTATTTTTTGATTTGTCTAATGTTGTTGTCATCTATAGTTGCAATTTTATCGATCTATCAAAATAATATGGTTTTCCAAAATTTATACTCATTATTTGACAGCAATTTAGGTACACGATTTCCAAGACCCTTAATTACAGGAATATTAATATTTTTAACATTTTATTATATTTTAGACTTTCAGCATCAGCTAAATAAATCTTTTCATAATACCTATGTTGTCAAAATTTCAATTGTTTTAGGGTTGTTGTTAAACACTTTTTTTTATTATTTTATAATATTTTTAATTTTGTTAATTATAATTTTTTTAATAAATATTAATAAAAAATTATTTTCTATAATAATTTTTAAGAAATTTTTATTATTCCTAACAATATTTTTATTTGTTGCATCACCTTTTGTTTTTCAACAAATTTATTCCGAGTCAGACTATTCAATAAGAGTTGGATTAATACATTTAGAAAACGAAAAAAAATATTATTTAATTAGTTATTTTTTAAAAAAATTAATTAGCTTAAAATTTTCTTCCATTATGATCGTTGCATTTCTGTTTTTTTGTTATTTAAATAATTTTTTAAAAAAGATGTGTGAAAAAATAAATATTTTTTTTTATTTTATAATTTCTTCAATATTATCAACTATATTTTTCATAATACTGTCACCAGGTATAATTTCTATTTATCATTTTGCTGATATAATTATGTTTAGTCTGATTTTATATCTATTAATTGGCTCTTTTATAATTATCTATGGATTTATAGAAAAATCAAAATTTTCTAAAAATCTCATTAATAATAAAATAATCATTTTCCTAACTTTAATTTTTTTAATATTTGATGGTTTTTATGTATTTAGTGACTTTAATAAAAAAAAAGAATCTATAAATGAAACTATAAAACTAGAAGAATTTTTAGATGATAAAAATTTATTTAATACCAAGTATAAGCTCTTTTCAAATGATATAGTTGCTTTTAATATTTGGTTGCTCAAAAATAATAATAATCTTTTAGTATCTGATGGTTTTACTAATTCTTTAAAAAACTCTCAAATTGAATATAATTTGATTAATAACTTAAAGCACTTTGGTTTTTCAGATAAAAAATTTAAGGATTTTATTTCCCTTGGTCAAAGTGAAGTCAGAAATAGTTTTTTTTTAGGATTGTTTACTTATCGTTACCAAGCAAACTCGCTATATACCTATTCAGATCTGAAATACTATACAGAAGATTTCCAAGATGTGATAAAAAGCACATCTCCTTTTAGAGCTCAGAATCAAATTATACCTGAAGATGAAAAAGAACGTCTGCTAGAATTATTTTTAAATCACAGTATTGATAAAAATTTAACAGCCGATTATGTAATAATAAATATTTCCAATATTTCTAAACACTTTGAGATTTTAAATGAAGAATATGATGAAATTTTCTCATCTAAAAATTATAAAGTATATTCTAGATAAAATATAAAACTTTATTTTTTAATTATTACTAAAAGTGATTTACCAAACAAATTACCAATTAAATAATCTATACTTTTTGAAAAAGGAATAAGAGAATCCCACACTTTTATCTTTTGTTCAAATTTTTGCTTATAATCTGATGAGGTCAATTTTGACAATAAAGATAGTATATAACCAATCGAGTCATAATATTTTAAATCCAATTTTTTAAATTTTAAACCTTTAAAAATAATTTTAATATCTTTTTTTTCATATCTTTTATAATGACCTACATCTTTATCAAATTTTGAGTATAAATGAGAATAAGCTGGGACATTTATAATCAAATATCCGTTTTTCTTAATTGATTTAAAAGCTTTTAATATTTCATTTTTATCATCTTTGATATGTTCCAATACATCTAGATATAATATTGAATTATATTTTTCTTTTTGAATAGTAAACTTTTTATTATATGTAAAAATCTTTTTATTTTTCCCAAAATTTTTTTTTAGGCCAAGGTACAGTTTTTTTGTTGGTTCATATAAGTCAATTTTTTTTGGACACTCGATATAGTAACTTAAGTTTGTACCGTTTCCTGGTCCAACTTCAGCTATATGACCTTTTATGTAATTCTTAATTAATCTTAATTGATAGTTTCGGAAGTTTTTTGATTTATCAAAAAATTTTAGCTCCCATCCATCATAATTTACATTTAATTTTTTTTTAATCATTTTTAAAATAAATTAATTACTAATACCAAAAGTATAAACGGTTGACGATTCATTTTTATAATTGTGATAGTTTCCTTCAGTTAATAATAAAGTTTTAATTTCAGGAACTAAATTGGAGCTAGAGTAACAACCATCTAAGTGGGATAAGCCAAAATCTAAACTACTTTTAAATATTTTTATTGATTTACATTTATCAGAAATAGTTAATTTTTACATATCAAGTATCTGCTGATTTTTGAATACTCTTTTAAGTTGTAAAATTATTTAGTTATAAGATGTAAACCATCTTGATAGGAAAATTTTAAATTTTAATGATGAGGAATTTTATGAGATTATAGACTTTAAGGATAATTTTAGTGAGAGAAGTAGTTTAATGATGTTTTTGTTTAATTATAAATATCAAGCTAATAGGTTAAAGCAATTTTCATCAAATGATGAATATACTGAAAAAGAACTTAGAATAATCAAAAAAACATCACCATTTAGAGTTATGAGTTAAATAGTACCAAAAGATGAAAAGATTTTATTTTTGAAGAGGTTTTCTAATGTTGATGTTAGTAAAAACAAATACGGACAATTTTTAACATTACTTAACCTGAATGGTATGCCAGAATTTGTTAAGAAAAAAAATTTTGATGGCTTTAAAAAAATATTTTCTTCTAAAAATTATATTTTGCTAAAAAAGATTAATTAATATATTTACTCACTAAATTGAATTACAAATATTAAATTAATAAATGATGATAAAATTAAATTTTATAAAAAAAATACTTCTTATAGTTTTTTCTTCTTTTGTTTTAATTATATTTGCATCTTTCATATACTTTGATGGAAATAAATTTGAAATTAAAGAATTTTTTAAAAAAAATTTAAGCCCTAACAAATTTGCATTTTTTCAAGTTTTATTAGCTAACAAGAGATCAACAAACAAACTGAATAATGATTATAATTCAAAATTTTTACCTTCTACGGAGTTATTAAATCTTGAATTTGATAAAATAGATCTAAGTAATTTATTGTCAGATCAAATAACAGAAGTTGGTTATGCGAAGGGCTATAAAAAAAATGTTAAAGCATCTTTCTATTTAGAATATTATAAAAAAAATTTACTTTTTTTAAGTAAAGATGGAAGGTTATTTTATAATAATTATAAAGATTTGATTAGTAATGTAGAATTAAAAAACATAGAAAATAATTTAGATCTTAATTCAGCTCTTGATATTTTTATAAATGAAAATGTAATTTTTGTTTCTGGAATAAAGAAAATAAATGAATGCTCGTATATCCAAATTTTTAAGGGAGAGATTAATGATTTAAAAAAGATAGATTTTACCAACATCTTTAAATCCAAAGAATGCATGCAACTAATTCAAGCTGGAAGAATGCAAAAGTTATTTAATTCAAATTCAATATTGGTTAGTACAGCAGCAGATATTTTAAAAAACAAAGATGGAATTGACCCTAAGCCCCAAAATGATAATTCTATTTTTGGTAAAACCTTAGCAATAAACTTAAACGATAGTACATTTAATATATTTTCAAAAGGTCATAGAAATATAATCGGTTTATACTCAGATAATGAAATAATTCTTGCAACTGAAAATGGCCCTAAAGGTGGAGACGAAATAAATAAAATAATATATGGTAAAAATTATGGCTGGCCTGTAGCATCTTATGGACAGAAATATAATTTTAAAGGAAGCAACAAATCGTTAGATTACAAGGATAGTCACTTAGATATTGGTTTTGTTGAGCCAATTTATAGTTTTTTACCATCTATAGGAATTAGCGAAATAATAAAAATAAGTAATAAATTTTCAGAAAAATGGAAAAACAATTTCCTTGTGGCCTCACTTAATGGACATCATATTTATAGAATAAGGTTTGATAAAAATTATAGCAAAATAATTTATAAAGAAAAAATTTTTATTGGTGAAAGAATTAGAGATATGATTTATCTTGATGATTATAAGGTAATTTTAATGACATTAGAAAATTCAGGTAGCCTTGGAATTTTAAAAGAACAAGTTTTTAAATAAAATCTATATTTTAGTATTAAGATCAGTAATTCAATTTAGTTTTATAACAATCTCAAAGTCATCAAACATATTTAATGTAACCATATCGCAGGGGTTTTCTGCAGGTAGATTTATTCCCCACTCACGCTTTGCAACACGCACGGTTGAACAATCTCGAACGAAAGAATAGTCTTTAGTCACCCGTAGATCCTATTTCACCCCCATAACTGTAAATGGTGGAGGTGGTGGGTATTGCCCCCACGTGCGTAATGGTTATTATGAAATTCGTTTATTGTCGTAGTTGGAAAACCAACAAAATTAATATATCCATAAAATTAATATAATAAAGAAATTTAAATGAATAAATATTTAAGAATTACAAGTTTGGTGATATTTTTCATTTTAATATCAATTTTAGGAATTTTTTTTTATAAAAATATTTTGGATTTTTTAATCTCTATAGATGTTACAAAATTCAGTTTTTTAGCTACCTATATAACAATTTGTTTAATTTATTTTATTTTTCCCTTACCGGTAACTCTTATAATCATACTGAATGGATACTTATTTAAAGATATTGGTTTTTATATTTCTTTTAGTTTAATACTTTTATCATCGACTATTATATTTTTTTCTTCCAGATTTATTGAGACTTTTTTTAAACTAAATATTAAATATTTTTTCTTAAAAAAAAATATCAAAATAGGAAAATTAACATCAAATAGTTTTTCAATTTTAATTTCCAGATATATCGTTCCATTTTTTTTTCATAATCTTTATTATGGATTGATGAAAATTGATTTTAAGAGATTTTTCATAATTATCTTTTTAGCTGAAATACCAATGACATATGCCATAAATACAATTGGTAAATCTCTTAAAAACTTTACCACAGAAGTAAATTTTTCTATTTATGATCTCTTTATAGACAAAAATTTTTATGTACCTTTTTTCATAATTGTTTTTATTTTCTTTTTTATGAAATGTATTAGAAAGAGTTTATAGATGTGTGGAATTTTTGGTATATCAGCAACAATCAATCCAAAACAGGATTATGATAAAATTATCTTCGACTTAAAGAAATTAATTACTTTAAGTGAAAAAAGGGGGTCTGATACATTTGGAGTTTCATTTAAATTAACTGACAAAACACTAATATACAAAACAAATGAAAAACCAACCGAAGCTGTTAACAAAAAAGATTATAAAAACTTTTTAGAAAAAAATTTAAAAAAAAATCTAAATAATAATTTATTACTTGTGGGACAAACTAGATTGGTTACCAATGGTTCAAAGTTTTCCTACCAAAATAACCAACCACTTGAGTCGAAAAATATAGTTGGAGTGCATAATGGGATTTTTACCAATCTCCAAAATTATGATGAAAAAAAAACAGAGAATCTGGAGGGCTATAATATAAAAAGTGACTCGCTAACTTTTTTTGAAAATATATCTGAATTTACAAAAAACAAGAATTTTGTTAGTCATTACATAGAATATTTAAAAAATACAACTGGAAATTATTCTGTTGCATTACAAGTTCGAAATGAGAATAAAATAATTATTTCATCTAACTGTGGATCTTTATATTATTATTTTGATGAAAATTTTTTTTGTTTCGCTTCTGAGAAAAATATTTTACATGATTTTTTATTAATTTCTAAATTATTTGATTCAAATAAAGTTGTTAAACGTGATATTACTCAATGTTTAAATAAAACAATTGTTTATGATAAAGATAAAAACAGCTTATCTTTAATCAGTCATGAAGAAACAAAAAATATTGATAATAATTTAAATATAAATACAGAATTAAACCTTAATGTTTTTAATAATTTTCAATTCCAAGAAAAAAAATTAAAAAATTTAAAGAAATGTACAAAATGTATATTACCAGAAACTTATCCACACATACATTTCGATAAAGATGGTGTCTGCAATTATTGTTTAAATTATGAAAAACAAATCTTCTTAGGTGAGGATGCTTTAAATAATTATTTAAAAAAGTTTCGATCAAACTCTGATAAACCTGATTGTATTGTGGGATTAAGTGGGGGAAGAGACAGTTGCTATGGCCTTCACTTGCTTAAAACTAAATATGGATTGAATCCTGTTGCCTATACTTATGACTGGGGCTTGACGACAGATATATCAAGAGTTAACGCAGCGAAAGTTTGTGGAAAGCTTGGTGTAGAACATATTATTCGATCTGCAGATATTGAAAAAAAGAGAAAATATGTGAATTTAAATTTATTCTCTTGGTTAAAAAGACCTCATTTAGGAATGCTACCAATTATTCAGGCTGGCGATAAAGGTTTTTATGACTATGGAAGAAAACTTTCAAAGGAATTAAATATTAATTTAGTTGTTCATTGCACGGGGCACCAATTAGAACAAAGAGAATTTTTTTTAGGTTTCGCTGGCATTAGTCAAAAGCTTAAAAACAATCAAAGAATGTATTCTTATAATATTAAAACTAAATTAAAAATGTTGTATTGGTATTCCCTACAATTCATTTTAAATCCATCATATATTAACTCAGCATTATTAGATAATTTTAATGGTTTTCTAGCAAGCTTTGTCAGAAAAGATGATTTTTTACATTTATTTAATTACGAACCTTGGAACGAAGCTGAAATACAAAAAGTTTTAAATGAACAATATAACTGGCAGGATGATATTTCTTATGGGAAAAATCAATGGAGAATGGGAGATGGGCAAACAGCTTTTAATAATTTTGTATATTATATGATAGCAGGATTTTCAGAATATGATAATTTTAGATCTAATCAAATAAGAGAAGGCACACTGAGCAGAGACGAGGCATTAGAGCTATGTCACGAAGACAACAAAATCAAATACGATACATTAAAAAATTTCAGTGATGTAATAGGCTTTAACCTAGATAATGTTTTATCAAAAATAAATTGTTTAGATAAACTTTATTAAAATGAAAAAAATATTGAATGATAATAAAACGAAATATTATTTCCTATTCATTATTATTTTAATTTCTTTTTATAGAAGCCCTTACATATTTTTAAATAGTCGTTTTGTAGCCGAGGAGGGCAGTAAATATTTTGTATATGCTTGGGAGAATGGTTTTTTAAAAGGATTATTTTACTTTGAAAACGCTGCGGGTTATTTTAATTTGATTGCAAATATTTTAGTATCTACCTCTTCTTTAATAAACATTGAATCTTCACCTTTTGTAACAGTTTATGGGTCATTTATTTTTATTTTATTACCGTTGTATTTTATTTTATTTAGGGAATCTGAATTTTTTAATACTGATTTAAAGAAATATATTGGATCATTATTAGTTTTTATTACACCACCATTTGTTCCAGAAGTATGGGTTAACTCAATAAATTCACAAGTTTATTTATGTATCAGTGCAATTACCATTTTATTTATGATAAACCTCAATAATTTCCAAAAAAAAATTAATCATATGATTATTTTTATTGCAGGGTTTTCAGGCGTTTATACATGTTGTTTGTTACCATTATTTTTTTTTAATTATTTTCTAAAAAAAAACTTATACAATCTGATAAATTTATTGGTTCTTTTTTTTTCATCCGTAATACAGTTTTACTTTATTGTGCTGTCTAAAATTAACAATCAGCTAGCAGAACAAGTTTTAGAAGCAGATTTAGATTTAGATATTATGATAAATTATTTTTATAATATTTGGGTAAAACCTGTTTTTGGAAGACAAATAACCCATTTTATATGGAGCGATATAATTCTTTTAATCCCTCAGATAAATTATCTTTATTTATTTCTCATTATATTTCTTATTTTTATAATTTGTTTTTTTTATGGCTATAAAAACTTATCCAGAATTATAATTAAAGATAAAGTCTTGATTTATTTAATTTATATTTTTTCCATTATTTCAATTTTAGTTTTAGTAGGTGCAGCAGGTGACTACGTTGGTGGAAGATATGCTGTTATTCCAGGTATTACATTACTATTCATTATTCTGCACTTTGCTTTTGAAATGCAAGGAAAAAACATTAAACTATTTTTTATAATTTTAATTTCCATTTCATTAATATCTGGAGTTAATGAATTTAGACCACCAACTAAAAATGTTAAACACCAATATATCAAATATTTAGATTGTATTAATTGTCCCGAGTGGAAAAATGAAATTAAAAAATGGAAAAATGATAATAATTATACTATTAAAATTTGGCCATATCCAAGAAAAACGATGACTTTAAAATAAATTTTTAATTTTTTATAATTTTGTTTTTATAAATTTATAAAATAAAATCACTTTAGCTAATTCAAATAGATATTTAAAATTCTCAAAAGCAATAACCTTAATAGATGAACGTGAATATATTTTGTAATTAACTGGTATAGACAACATTTTTATTTTTGATCTATGGAATAAAATCATTAACTCCGCATCTAAAAAAAACTTTTTTGAGATAAATTTAAATTTATTAAAATTTTTTGGCTTTTTAAATGCTTTTAAGCCTGCTTGAGTATCTCCAATTTTTGAATCAAAAAAAAATAGGTTTAATGTGTAGCAAATAGACCTTCCAATAATGTGTCTTGAAAATTGATATAAATTCAATTTTTTATTAATTACCTTACTTTTTTTAGATTTTCTGTTTATGTAAATAAAATTCTCAGTTTCCAATTTATGGAGAACTGTATCTAGATATTTAAAATAAGGTAAATCACAGTCAATTAATATTACACGATTATATTTTGCAATATGTATACCTTTTTTTAAAGATTCAGATTTTCCAACGTTCTTATGGTTTTTTATAAGTTTTATATTTTTTGAAACAAAATTATCAATAATATTGACAGTATTATCTAAACTTCCATCATCAATAAAAATTAATTCGTATTTAATTTTTTTAAATTTTTTTAATTTTTTCTTAAGTTTAAGTATCGTATCTTTGATAATGCTTTGACAATTGAAGCAAGGGATAATAATTGATGTACGCATTTTCAATTTAAAGTTGATAAAATATTGCTATAATTTGTTTGCCATTAAATTTTAAGTGTATATCTATTAATAAACACACTTACAATCGTTGAAATGAAACTTTCTAAAGAACAAATTACAGATATTAAAGAGCAGCAGTCTCAAACAAACATAACAAAAAGAGTAGTGGCTCCTGAGCTTGAAAAAATTCTTTATGAAGCTGTACCAGCTCTAGATCATGGTTTTATTAGAGTAATTGATTATATGGGGGACGATACTTCAATTGTTCAATCAGCTAGAGTTTCATATGGAAAAGGAACTAAACAAGTTTCAACAGACGCAGGTCTAATTAAATATCTGATGAGACACTGGCACAGTACTCCATTTGAAATGTGCGAAATTAAATATCACGTTAAACTTCCAATCTTTATAGCGCGACAATGGATTAGACATAGAACAGCTAATGTGAATGAATATTCTGCAAGGTACTCAATTTTAGACAAAGAGTTTTATTTGCCATCAGCTAAAAATTTAGCTGCGCAATCATCAAGCAATAGACAGGGAAGAGGAGATGTAATTGAAGGAGAGCAAGCAAAAGAAGTCTTGGAACTTTTAAAAAATGATGCTGAACAAACTTACGATAATTATGAGATTATGTTAAACGAAAGATTTGATGGGACTACCATTGATAAGAACAAAAAAGGTTTAGCAAGAGAGCTTGCAAGAATGAATTTAACTTTAAACACTTATACCCAGTGGTATTGGAAAACAGACTTATTAAATTTAATGAATTTTTTAAGATTAAGAGCTGACAGTCATGCTCAATATGAAATAAGAGTTTATGCGGACATAATGTTGGACACTGTAAAAAAATGGGTACCCATAACTTATGATGCATTTATGGACTATAGAGTTGGTGGAACAGAAATTTCCGCAAAAGGAAAAGTAATAATTCAAAAACTTATTAAAGGTGAAGATATTAGTGTTGAAAATTCTGGTTTATCTAAAAGAGAATGGAATGAGTTAATGATTGCTTTTGATCTTAAAGATAAGTTGATTTAATTTTATTAGCAAATTCTAGATATATTTTAGAAATTTTATGATTAGGATTGGCTTCAACAATTGGTTTTCCTTCATCTCCACATTTTCCAACTTCTGGATTAATTGGAATCTCTCCTAAAAATTCTTTACCAAACTCTTCTGCAGTTTTCTTAACACCACCTTCACCAAATATTTTATATTTTTTGCCATCATCACCAGTGAAGTAACTCATATTGTCTACTAGACCTAAAATTTTAACTCCAAGTTTATCAAACATTTTAATCCCTCTTTTTACATCTAAAAGTGCTACTTCTTGTGGAGTTGAGACTATGATTGCTCCATCCATTTTTATCTCTGTTGAAAAAGTTAACTGAGTATCTCCAGTACCAGGAGGCATATCAACTATTATAAAATCTAAATCTTTCCACGCTACTTTTTGAGTAAAAGTTTTGATGGCACTTGTTACCATTGGGCCGCGCCATATCATCGGTGTTTGTTGGTCAGCGAGAAATCCAATAGACATACATTGAATATCATATTTAGTAATTGGAGTTAAAGTTTTACCATCACTTTGTGGTTTTTCATTAATATCAAACATCTTAGGAATTGAAGGGCCATAAATATCTGCATCAAGTAATCCAACTTTGCAGCCAATACTTTTTAGCGCTAAAGCAAGGTTTGTTGCAAATGTAGATTTTCCAACACCTCCTTTTGCACTTGAAATAGCTATAGTAAATTTTGTTCCTTTAATTGGGTTTTTTTCAGGAGGTTTGCCACTCATTTTTTTTCTCATTGCGTCACTTAATTCTGGCTTTTCTTTCGGCATAACTACATCTTAACTTGTTTTTCTTTATAAAGACATTATATAGATTGTCATATGTCAGACGATTTTAAAGGAAGAGGCGGAAGTCCATGGGGAACACCTCCAGGCGGAAATGGTTCAGGAAGAGGACCTACTCCTCCAGATATTGATGCGCTTATTAAAGATATTCAAAAAAAAATAAATAGATTTTTACCTGGCGGAAGTTCATCAGGAGGCAAACCAATAGGTTTAATTTTAATTATTTTAGCATTCGTTTGGTTAGCGAGTGGTTTATATAGAGTGTTACCAGATGAACAAGGTGTAGTTCTAAGATTTGGAAAATTTGTAAAAACAACTCAGCCAGGATTAAATTATCATATTCCAATGCCAATAGAAACTGTTCGAACTCCAAAAGTTACAAAAGTAAACAGAATGGACATTGGATTTAGATCTGAAAGAGACAGTGGTTTTACTTCAGGCGGAGGAGTTGCAGATGTTCCACAAGAAAGTTTAATGTTAACTGGAGATGAAAATATAGTGAATATAGATTTTTCAGTATTTTGGGTAATTAAAGATGCAGGTAAATTTTTATTTCAGATACAAGACCCAGAAGGAACAGTAAAAGCTGCAGCCGAGACAGCAATGAGAGAAGTTGTTGCAAAAAGCAGAATTCAACAAATTTTGACTGAAGGAAGAGCAAAAATTGAGAATGAAACACAAGATATTATTCAAGCAATTTTAGATGAGTACAATAGTGGAATTCAAATAACACAAGTTCAAACCCAAAAAGCAGACCCACCTGATCAAGTAATTGATGCATTTAGAGATGTGCAAGCAGCAAGAGCTGACATGGAAAGATCAAAAAATGAAGCAGAAGCTTATGCTAATGATGTTATTCCAAGAGCAAGAGGGGAAGCTGCAAAAATTATGCAAGCAGCAGAAGCTTATAAACAAAAAGTTGTTGCAGCTGCAGAAGGTGAAGCTAGTAGATTTATTTCTATTTATACTGAATACGCAAAGGCTAAAGAGGTTACTCAAGAGAGAATGTATTTAGAGACTATGGAAAAAGTTTTAGCTGATATAGACAAGGTGATTATTGAAAAAAATGCTGGTTCAGGCGTAGTGCCGTATTTACCACTTCCTGAATTAGGTAAAAAGAAAGCGACAAATTAATGAAAGTACAAAAAATTTTATTACCTTTAATTATTGTGATAGCAGCGCTTGCTTTCTTCTCAATATTTACAGTTAAGGAAGTTAATCAAGCAATCGTACTTCAATTTGGTGACCCTAAAAAAATTATAATAAAACCTGGCTTAAACTTTAAAATTCCTTTTATACAAAATGTTGTTTTTTTAGATAAAAGAATTTTAAATCTTGATACACCGCCAGAAGAAGTGATTGCATCAGATCAAAAAAGACTAATTGTAGATGCTTTTGCAAGATTCCAAATTGTGGATCCTTTAAAATTTTATATTTCTGTTGGTAATGAGAGAGTTGCAAGATCAAGATTGGCAACAATTATTAACTCGAGACTTAGAAATGTATTAGGTCAACAAGAATTACAAACATTACTTTCAAAAGACAGAAGTAAGCAAATGTCATTAATTCAAGAAGGTGTAAATACTGAAGCTGAAAACTTTGGAATTAAAATAGTAGATGTTAGAATTAAAAGAGCAGACTTACCTCAAGCGAACAGTGAAGCTATTTATAGAAGAATGCAAACTGAAAGGGAGAGAGAAGCAAAAGAATTTAGAGCTAGAGGTGCTGAGATGGCAGTTACAATAACATCAACAGCCGACAAAGATGTTTCAGTGTTATTAGCCAATGCAAATAAAGATGCTGAAATCATGAAGGGTGAAGGAGACGGAGAAAGAAATGCAATTTTTGCAGAAGCATTTGGTAGAGACCCTGAGTTTTTTGCTTTCTATAGAGCGATGCAAGCTTACGAAACTGCTTTAATAGGTGGGGATACTTCTGTAATCTTATCTCCTGATAGTGAGTTCTTTAAATTTTTTGGCAACATAAAACCGAAACAATAAATCTAAAACCATGAGAGAGCTAATCATAGCTTTTGGTCTTTTTCTTTTTATAGAAGGAATCTTATACGCCTTATTCCCATCAAAAATGAAAAATATGTTAAAAAAAATGGAAATGATTAAAGATTCTCAACTAAGATCAGGTGGATTAATATTTGCGGTTCTCGGGTTTATTATTGTTTGGTATATAAAAAATTAGTATGAAAAAAATTAAAGAATTACTGATAGTATTTTTTACAATTAGTTTAGTCTCACAAGTTTTTGCAAAGGATGTGCCAGAATCTTTTGCCGATTTAGCTGAAAGATTAATGCCGTCAGTTGTAAATATTTCTACAACTACAACAATCGTTACAAATGCCAACCCTTTTAAAGGCTTTCAATTTCCTCCAGGGTCTCCATTTGAAGATATGTTTAAAGAGTTTGGAACACCTCAAAAAAGAAAATCAAGTGCTTTAGGTTCAGGATTTATAATAAATGAAACAGGAATTGTGATAACTAATAACCATGTTATTCAGGATTCAGAGGACATTGTAGTTAAAGTTGATGGGGACAAAGAATATAAAGCTAAAATTATTGGTGCAGATCCATTATCAGATATTGCTGTCCTTCAAATAGAATCAAAAGAAAAATTTATACCAGTTAAATTTGGAGATTCTGATAAGGCAAGAATTGGAGATTGGGTTATTGCAATTGGAAATCCCTTTGGTTTAGGAGGCACAGTTACATCGGGAATTATTTCAGCAAGAAATAGATCTATAGGTCTATCAAGATATGAAGATTACATTCAAACAGATGCATCTATAAATCAAGGAAATTCAGGAGGACCACTTTTTGACATGAATGGTAATGTTATAGGAATTAATACAGCAATTTTAGGACAGTCTGGATCAATAGGAATAGGTTTTTCAATTCCATCAAATAGTGCAAAAAAAGTTATAGATCAACTAGTGGAATTTGGAGAAACAAAAAGAGGATGGCTTGGAGTTAGAATTCAAGTAGTAACAAAAGAGATAGCTGACCTTGAAAAATTAGACGAACCAAGAGGGGCACTAATTGCAAGTGTTGCAGAGAAAAGTCCTTCTGAAAAAGCAGGAATTAAAGCAGGTGACATAATACTAGAATTTGATGGTACTAAAATTAAAGAGATGAAAGAACTGCCAAAAATTGTTGCTCAAACTGAAGTTGGCAAAACAGTAGAAGTTAAGGTGTGGAGAAATAAAAAAGAAATTTTTAAAAAAATTAAATTAGGAAGACTAGAAACTTCAGAAGATTTTAAAGAAGAAAAAAAAGAAGCAGAAATAGATATATTGGAAATAAAATCTTTAAAAGTTACAGTAAGGGTATTAACAAAAAAAGATATTGAAGCAAGAAAACTACCCAACCAAACAACAGGTCTAGTTATAATGAGCATTAGTAAAGATAGTCCTATTAATTATTTAAATGTTAATGACATAATTGTTGAAGCTCAAAAGAAAAAAATTAAATCTGGAAAAGATTTAGAAAAAATAGTTGAAGATGCACTTAAATCTAATCAAAAAACAATTTTGATTGCAATCTATAACAACCAAAACCAAAGAAGATACATTGGTGTTAAGTTAGATTGAAAATGGACATTCGGTCCAAGATTATTTTAATTTCAGGTCCTACAGCTTCAGGCAAATCTAATTTTGCTGTTAAAATTGCCAATAAGATTAATGGAGAAATTATTAACGCAGATAGTATGCAGGTCTACAAACAGTTAAAAATTTTAACTGCTAGACCTAATAAAGAAGAACAAAAAAATATTAAACATCATTTGTATGGAGTGGTTGATGTAAATAAAAGCTTCTCTACTGGTCAATGGTTAAAGCTTGCTATTAAAAAAATAAAAGAAATAAGAAAAAGAAAAAAAACTCCTATCTTAGTCGGTGGAACAGGATTATATTTTCAATCTATAATTAATGGATTAGTTAAAATTCCAAATATTCCTCTTAAACTTAGAAATAAAGTTAGATTTATACAAAAAAAAGAAGGACAAAAAAAATTTTATAAAAAACTTTTAAAATTAGATAAAAAAGTTAAAGGTAAATTTGATTCAAATGACACACAAAGATCAATCAGAGCCTTTGAAATTAAGTTATACACAAAAGTTTCCATGTATGATTGGTTAAACAAAACCAAGCCAGAATTTAATGAAAATGAATTTCTCAAACTATATATTGATTTTAACAGACAGGAATTAATTAAGAGAATATCACTCAGAACAGTAAAAATGCTCCAAAAAGGTGCTATTGAAGAAGTTAAAAAACTTAGTACAAAAAAAATAAAAAAAGACTTTAGCGTCAATAAGGTAATAGGCGTGAATGAATTAAGACAATATCTAAAAAAACAAATGACTCTAGATGAGGTGTGGAAATTAATATCAATAAGAACAAGACAATATGCTAAAAGACAGGCTACTTGGGCAAGAAGCAGGATGTTATCTTGGAATAAAATTAGCCCAAATAAAATTCCCAGCTGGATAAAAAAATAAATAAATCACTCTTAAACTTGACCAATTAATATAAAGTCCGATAGATTGCCCAAATGGGTAATTTATATTCTGGAGCAGAAATTGTATTTAAGAGTCTAGAGGATCAAAAGGTAGAATATATCTTTGGTTATCCTGGTGGTGCGGTGCTTCCTATATATGATGAGTTAAAAAATCACCCAACGATAAAACATATTTTAGTTAGACATGAACAAGGCGCGGGTCATGCAGCAGAAGGTTATGCAAGATCTTCTGGTAAGCCAGGTGTTGTGTTGGTTACATCAGGACCAGGTGCAACCAATGTTGTAACAGCATTAACAGATGCCTATATGGATTCCGTCCCACTAGTTTGTATCTCTGGACAAGTACCAACTCACTTAATTGGAACGGATGCTTTTCAAGAATGTGACACAACAGGAATTACTAGGCCATGTACAAAGCATAACTGGCTAGTTAAAGATATTAATGATCTTCCAAGAATAATGCATGAAGCTTTTGAAGTTGCAACAACAGGAAGACCTGGTCCAGTTTTAGTTGATATTCCCAAAGATGTTCAGTTTGCAAAAGCAAAATATTTTAAACCAAAAAAAGAAAAAAAATTAAATGGGAAAACTCTTAATAAATTTGATCAAAAAGCAATTGATCAATTAATTGAATTAATGAAAAAAGCTTCAAAACCAGTTTTTTATACAGGAGGAGGAGTAATTAATTCAGGTCCAAAAGCTAGCGAGTTATTAAGAGAGCTTGTTGCTTTAACAGGTTTTCCAATTACATCTACCCTTCAAGGATTAGGAGCTTACCCTGGTGATGATAATCAGTTTTTAGGAATGCTGGGAATGCATGGAACATATGAAGCAAATAATGCAATGCATGATTGTGATTTACTAATTAATATTGGTGCAAGATTTGATGATCGTATTACCGGAAAAATTGATGAGTTTTCTCCAAAATCAAAAAAGGTTCATATTGATATTGATCCTTCATCTATTAATAAAATTGTAAAAGTTGATTTATCGATTGTAGGAGATGTTGCTGAAGTAATTAGTGCTACTTCTAAAACTTTAAAAAAGAAGAATTTAAATTTAGAAAAATCAAATAAACAAAAAATTTCAAAATGGTGGAAACAAATTCAAAAATGGAGAACAAAACAATCTTTGAATTTTATTAATAGTGATACAATTATTAAACCACAGCATGCAGTACAAAGACTTTATGAGTTAACTAAAAATCAAGATACATACATAACAACTGAAGTCGGACAACATCAGATGTGGGCTGCTCAACATTATAAATTTAACAAACCAAATAGATGGATGACATCAGGAGGGCTTGGAACTATGGGATATGGTTTACCAGCTGCTGTTGGTGTTCAGGTTGCACATCCTAAAAAATTAGTAGTTGATATAGCTGGTGAAGCATCAGTTTTAATGACTATTCAAGAGATGTCTACTGCAGTTCAGTACAACTTGCCTATAAAGATATTTATTTTGAATAATCAATACATGGGAATGGTTAGGCAATGGCAAGAATTACTTCATGAAAAAAATTATTCAGAAAGCTATTCTTCTGCACTACCTGACTTTGTTAAACTTGCAGAAGCATATGGATGTATTGGAATTAGAGCCAAATCACCTAATGAGCTAGATAAAAAAATTGAAGAGATGATTAATGTAGATAAACCTGTTATTTTTGATTGTTTGGTTGATCAGGAAGAAAATTGCTTTCCAATGATACCATCAGGAAAACCTCATAATAAAATGTTATTAGGCCCTAGAGATCAAGAAGAAAGTAAGATTACAGGTAAAGGGAAAGCGTTAGTTTAAAATGGTAAAATCTAGATCAGCTTATAGCACACCAAGCAAAGTTGGCAAATTAGATACTCACATTTTTGTTGTATGGGTAGACAATGAAGCTGGGGTGTTAGCTAGAGTTGTTGGTCTATTTTCTGGAAGAGGATATAATATTGAGTCTTTGGCCGTTGCAGAAATTGATCACAAAAAAAACCTTTCAAGAGTTACGATTGTTACTACAGGAACACCACAAGTGATTGAACAAATTACTTTACAGTTAAAAAAATTAGTCCCAGTTCATAAAGTAGCAAATTTTAAAAGAGAAGATAAAAAAGTAATATTTAAAGAAATGGCTTTGTTAAAAGTTGTGGGAAATTCAGCAAAAATTAAGAAAGTTTTAAATGCTTGTAAAAAATATAATCCAGTTATATTAGATAAAACAAATAAATCCGTTGTAATTCAAATTACAGCATTACGAAGAGAAATAGATAGTGTGATAAAAAATTTAAAACCACTTGGTCTTGTTAGTGCCTCAAGAACTGGTGCGGTTGCAATGACAAGAGGCGCTGAAATATTTAACTAATTACAAAAGGACAAAAAATGAAAATGTTTTATGAAAAAGATGCTGACGTAGATTTAATTAAAAATAAAAAAATAGCAATTTTTGGTTATGGAAGTCAGGGTCACGCACATGCATTAAATTTAAAAGATAGTGGAGTTAAAGAAGTAGTAGTTGCTCTTAGAGATGGATCTCAAAGTAAAGCAAAAGCAGAATCTAAAGGTTTAAAAGTGATGAACTTATCTGATGCCGCAGAATGGGCAGAAGTTGCAATGATACTTACACCAGATGAATTACAAGCAACAATTTATAAAAATCATATAGAACAAAGAATCAAAGAAGGAACAAGTTTAGCTTTTGCTCATGGTTTAAACATTCATTATAAACTTATTGATGCAAGAAAAGATCTTGATGTGTTTATGGTTGCACCTAAAGGTCCTGGACATTTAGTTAGAAGTGAATATGAAAAAGGAGGAGGAGTACCTTGCCTTATGGCTGTTCATCAAGATGGAACAGGTAAAGCAAGAGATCTTGCGCTATCTTACGCGTCAGCAATAGGTGGGGGAAAATCAGGAATTATTGAAACAACTTTTAAAGACGAATGCGAAACAGATTTATTTGGTGAACAAACTGTTCTTTGTGGCGGTTTAGTTGAGCTGATTAAAAATGGATACGAAACTTTAGTAGAAGCAGGCTACGAGCCAGAGATGGCTTACTTTGAATGTCTTCATGAGGTTAAATTAATTGTTGATTTAATTTATGAAGGAGGAATAGCAAATATGAATTATTCAATCTCAAATACTGCTGAATACGGTGAGTATGTTTCTGGCCCAAGAATAATTAAAAAAAATGAAACAAAACAAAGAATGAAAGAAGTATTAGCTGATATTCAATCTGGAAAATTTACAAAACAGTGGATGGAAGAATGTAAGAATGGTCAGAAAAACTTCTTAAAAACAAGAAAAGATTTATCGGATCACTCTATTGAGAAAGTTGGAACTAAATTAAGAGATATGATGCCTTGGATTGGCAAAAACAAACTTATAGATAGTGATAAAAGTTAATCTTTATTAACAAATTATCACTATAAAATTAAAATTATTTCACCTATACTTTTCTAAATAATAATTAGGAAGGGGAAATAATGAAAAATAAAGGCTTATTAAAAATACTATTAACTTTGTTTTTAGTATTCAGTTTTTCTTCGGCTTGGGCTGCAAATACCATTAAATGGTCAATGAAAGGTGATAGTTTAACACTAGATCCTCATGCTCAAAATGAAGGACCAACTACAATGGTATCAAGACAAGTTTATGAAGCTCTTGTAACTAGAGGGCTTGATATGTCAATCGGGCCTCAACTTGCCACTAAGTGGAAAGCTGTAGATCCAACAACTTGGTATTTCTTTTTAAGAGAAGATGTAAAATTTCATGATGGTACACCAATGACATCTGAAGATGTTGAGTTCAGTATTATAAGAGCCCAACAACCTACATCTGACTTTAAAGAATATATTAGTTCTATTTCATCAGTTAAAGCAATTGATAAATACACAATTCAAATTAAAACGAAAGAACCAAATCCAATTCTTTTGAATCAATTATCTAATATATTTGTAATGTCAAAAGCGTGGGCAACTAAAAACTTTTCAACTGCACCACAAAATTGGAATGCGTCACAAGAAACTTATGCATCGACTAATACAATGGGAACAGGTCCGTTTAAAATAACTTTAAGAGAACCTAATACCAAAACTGTATTTAAAAAAAGTAGAATATGGTGGGGAGATGTTGAGCATAATTTAGATTCAATTGAGTTGCTTCCTATAGCTAACGCAGCAACTAGAGTTGCGGCATTGTTATCTGGAGAAATTGATATTGTAACTGATGCACCAGTGCAAGACTTAGGACGTATTGAAGGTTCAGCAAGTTACAAGGTTGAAAGTACTCCACAGATGCGTACAATTTTTCTTGGAATGGACCAAGCAGCTGATCAACTTAGATCTGGTAATACAGGTGACAATCCTTTTAAAAAAAAGGAAGTTAGACAAGCACTTTATCAAGCAATTGATATAGAAGCGATCAAAAAAAAAGTAATGAGAGGCGACAGTGAACCAGCTGGAATAATTACATTTCCTGGTGTAACTGGCTACACAAAGGCACTTGATAAAAGATTACCATACAATCCAGAAGCAGCAAAACAGCTTTTGGCGGATGCTGGTTATCCTGATGGTTTTGATGTTGAGCTGAGATGTCCAAACGATAGATATGTAAATGATGAAGCAATCTGTACTGCTGTTGTTGGAATGTTTGGTAAAATCGGTGTTAACGTTTCTTTAAACTCTCAAACTAAAAGCAAGCATTTTAAAGAGTTAAAAGAGGATAAAGGTGATTTTTATATGCTTGGATGGGGTGTACCTACTTTAGATAGTCATTATGTATTTCATTACCTATATGACTCCGGAGCAAGTTGGAATAAAGTTAATTTTAGCAATGCTAGAGTTGATGAGTTAATTAAAGTTATGGAAGGTGAAGTTGATTTGACTAAGAGAAATATTGCAATTGCAGAGGCTTGGAAAATTGTAAAAGATGACATTTCTTATCTTCCTTTGCATCACCAGGTAATTTCTTGGGCATCGAAAAAAAGTGTAAATGTCCCAATCAGACCTAATAACGAACCTTTGTTCAGATTTTCGAGCAAAGATTAGTAAAATTAAATATATAAGCCCTTTTTAAGATAAAAGGGCTTATACTCATAATTAACATTTCATATTTTGATAAAGTATTTTTTTAAACGATTGTTTCAATCAATATTGGTTATGCTAGTTGTAGCCTTTGTTTCTTTCTCACTTTTTACTTTTGTGGGAGATCCAATTAATAATATGGTAGGTGAGGAAACTTCAGATCAAGAACGAGGTGAAATAAGAGATGCATTAGGATTAAATGATCCGATACCTATTCAGTTTACAAGGTTTGTTGGAAACGCATCAAAAGGAAATTTTGGAATTTCTTATCAGTTAAAAAGGCCAGTATCTGAGCTAATATCAGAAAGATTGCCAGCAACTTTAGAGCTAGTTTTTGTTTCTGCTTTTATTGCATTAGTTTCTGGCACATTTTTTGGCGTTTATACTGGAATAAATCGAAAGAGTTTTTTAAGTGATGTTATCTTAGCAGTTTCCTTACTTGGGGTTTCTCTTCCAACTTTTGTTATAGGTATACTTTTTATATATCTTTTTGCAGTAATTTTAGGAGTTTTACCTTCTTTTGGTAGGGGTGAAGTAATTGATCTTGGTTTTTGGACAACTGGTCTTTTAACAGTCTCAGGTCTTAAGGCAATAATTTTACCATCTGTCACTCTTAGCCTTTTTCAAATGACCTATATCATACGACTTGTAAGAGCAGAGATGATGGAAATACTACAAACAGATTATATTAAATTTGCAAGAGCAAGAGGGATAAGTGAAAAAAGCATTCAATACAAGCATGCCTTAAAAAATGGCTTGATACCTGTAATTACAATAGCAGGTATTAATATTGGAACTCTTGTAGCTTTTTCAATAATAACTGAAACAGTTTTTCAATGGCCCGGTATGGGATTTCTTTTTATTCAGGCTGTTAAGTTTGTAGATATACCAATCATGTCTGCTTACTTAGTTTTTATTGCATTTATATTTGTAATGATAAATTTTATTGTTGATATTCTTTATTATTTTATAGACCCACGGATTAGAGTTAAATCAGGAAACGTTAATGGATAATCAACATTTACCATTAATAGATAAAATTAGAGATAGTGATATATATTTTAGTTTTATAAAGTCGCCAACTGCAATTATATCAACAGTAATATTAGTAATCATTTTCTTTTGTTCATTTTTTGTAGAATTTGTTGCGCCTTTTAATCCATTTGACCCATCAAGTCTGTCCTTAATGGAAGCATTTACGCCACCTTCTTGGTCAAAAGATGGAATGTCTAAATTTTTATTAGGAACAGATGGGCAAGGTAGAGATATGCTATCGACAATATTATATGGTTCTCGAATTTCTTTAATAGTTGGTTTCTCTGCCATTTTATTTAGTTTAATACTGGGAGTTACTTTAGGTTTAACAGCAGGATATTTTGGTGGAAAATATGAAATGATAGTTATGAGAATAACGGATGTACAGTTAACTGTGCCAAGCATTTTAATGGCTCTATTGGTTGACGGTATTGCTAGAGGTCTTATTTCAAAAGAACTACATGACGAAATGGCAATCTATGTATTAATTTTTGCTATAGGAATTTCTGAATGGCCTCAATTTGCAAGAGTTTCACGAGCAGCAACATTGGTAGAAAAAAATAAAGATTATGTTTCTGCTTCAACAATTATTGGAATTTCGAATATTAAAATAATGTTTAAGCATATTTTACCAAATATATTAAGACCTATTCTTGTAATTGGAACTATTGGACTTGCACTAGCAATAATAGCTGAGTCAACTTTAAGTTTCTTAGGAGTAGGTGTTCCGCCAACAACACCTTCCTTAGGAACATTAATAAGAATTGGAAATGATTTCTTGTTTTCAGGTGAATGGTGGATAACTTTTTTTCCAGCAATTTTTTTAGTTATTTTAGCATTTTCGATTAACCTTTTAGGAGATTGGATGAGAGATACTCTAAATCCAAAATTAAACTAATGAGTTTTTTAAAAATTGACAATTTAAGTGTTAACTATGGAATGAGAAAAGAGACCATTTATGCTGTTAAGAATATCAATATTGATATTAAAAAAGGCGAAATACTTGGTTTAGTTGGGGAGTCAGGATCAGGAAAAAGTACTTTAGGTAATGCAATAATAAATCTTATTGATGAGCCAGGAAAAATTTCAAATGGAACAGTAATTTTAGATGGAATAAATATTCATGAAAAACCAGAAGATATATTAAAGTATAGAGGAAAAAAAATTGGATTAATCTTTCAAGACCCACAAACCTCTTTAAATCCTTTGTTAACTATTGGGGAACAGCTTGTTGAAACTATTCAAACACATCTAAAGTTAAATTTCGATGAATCTAAGCACAGAGCTATAAACTTACTAAAAGAAGTTGGTATCAAAGATACTGAGAATAGATTTGATAATTATCCCCATCAGTTTTCTGGTGGTATGAGACAAAGAGTTGTAATTTCTCTGGCACTTTGTTGTGAACCGGAATTACTTATTGCAGATGAGCCAACAACTGCTTTAGATGTTTCGATACAATCTCAGATTCTTGAATTAATTAAAGATTTAACTAAAGAAAGAAACTTAGCAGTAATATTAATCACACATGATATGGGAGTAATTGCTGAAACTGCTGATAGGGTTGCAGTGATGAAAAATGGAGATTTAATTGAAATTGGAAACACAAAAGAAATATTAACAAATCCTAAGGAAATTTATACTAAAAGCCTTATTAGTTCAGTACCACCAACTAATAAAAAAATTTCAAGATTTAAAATAATTGAAAAAAAAAACAAAATTAAAGGTGAAACAAATGTTAAAATTTTAAATAGATGGAATAAAAAAGAAATTATTTTTCAAGATTTAATTAAAATAAAAAATTTAAAAAAAACTTTTCAAGATAGCATTTTTACAGAAACATCAAAAAATACAGTAATGGCTGTTGATGATGTGTCATTTGATATAAAGGAAGGGGAGTCATTTGGTTTAGTGGGAGAAAGTGGTAGTGGAAAATCAACAATTGCAAAAATGATTGTTAATTTGTTTAAACCAACATCAGGAGAAATATTTTTTGACAATGTCTGTATTACTAAAATAAAAAAAAATAAAGAAATGATGAATTTTAGAAAACAAATACAAATGATTTTTCAAGACCCATATTCTTCACTTAATGGAAGGTTAAAAGTTAAAGATATTATTGCAGAACCAATTAAACTTCATAATTCTTTAATTACCAATAAAGATTTAGATGATTATATAAATGATTTATTAGAGTCGGTTGAGCTCTCTAAAAGATCAGCTACAAGATACCCTCATGAATTTTCAGGAGGACAAAGACAAAGAATATCAATAGCGAGAGCTCTTGCTACACAACCTAGACTTCTTGTTTGTGATGAGCCAACTTCAGCATTAGATGTAAGTATTCAGGCGCAAATATTAAACTTACTGAAAGATCTTCAAGAACAACTTAATTTAACAATACTATTTATAAGTCATGATTTACCAGTTGTTCGTCAAATGTGTGATCGAATAGGTGTATTACGTAACGGTAAATTATGTGAGGTTTCAAGTACTGAGGAACTATTTTTAAGACCCACACATCAATATACAAAAGAACTTTTACACCTAATGCCTAAAATTGAGTCTATTTATAACTAATAACTAGAAAGCTTAAAACAACCTAATTGTAATATAAATTTAACAAAATATTTTGCATTATCTATTATAGATTGTATTATAGATTTTCAAAAATTATTGGTTATGAGTGATAAAAATAAAGTTTTTATATTTGACACTACGATGAGAGATGGTGAACAATCACCTGGAGCATCAATGAGTCTTGAGGAAAAAATTCAAATTTCAAGAATTTTTGATGAATTAGGAATTGATATAATTGAGGCTGGATTTCCTATTGCATCACCAGGAGATTTTGAAGCTGTAACAGCGATAAGTAAAATTTTAAAAAATTCAATACCAGCCGGTTTATCAAGAGCAAGTAAAAAAGATATTGATGCTTGCTATGAAGCATTAAAAGCAGCACCAAGATTTAGAATTCATACTTTTATTTCAACAAGCCCGCTTCATATGAAGCATAAGTTGAATAAATCACCAGAACAAGTTTTGGATGCAATAAAAGAAAGTGTTACTTATGCAAGAAATTTAACTGATGATGTAGAATGGTCGTGTGAAGATGGAACAAGAACTGATATGGACTACATGTGTAAATCAGTTGAGCTTGCAATTAGCTGTGGTGCAAAAACAATAAATATTCCAGATACTGTTGGCTATACAGTTCCTTCAGAATTTACTAAAATTATAACAACACTAAAAAATAAAGTGCCCAATATAGATAAAGCTATTTTATCTGTTCATTGTCATAATGATTTAGGTTTGGCAGTAGCAAATTCTCTAGCAGGAGTAACAGCAGGCGCAAGACAAGTAGAATGTACTATTAATGGAATTGGTGAAAGAGCGGGAAATGCTGCTCTTGAAGAAATTGTAATGGCAATAAAAACTAGAAATGACTTAATGCCTTATACAACTGATATTAAAACAGAATTATTAAGCAAAGCTTCAAAAGTTGTATCAAATGCAACTTTTCCAGTTCAATTTAATAAAGCAATTGTTGGAAAAAATGCATTTGCACATGAAGCAGGCATTCATCAAGATGGTATGCTTAAAAATAGAAATACTTATGAGATTATGACACCAGAGAGTGTTGGTGTTAAAAAAACATCTTTAGTAATGGGAAAACATTCAGGAAGGCACGCTTTTAAAGATAAATTAAATGATCTTGGTTATGCCGATGTTACAGATGATGTTATTCAAACTGCTTTTGGTAAATTTAAAATTTTAGCTGATAAAAAAAAACATGTTTATGATGATGATATCGCAGCTTTAGTAGATGACAGTTTAGTGCAAGATAAAAATGTTATTAATCTAAAATCGTTAAAAGTTTTTGCTGGAACAGGTGAACCACAAAAAGCTGAAATGATTTTAGATGTTTATGGAGAAGTTAAACAAACTACGGAAACAGGTGATGGACCAGTAGATGCTATATTTAAGTGTATAAAAGTCTTATATCCACATGATGTTAAGCTTCAGTTGTACCAAGTACATGCAGTCACAGAAGGAACAGATGCGCAGGCTACTGTAAGTGTCCGAATTGAGGAAAATGGAAAAACTACAGTGGGACAAGCATCAGATACTGATACCTTAGTTGCATCAGCAAATGCTTATTTAAGTGCTTTAAATAAAATGATTATTAAAAGAAATAAAACTGCTCCAATAGAGCACGAAACACAGAAAGTGAAAGGTATATAAGATGGCTAAATGGTTTAAAAATTTAACAAATATATGGAGTCAAGATATGGCAATTGACCTTGGCACAGCAAATACACTTGTAGTGTTAAAAGAGCAAGGTGTTGTACTTAATGAACCATCTGTTGTTGCAATTATTGAAAATAAAGGAAAAAAAACTATTTTAGCTGTTGGAGATGAAGCAAAAACAATGCTTGGAAGAACACCAGGAAATATTCAGGCGATAAGACCTTTAAGAGATGGTGTTATTGCAGATTTTATTGTTACAGAGGAAATGATTAAACACTTTATAAAAAAGGTCCATAAAAATAGAACTTTTGCAAGTCCTAGGATTTTAATTTGTGTACCAACAGGCTCAACACCAGTAGAGAGAAAAGCAATTCAAGATAGTGCACTTGCGGCAGGTGCAAGGCGTGTTCAATTAATTGAAGAACCCATTGCAGCAGCAATTGGAGCAGGACTACCTATTTCAGAAGCAACTGGATCTATGGTTGTTGATATAGGTGGTGGTACAACAGAAATTGCAATTATGTGTTTAGGGGGTCTTGTTTATTCTAAATCATTAAGGAGGGCAGGCGATGCAATGGATTTAGCATTAATCAGTTACATGAGAAAAGAATATAATCTTATGATTGGGGATAGTACTGCTGAAAAAATTAAAAAAGAAATTGGAACTGCAATACCTTCAAATAATAATACTTTTCCAGTTAAAGGAAGGGATTTAAGATCGGGAACACCTAAAGAAGTTAATATTACTGAAGAAGATACAGCAGAAGCATTAAATGGAGTTTTAAAAGAAATTGTTAATGGAATAAAAGATGCATTAGAAAACACACCTCCAGAATTATCAGCCGACTTAGTAGATATGGGCTTAACATTGACAGGTGGTGGAGCATTATTAAAAAATATTGATAAAAGATTTTCTAAAGAAACAGGTTTGCCTGTGTACATAGCCGAAGATCCAATAGCTTGTGTTGCAATTGGAACAGGAAAAGCTTTAGAACAAGAGGAAATATTTTCTACCATGCTATCTGAATATTAAAAAAAATGAATACAGATAGGGACGATTTTATAATAGCAATTCGTTCAGCTTTTTTACAAAAAGGAGCACAACAAACATTTTCACTATTAGTATTAATGTTATTTTCATTAATACTTCTAATTTTAGGAAGCTTTAACTTTAAAGGTATTGATTATATTAAAATTGGAGTTAAAGAAGTAGTTTATAGATCTTCTTTTATTGTCTCTGTACCAGAAAATTTTTTTAAAAAAACTTACGTTGTAACAAATGATCATTTTATATTTTATAATGAATATAAAAAAATTAAATCAGAATTAGAAGTTTTAAAATCAAAAAATTTAATAAAGAAATTTATTATTTTAGAAAATTATAGATTAAAAAGTATAATTGATGATTACTTAATCATATCAGATGAAATAATTGCAAAAATATTAATTGATAAACAAAGTCCATTTTCAAGATCGATTATTGTAAACAAAGGAACCAAACATAATATTAAATTGGGTATGACAGTTTTAGAAGGTCAATATTTAGTTGGAAAAGTTATTGAAGTTAATTTTTTAACATCAAGAGTTTTATTGTTATCAGATTTAAATAGCAAAATTCCAGTTTCAATAGAACCTCAGGGAATTCAATCTATATTATCAGGCACAGGAAAAGACGATGCCATTATACAATATTTTAAAAAAAATAATATTATTGAAGATGATGCTGTTGTTTATACTTCGGGTTCTGGAGGTATATTTAAAGCAGGTATTCCAATAGGAAAAATTAAAAATTTAAATGAGGAAAAAAGAGTTAGTCTTTTTTCTGATTTTACACAATTAAGCTTTGTAAAAATTTTATCATATGAGAAAGCCAGAATAAAAGCTGCGGCAGAAGCTAAATTAAAGGCCGAAAAAAAAGCAAAAATAAAAGCTGAGGAAGCAAGAATAAAAGCTGAAGAAGCAATAAAAGTGGAGAAAGCAAGAATAAAAGCTGAAGAAGCAATAAAAGTGGAGAAAGCAAGAATAAAAGCTGAAGAAGCAATAAAAGCCGAGAAAGCAAGAATAAAAGCTGAAGAAGATATTAGATTAAAGACCGAAGAAGAAAAAATTTTTAAAGAATTAAACCTAAAGTATGGATCAAAATGTAGAAAAAAAATCTTTAATAAACTTTATAAAGTTGGAACACCCGAATATAGAGCTTGTGTTTTAAATAAGGGAATAAAAATAAATTAAATGACTGGAATAAGCAAACAAAGTTTAATTAAAATAATATTATCGAATGCACCAATAATATTACTTTTTATTTCTGTTTTAAATGAATTTGATTTAAATTATTTAGATTCAAAATATTTTTCATTTAATTTTGTATATATCTTAATATTTTATTGTAGTTTGAAAAAAAATATTAACTTAGGTTATGGATTAATTTTTTTAGCAGGAATAATTAATGATGTTGTAACTAATATACCAATAGGGTTAAGTAGTTTGGGATATTTATTAATATGTGTTTCTGCAGCTTATCTTAGAACTATAACTTTAAGACCAAGTTTGCTTAAAGATTGGATATATTTTTTATTTACAATTTTAGCCGTGAATTCTTTTATATATACTTTATCAACTTTAATTTTTTCACTTTCAATAGAATATTTTGATTTACTGATAAATATATTTTTTACTTTTTTGTTATACTTAATATTTTATTATTTATTTGAGACTTACGAAAAAAAAATAATTGGAATATCAAATGTTTAGTGAAAATTTTAGCATTACAAAAATACAAAAAATTAACAGAAGAATGTTCATTATTTCTACTGCAAAAGTTATTGTATTTTTGGGAATAGCAACCAAATTATTCTCACTACAAATTAATGAAAATAAAAAATATGTAACATTATCAGATAAGAACCGACTAAGAGAATGGAGACTACCACCTGTTAGGGGGGATTTTTTAGATTATTATGGAAATGTTGTTGCGGGAAATTTGAGAGTTTATCAGCTACATGTTGTTCCTGACCAAGTAGAAGATTTTAAATACGTAATGATGAGATTAAAAAAAATTTTAGAACTTACCGATTATGACGTTGCTAGAGTAATAAAAAAAAAAAATAGTCAAAAGTCTTGGGAAACTTTAATTATTTCAGAAAATTTAAACTGGGAGCAATTTACAAAAATAACTCATTTTTTATATGAGTTGGTTGGTGTAAAACCTGTTTTCTCAGTATCTAGGAATTATCCATTTAAAGAAAATTATGCACATGTATTGGGTTATTTAAGTATAGCTAGTGAAAAAGACATTATTAATAATGAAATTATTAAAAAAAATCATGTTCCAGGATTAAGAGTTGGTAAAACTGGTTTAGAAAAAACATTTGAAAATGAACTTATAGGAACAAATGGAATTCAAAGATATGAAGTAAATGCTTACGGTAAAAGAATTAATCAGTTAGATTTTAAAGAAGGCACTAAAGGAAAAACAATTCAACTTACAATCGATACTGAGGTACAGAAACTTTCTAACCAATTGTTAAAGGATAAAGCAGGATCTATAAGTGTTATGGATATTTATACAGGAGAGATAATTGCTATGCACTCTTCGCCTACTTTTGATCCGAACTTATTTGTATTTGGTATTAGCCAAGACGATTGGCAATTAATAAAAAATAATCCTTTAAAACCTTTAACTAATAAAACTTTATCAGGACAGTATTCACCTGGCTCAACAATTAAACCCATTGTAGCATTATCTGCTTTAGAAAATGATGTGATTTCTCCAAATTTTAAAGTGAATTGTAAAGGAAAAACTGAAATGTATGGTCAAACCTACCATTGCTGGAAAAAAAAGGGACATGGAGTTCTTAGTTTAAAGGGAGCCATAAAACAATCATGTGATACATATTTTTATGAAGTAGCGCGAAAGCTTGGAGTAGATCGATTAAGTAAGACAGCCTTAAAATTTGGACTAGGAGAAAAAGTATTAAATAATATTTTTGATAATGAAAAAAAAGGTTTAGTTCCAAATACTGAATGGAAAAAAGAAACCTTAGGTAAGGGGTGGGTTTTAGGAGAAACCTTAATTACTGGAATTGGCCAAGGTTATATTCTAACTACACCATTACAATTATGTTTAATGACAGCTCAACTTGCAAATGGTGGATATAAAATTTATCCGAAAATAACTATAGATAAAAATCAAGATACATTCGAAAAAATTAAATATACAATGCAAAAAAATTCTGAAGATGTTAAAGAAATAAAAGATAGCTTAAAAGAAGCGAGTGAACAATTACTTAATTTTATTAATGAGAAAAAGCACGAACCTCTTTACAAAAATTCAGAAAATGTAAAATTTGTTTTAAATGCCATGTTTAGTTCAACAAACGAAGTCAGAGGCACATCGTATTCTTCTAGAATAGATGATCCGAAATATCAATTTGCTGGAAAAACAGGAACAGCTCAAGTTCGAAGAATAACAGAAAAAGCAAGAGAGTTAGAGTTAAAAACAATGCAAATACCATACAATGAAAGAGATCACGCTTTATATATTGCGTTCGGACCTTATAAAGATCCAAGATATTCAGTGAGCATCATAGTTGAACACGGAGGCTCTGGAAGTTCAACAGCAGCACCTATTGCAAAAAAATTATTTAAATTAATAATAGATAGACATGAACTTAGAGAGAAAGCTAGAAAAGAAAGGAAACTAAAAATATAAATGTTTCAGCAAAGTTCATTCAGTAATCAATTTACAATTTTTCAGAAAATCAAAAATTTAGATTATATTTTATTGATCAGTATTTTATTGCTTGGTTTGATAAGTATGCTTGCAATGTATTCAACTGACGGAGGAGAGATTTTATATCATACTCAAAGTCATATTTTTAGATTTTTGATTTTTTTTCCAATGATGATTTTTTTATCTTTTATGTCTATAAAATTTTGGCATGCAGTAGGATATGCATTTTACTTAATAGTTTTGTTATTTTTAATTTGGGCATCCTTGTATGGAGTTAAAGCTTCAGGATCTCAAAGATGGATAGATTTATATTTTATAAATCTTCAACCTTCTGAACTTATGAAAATTGCAATTATCTTATGTTTTGCTAAATATTATCACCGCATGCAGATAGATAAAGTGAATTCATTTAAAAGCATAATGGTGGCTTTTGTTGTTTTAATTTTACCTATTATGCTTGTTATTAGTCAACCAGATTTAGGAACTTCTATATTAATAGCATTAAGTGGTCTAGTTGTATTATGGCTTGTAGGATTTAATATAAAATATTTTTTATATTCATTTTTAACTTTAATTATCTCAATGCCATTTGTTATTTCATTTTTAAAACCTTACCAAAAATTAAGAATTCTAACTTTTCTTAATCCTGACAGGGATCCTTTGGGAGCAGGTTATCAAATAATTCAATCTAAAATTGCCATAGGTTCTGGTGGTTTTACTGGAAAGGGTTTTTTAAAAGGTACTCAAAATTATCTAGAGTTTTTACCTGAAAAACATACAGATTTTATATTTACTTTATTTGCAGAAGAATATGGATTTCTAGGAGCCATTGGTCTTTTATTAATTTATATTGTGATTATTATTAGAATTGTAAATACAGGAGTAATTTCAAGAAGTTATTTTGCAAAACTTTTTTGTTATGGGTACGCATCTGCAATATTTTTCTATATCACAGTTAACATGTCTATGGTTTTAGGTTTACTACCTATAGTTGGGTCTCCTTTACCCATCATGTCTTATGGAGGATCTTCTATGTTAGCAACCATGATTGGTTTTAGCATTGTAATGAGTGCTAGAATTAATCATAAGCAAATAATTGGCTAGTTATTTAAATAGTTAATTTGTCGCTAGAGTAATTATTACCAATAATTATATAACTTCATATGAATAAAAAATTAAAAGTAGGAATTGTTGGTGCTGGAATTCAGGGTATTTGCAATGCATTATTTCTTCAAAAAAAAGGTTTTAGTGTAACTATTTTTGATAAAGATGAGCCAGGCAGTCCAGCAGCTTCATATGGGAATGCTGGTCATTTTTCTTCATACGCATCTGTTCCATTCAATAGACCTGATGTGATGGCTGATGTGCCTGCTATGCTTTTAAGCTCATCAGGTCCGCTTGCTTTAAAATGGAACTATGTTCCAAAAATGATTCCTTGGTTTGTAAAATTTATTCTTAACTCAAGAAAAAGAAAGATGATGCATACTGCAAAAAATATGCATCAAATTTTAGATTTAGCAATTCCCGCTTATGATGAATTGTTTGATGAAATTAATTTAGGAGGATTAGTTGAAAGTAAGGGTATTTTATATGTTTGGAACAATCAAGATTTAAAAAGTAGAGAACTTGAAATTAATATTAGAAATGAACTTGGGATAAAACAACAGCTAGTAACACCCAAAGAAATTCATGACCTTGAGCCACATATAAAACCTTTTTATCATGGTGGTGTATATTATTCATATGCAAAACACGCAAGAAACCCAAAGAAAATACTTTTAAAATTATTTGAATTGTTTTTAAAAAAAAGTGGAAAATTTTTAAAGATGAATGTTAAAGAAATAAGATTTGATGAAGATAAACCAATTTTAATGACAGATTCTCAAAGTTTTTTATTTGATAGAGTGGTAGTTGCTTGTGGAGCTTTCTCAAAAAAACTTACAGACAATCTTGATGAAAAAATACCATTAGATACTGAAAGAGGTTATCATGTGCATTTTAAAGGTTGTGATCACCTTTTAAACAGACCAGTAATTTTTTCTAATAGAGGTTTTGGAATAACACCAATGGAACAAGGTCTTAGAGTAGTTGGTACTGTAGAATTTGGAGGATTAGACAATCCTCTTTCAAAATCTAGAATAAAAAATTTAATTAGTAATGCAAAATATATGTTAGGAGATTTACCCGAACATGAGGATGAGTGGTTAGGTTTTAGACCAAGTTTGCCAGATTTTTTACCTGTAATGGGACCCTCAAAAAATCACAAAAATGTTTTTTATTGTTTTGGTCATCATCATTTGGGATGGACATTGGGACCAATTTCAGGGAAAATCATTTCAGGAATGATTGCTAATGAAAATACAAATTTAGATTTAAAACCATATAGCTCTCTTAGGTTTAGCTAAGTGACAAATAAAAATAATCTTGCATATATTCTTTTATTTTTAGCAACTTTATTTTGGTCTGGTAATTTTTTAGTAGGAAAATTTGCTAGTCATTATCAAATACCACCTTTTTCATTAAATTTTTATAGATGGTTTTTTGCATGGTTAATTTTAGCACCTTTTACAATTCAGGAAATGTTAAAAAAAAAAAATTACATATTAGAAAATTATAAATATTATACAATTCTTGGAATAACGAGCGTTACCATATTTAACTCAATTGTTTATTACTCTTTAAATTTTACTCAAGTTATCAGTGGAGTATTAATGATATCAACAATTCCAGTGATGATTATTTTTATTTCATCAATTTTAAAAATTGAAAAAACTAATATTTTTCAAATATTAGGAGTCACATGCTCTTTTATTGGAGTTATTTTAATTATAACTAAAGCTAATTTTGAAATATTAATGAATTTAGATTTTAATAAGGGGGATATTACAATGGTTTTTGGGATGCTATCTTGGGCAACGTATTCTGCGTTATTGAAGAAAAAAAAGCATGAACTTTCTCAATTAACATTATTAGAAGTAGTTATTTCATTTGGGTTTATTTTTCTCATTCCAATTTATTTTATAGAATATCAAATGGGTTTTACAATTAATCCAGATAAAAATTTTTTTATGATTTTATTTTATGTTGTATTATTCCCAGGACTTGCCTCTTTTATTTTTTGGATAAAAGGAGTTTCTTTAATTGGAGCAAATAGATCTGGAGTTTTTTTACATATGATGCCTATATTAAGTGCAATTATGGCTATGGTTATTTTTAATGAAAAATTTATGTTGTATCATACGTTGGGTGCAATATTTATTTTAACAGGAATACTTTTATCAAACAAAAAAATTACTAATGCTTAAAGTTGCAATCTTAGATGATTATCAAAATGTTTCACAAGAATTTGTGAATTTAAAAAACTTATCTGGGAAATATGAGTTTAAAATTTTTAGCGAGCCTTTTTTAGATGAAGCAGATGCTATAGAACGACTCTCAGATTTTGAAGCATTATTAATCATGAGAGAACGAACCCCAATAACTAAAAATTTAATAAATAATCTAAATGATCTAAAATTTATTATCACCAGTGGAATGAGAAATAAATCTATAAATTTGGAAACTGCAAAAAAAAGAAGAATTATAGTTTCTGGAACAGAAATAAATATTAATCCTACCGCTGAATTAACATGGGCTTTAATCTTGGGTTTAGCTAGAAATGTTAAAGAAGAAATTGATAATATGTATCAAGGTTATTGGCAAACAAGCATAGGATTTGAACTTAAGGGAAAAATTCTAGGATTAATCGGACTTGGAAGAGTGGGGTCTCAAGTTGCGAAAATTGGTAAAGCTTTTGGAATGCAAGTGATGGTGTGGAGTGAGAATTTAAATTTAGAGAAATGTGAAGAGTTAGATGTGTTACCTTGTAACAAAGATGACATACTACAAAATTCAGATTTTATATCTATCCACGTTCAAGGTGGAGAAAGATATAAAGAGCTAATTAAATTAAAAGAACTAGATATGATGAAAAAAACTGCTTTTTTAATAAATACTTCAAGAGGATCTATTATTAATGAAGATGATTTAATTATTGCACTATCAACTAATGTTATTGCTGGAGCTGGTCTTGATGTTTATGAAAAAGAACCTTTACCAGAAGGTAATAAATTAAGATTTTTACCAAATGCATTACTGTTACCTCATATTGGCTATGTTACTGCTGAAAATTATAGTATTTTCTATACTCAAATGATTGAAAATTTGGAAGCATGTGTAAATGGTAAGCCAATAAGAGTTATTGAATAAATTTTATGACTAAAAAAATTAATTCAAATCTTACAGCTGAACAAAAATTAGTTTTATTTGAAGATGGAACCGAAGCGCCAGGCACCAGTGAATTAAATAATGAAATAAGAGAAGGAAGTTTTTATTGTGCAAATTGTGGTGAAAAATTATTTGATTCAAACACAAAATATGAAAGTGGCTCAGGTTGGCCTTCATTTTATGAATCTTTACCTGAAGTTTTTGAAACTAAAACTGATCACTTATTAGGTTATGCAAGAACAGAGTATCATTGTAAAAAATGTGGTGGCCATCATGGTCACATTTTTGAAGATGGACCAAAGCCAACAGGTAAAAGGTACTGTAATAACGGTGTTTGTTTGATTTTTAAGTCTAAATAATTCAGTAATTTATTTTAATAATTCTTGTATTTTATTTTCTTTTTCTAAAGCTCTAGCTTCATCGTAACCACCAATGTGTTGATCATCAAAGAAAATTTGTGGAATTGTTCTTTTGCCATTAGCTTTTGCAATCATCTCATCAATTGCACCATCTACTGTTGCAATATTAATCTCTTTGTATTCAACATTATTTCTAGTTAATAATCTTTTTGCTGCATCACAAAAATTACAAAGTGGGCCTGTATAAATAGTTACGTTTTTCATGATTTATAAATAATCATTCTTTTTAATTTTGCTAGTTATTTCTTTTCTAGAATATTCAAATTTTTTTCTATGTTTTATACTTTTTTGATTAACTCTTTTTCTCCATAATCTAAAAGAAACAGGTTTAACCGATCTTCGCATAATCTTGATAACCTCAGCTTCTGTCTTCCCTATCTTTTTCTCAATTTCTTCAAAAGTGATACGATCAGCCCAAGCTGCCCAGATAACCCAATCTGGATCATCAATATGTGGCTCTGGGTTTTTGACCCTAGTTATGGGGGTGTGACCTTTTTTTTTCATAAATCCTTTATATTTGAAAAAAATCTTTAATGCATTTTATTTAAGGTCGTGATATTATAAAATCTAGATAGTCCATCTTAGCCATCTTTAGCTCCCGGTTTTTTTGGACTATCCTTAAAATCCAAAAATGCTCCCTTTAAATTATTTTCTTTTTTTACAGATAATTCTATTTCTATTTATCACTCCAGGAACACCTAGAATTGTGATCATTTCATATTCAATGAATTATGGGGTTCAAAAATGTATTTGGACAGCACTTGGAGATATTACTGCAAATATTATTCAAGCAACTTTAGTAATTTTTGTGCTTGGATCCTTTTTTTCTGATAATCCAAATTTTTTAAACGTATTTAAGTGGATAGGAATAATTTATTTATTTTATCTTGCTTATGATATTTATAATTCAAGGCCAAAAGAGATAAGTTCAAATAATATTTCATCAAAAAGTTTTTTTTCTTTCTTTAAAGATGGTTTTTTAGTTGCAGGAACAAGCCCTAAAGCATGGATGTTCTTTCCTTTAATCTTTCCACAGTTTATTGACTTTAATTCAAATTACATTGTTCAATTTCTTATTTTGATCACAACGTATGTTATTTTAGACTTTATATCTTTGATTGCTTACGCTGTGCTTGCTAGAAAATTAATTGTTTGGATCAAAGCAAACCCTAGAACAATTAATACAATTTCGGCGTGTGTATTAATTATAATTGCAATAATAGTTGCAGTTATTCAAAAGTATTAAGCATTAATTAAGTTAGTTGGGATAATAACTTCTGCATCAGAATAGTTGTTTTTTATATCATTTAGAGGTTTAATTGATTTTTAAATTTAAAAACATAGAGGAGATAAATGAAAATCAAAAATATAATTATTACATTTTTTTCTGCAATTGCACTTTTAATTTCAACTTCAACTATGTCTTTAGCAAAGGTTGTTGGAGATAAAATTATTTTAGGTGCAGCTGTTTCATTAACTGGAAAATATTCATCTAATGGTGTTCATACTCAAAACGGTTATAACTTAGCTGTTGAGAGAATTAATAGCATGGGGGGTGTTAAAGTAGGTGGAAAATCTTACAAGTTTGAAATTATCTATTATGATGACGAATCAAACTCTGGAAGAGCTGCTCAGCTTGCAGAAAGATTAATCAAACAAGATGGTGTTCAGTTTATGCTTGGACCATACAGTTCAGGTTTAACTAAAGCTATGGCACCAGTAACTGAAAAATATGGAATACCAATGGTTGAAGCTAACGGTGCATCTAGATCGTTATTTACTAAAGGTTATAAATATTTATTTGCAGTGCTTGCACCAGCAAATTTATATCTTGATGTAGCTATTACAACTGCAGTTGAATTAAATGGTGGAAAGCCGGTTAAGATTGCGATGGCATTTGAACAAGATGCTTTCTCACAAGATGTGAGATTGGGAATTGTTGATGCAGCAAAAAGAACAGGTTCTACAATCATAATCGATGATAAATTACCAAAAGAGCTAAATGATATGGCTGCTACTTTATCTAAAGTAAAAGCTACTAAGCCAGATGTGTTAGTTGTATCGGGTCACACAAAAGGTGCATTAACTGCAATTAGACAAATATCTGAAATGAAAGTTGATGTTCCAATGTTAGCTATGACTCACTGTGATGCCGCTAAGTTATCTAAGCAACATGGTAAAGCTTCTGAGTTTGCATTATGTGCATCTCAATGGCACAAGTCCTTATCATATAAAGATAAGTATTTTGGTGGTGGAATGAAATATGCTGCAGACTTTAACAGCATGTTTGGATATGAACCTCCTTATCAA
>Ga0315339_1000676_pt1 | contig 38873 bp, 38 predicted proteins | sample ASW17metaG_FD_204514 | JGI IMG/M metagenome (GOLD analysis project Ga0315339, IMG submission 204514) | Ammonia-oxidizing marine archaeal communities from Pacific Ocean, United States - ASW #17 | ecosystem: Environmental > Aquatic > Marine > Oceanic | place: USA: California | collected 2016-12-05 | reverse complement strand
TTCTATATTAATTCTAGCTATCAATTCTTCAGTGGTAATCTTCATGACAATAAATTAAGTTTACAATTCATTAGTAGCCTAAATCTTCCTCTTCTTTGTTGCTTTATTTACATTTAATTTAATTGTTGATATACGAAAACTAATGTTTCGAATAATATATCAGAGTGAATGCTAAAGAAGCAAAGAAAAATTTAAAATTATCAAGCTCATGGGAAGAATTCTGCGATGCCCTGAAAGAAGCTGGTCCACTTATTGAAAATAAAAAATCAGAAGAATCTTCATTAGACACGAGCGAAGGATATAGGTATTTAACTAGGCTTTTGAGGGTGGGATTAGAAATGTCCATAGAAAGAAATGATCCATCTTTTCCTGAGCTATATGCCTTATGTCATGAAACTTCTAAGTTTGGTGGGGATAATCCAGATAACTTATATCAGAATGCTACTCTTGATGGTTCATTAAGCTACAAAGTTTGGGGCAATAAAGGGACTGTCCATTATCTTAGCTTTATAACTAACGCCAATAGATTTGCTGAAGATGGGACTATGACTAAAACAGGAGAACTTGAAACAGATGATATGATTTTTGATGAAGATGGAAACTTTGAAATTCAATTAAATCTAAGTTCTACAGAAAAAAATTGGCTTCCCATGGAATCAAGTACAAATTTATTAGTTGTTAGACAAACTTTCTTAGATAAAGAAAAAGAGGTACCAGCTATTATTAATATTAAGTGCTTAGATGGGAAAGAAAAACCCTCTAAGCTATCTTCACAAGAAATAGATATAGGTCTAAAAAAGGCTGTAAATTTTGTTAAAGGCACTGCTGGTATCTTCAAGAATTGGACTGAATTATATAATAAAAAACCTAATCAATTCTCTTCCACAGAACAAGAGATGTACTTGAAGGCAGGTGGTGATCCCAGTATTCATTATTTATATGGTCACTGGAAACTAAATGAAGGACAAGGACTAGTCATTAAAACTGAAATACCAAAGTGTCAGTATTGGAACTTTCATCTAAATAATCACTGGCTAGAGTCTTTAGATTATCGTTATTTTGATATCTGTATTAATAATGCCAGTGCCAATTTGGAGTCTGATGGTTCATTGATAGTTCTAGTATCTGCTAAAAATCCAGGAGCAAGTAATTGGTTAGATGTAGCTCATCATGAGTCAGGAACAATGACTTTAAGGTGGGTTAATTCAAATACTTTTCCATTACCAGAAACTGAGGTTATTAACCTAAAAGACTTTTAGAATTTATAACTTTTTCCAATCTATTTCATTTTTTCATTGAGTATTAAATAATCGGATCAATGGGAGTTGGGCAAGCTGATTCAGCTTGAATAACCTCTGCTGCTAGCAAGCATAGATCCTCTCTGTATAAATCAGAATAGATTTGAATTCCTGTGGGAATTCCATCAGATACGCCCATGGGCAAAGCAACTGATGGTAAGCCAAGGCAGTTGCCTGGTACTATAAATATAAAACTATCCTTTAAAGCTTGATCACCTTTTTGAGGATCAAGGTCTGTGTTAATCGGCCAAGGCAGGTTTGACCAAGTAGGTCCTACGCAAACTTGATAATCAGTTAAAAAATATGACCATAGTTTTGTAAGTCTATTTCTTTCTATTAAAGCTTCCTCTAGATTGATCCCATCGGATAAAAAAGGTTTAGCAAAACGTTTTAAATAAGCAGCTGTTTCAGGTTTGAAAACCTCATCAGGAAGACTACCCGTTAGACCATTATTTATTATAGAACCCCAAACTTCATATACTCTTTCAACTTCTGGTGCTTCCACTTCTTCTATTGACCATCCATTATTTGATAATATGGATCCTGCTTTATCTATTTCCTTTTTAGTTGCATCAGGAAGATTAAAATTAGTAATATCCTTTATCAAAGCAGCCTTTGGTTTTTCGGGAACTAATCCCTTTAAAGGGCTATCCACTGACCATGGATCATCAATATGTCTTCCTGCCATTATTGATAAACCCGTTCGTAAATCCTTTACCGAACGAGCCATGGGACCATCTGATAAAAAAGCACGAGAGATACCTAAGTCTTTAAATCCTTCTATGGAATGCACATAAGGAATTCGACCCAGTGTAGGGTTAAGGGATGCTATACCGCAGCAATAGGCTGGATTTCTAAGAGAGCCTCCAATATCGTTTCCTAAACCAAAAGGACTCATTCCAGTAGCAATAGCAGCTGCCTCTCCTCCGCTGGATCCTCCTGGTGTTAAAGCTTTATTCCACGGGTTGAAGGTTCTACCTCTCAAAGGGTTATCTGTATCAAGACGCATTCCCATTTCAGGCATATTCGTTCTTCCAATAGGTATTGCTCCAGCTGACAACATACGATCAACAATAGGAGCATTTCTTAAAGGTATCGATTCAGCTAACATTGGAAGTCCATGAGTTGTGGGAGTTCCAAGAAAATCTATATTTTCTTTAATAGTAAAAGGTACTCCATGTAATGGTCTTTGCCGATCTTCTTTACTAGCACTGTCTGCTGTTTGAGCCGCCTTTCTTGAAGAATCTTCTAGAACGGTGGTGATTGCATTGATATCAGGATTAACCTCTTCTACTCTTTGAAGGTGAGCACTGATAATTTCTGCACTGGACGCTTTTTTGTTTCTAATTAAATCAGCTAATTCAGTAGCACTTTTTTTGCATAATTCATCCATGGCATGTCCATATTAACAACCCAAGTTTACAGTTCATCTTTTTCTCGCATCTTTTTTCTTATCTTAGTTGCGCTAATTTCATTTACTTCTTTATCAAAAACTTCTTCTTCGAAGACATAACCCACACCTCTTCCATAGGTAATATTTACAACGTTAGGTACAAGCATAATCTCATAATGAATTCCTCGATCATAAGAATCTTTTTTTAATCCTTTTTCAATATTGCTGCATACCAAATCCCAATCAAAAGGATTGTCTTCTTGGCCATCCCCTCCAGATGCACCGTAAACATCCCTAACTTGGATAATAACTTGGCCTGTCTTTTTTATAGCTCTTTTAAATAATTCTTGATGCCCTTCATGCCAAGGTTGCCAGCGCCCTAACATCTGTACAGTTGGTTTTTTCCAATCAAACATTCTTGTTTATCTCTTCAGCAAGGTTGATATGATTCATTTCATTCCACTCCGTTATTCTAAAATTATAATCCTTAGGATTTTCAAAAAGTTTATTAGTATCTTCATATCGCCCTTCTTTTATTGTGTCCATCCAAATCGTAAGATCTGGTCCAAAAATCTTTCTTGTTTGATCTGTAGGACATATAAAATCACATATTACATTCCTGCTATGTATTTGCTCAAAATCTGCAAAAGTTTTCATTCTAAGACTTTGTCTTTCTCTGCCTTCATCAGAAAAATCCCAATCACCTGCCATTTCTCTTACTTTGTCTGCGTTATACCAGGCTGCTTTAATTAATGGCTGAAGTCTAGCTGCCAAATAAGTTTTTCCGCTGCCCGGAAGTCCCATGATTAATATTTTCATAACAATTAAATTAGTTCAATGGCCTTTAATATACGAAAACAACTGCTTCGTCTACTAAATTAGTATGAATAAGAAAGATAGCTTAAGAGATCTATTATATCTGTAAAATTTATGAATTGATTTTTATGATGCCATTAACTGCGAAGGTTCCATGATGGTTTTATCTTTCTTTAGCTGGCTTCGTTCATATATTCTGTAACCCTTTATCTTCGTTTCCTAATATGATTTAAAATTAATAATTATTAATGACATGACTCATTATATTTCTTTAATCTATAGTAATTATAAGGCAAAGGTGTGAGGAAACCAGCAACTAACATTAAAGGCAGAACCCACCATACCAAAATTCCCCCAGCAAAAACTACATCCACTATGTTCATAGCTAATTCCATGGTAATCATAGAAATAAAAGACATTCCTAAGGCTGTTTTAAAAGCATTAGCTAGATCCATTTGACGCGACAAAATATAGGTTTCAAGCATGACAGATGTTATTAGCCCATTGATTATTGCAAGTGACATAATCCATATAACTGCTAAAGGAACCTGGGTAATTTGAAAAAAGAATATGGTTCCGAAGTCTCCTATAGAGCACCCTAATAAACACCAAAGTGTATTAACGCTTGCTTTTTTCCAAGTAGAGTTACAAGTCCAAGATATAGATTCTGAACTTGTCATACCCATGGCCTTAATCTATTTATTCTTTATGCGGAGTAACTAAGTACTTTTCACCAGTGGCTTGTTTTGCATAAGCTTTAATAGCTTCTGGTTGAAGCATTTCTTCAAAAGATACCTCCTGGGTGTAGTGACTTGCAAAAGTTGTTTTAATTTCTTTAGCAACTCGTTCACGCATTTGTTGAAATCTCTCCATACCAAATTTTCCTATCATTGGAGTTAAAAGCCATCCTCCAAGCCCCCACTGCATACCAAATGATCTATTGAGAATGGTAGGGGATAGATCTAGTCCACCATAGATATAAACTTGTTTATAAGTGTCAGAGCCATATCGACTATATTCTTTAGCTGTTTTATTTGCTGCAATTTCCATTGCTGAAAGTATTTGTCCTGGAAGTCTTCCTTCATTACCTCCTCCAGTTGCATCAAAACCTAGAGTAGCGCCTGTTTCGACTAGAGCATCAACTAATCTCTCCATAAAATCTGTCTCGCTAGTATTACATATATGCTCTGCACCAAGATTTTTAAGAAGCTCCACTTGTTCAGATTTTCTGACGATATTTACAAGAGGAACTGAGTCATCTTTACAGATTTTTACAAGCATTTGTCCTAGATTTGATGCAGCGGCAGTATGTAGTATAGCGCTATGGTTTTCTAACTTCATAGTTTCAACAAAACCTAAAGCTGTTAATGGATTTACAAATGAAGAGGCCGCTTCAGATGAAGTTGTGTTGTCATCCATAACCAAACAGTTAGAAGCTGGGACACATCTGTAATGCGAATACATAGCTCCACCAGCGACGCCAACGGTCTTGCCTATAAGTTCTTTTGCATTACTACCAGCATCTTCAATCACTCCGCCACCTTCATTTCCTACTTTCATAGATTGATCAATTCTTGGAGTCATCGCCTTCATTAAACCTTCATGGATTTTGATTTTTGCTACCGTATCATCACCAGAACCTGAAACACTTAGACTATCTAGATCGGCTGCAAAACTTATTAGAAGCCCTAAATCCGATGGATTAATAGGAGAAGCTTCTACTTTAATCAAAACTTCATTTTCTGAGGGTGTAGGCTTTTCTACAGTAGCAATTGAGATTTCTATATTCCCTTCACTGGTTACATTTGATCTTATTTCTTTTGAAGTTTGCTCTGACATTTTTATTCTCCCTTAAATGCATATTTTATATTTAATCGATACATATTACTTGACTACGATATATAGACTAATTTAATTATTTCAAGTAGATAATATTGAAGATGCTTGTTTGTAACTATTTTAGTCTTTTAACTTAATTGTAAAGTTTAAGTACCAAACTTATGCTACCTATAAGGCTAAAAAGTTAATCTAATTAGTTTACTTCAAAGACATTAATTTAAATGCTAATAACCCCAAAAGAGGGCTCAAAACCAAAGAGATATAGGAAGAAATAGCAAAACCAAAAACTAAGATTATTCCTCCAATAAAGAAATTGATTAGATGAAAAATAGATCCAGCTATAAAGATAAGAGCAGCAATTGTTATATAAAATTTATTCATTTATTAACTCCTAATTAAATGAAATTATATCTCGATCTTAGCCATACCAGACTTATTTATTTTCTCTTCTACTTAGCGAACAAAGAATCAACAGTTTCCTTGTAACAATTTTAAATATAAGCATACCCCTCGATTTCATCCATAACACTATTTCTATCCATTTTTATTTACCCTAAACCTTAATACCATTTATACCAGCCTGGTTTTAAATCAATCTTTTCCTGTATCCTTTGTCTTATAATTTCTAGATCTTTTGAATTTGGGGACCAATCATTATAAAAGTCTTTCGGAAATTGATTGCTCTTAAATTTACGATAAGGGTCTGGCTTCATAGCTCTTCTTTTCATTTCTTCGACGATTGATTGATATCTTTTGTAAAGATATTTTCCTTTATTGTAAAAAAATTTTACATGTCCAACATTAAGTGTAAATTCTTTAGGGAGATTTTGTTTTGTCTTCTCCCAATTATTAGATTTAAGACTCCTTTGGAGTGCTGAACCAACCATAAATATCTCTCTATATTCTGCAATAAGATGTTGATTAGATAATTCCTTTGGTTCAACTAAATTAATTCTAGTCATTCATTCTCACTCAATAGCATCATGTGCTGAAACCATTGATTTAAAAGCATTTAAAAAAAATTTGTACGGACTTTTTATCATTTTCTTAATTTTTTAATTCCACTCCAAAGTTGTCCTAAAAATAAGCCAGTAAACATTAGGGTATAAGAGGTCTTTTTTCTTAATGTGTAGTAAAAAAGTTCTTATTCATCACCTTATTAATCCCTTCCTTCTTATCATATCAATAATTTAACTTTTCTTAACTAAACTCTAAATACTTTAAAGTTAAAAATCTTATACCAAAGTGATAACACTTAACCTATTAAAAAAGACTAATAATAAATAGGATTTAAATCAGTCCAATTTTAGTAACAGGCAAGAAAGAGATTATCTCAAACAATAAGAATCATGATTTTTTTACCACACACTGCAATTTATAGCCTAAAAGATTCTCGTGTATAAAATTAGCATCAATACAGTCTAATAGATTTTCTCCATAAATTGTTTGCCCAAAATAAGAATCTTCATAAGAAAAATAATTATTCATAACTGCGATCTCAGATATCACTGAATTTAACTGGAGAATTTCATAATTACAAGCTTCTAGAACTGATTTTAAAGTTTTTGGATTGTACATATTGCAATGTTCAAGACCATCAAAAGCATTACATTTTTCTCTTAGTATTTTTGCCGCAAGAGAATCAGAAGAAGGGATTTGTAAAAATAGCACACCTTCATCAGAGAGTAATTCATAAATTAAACTTAAGTACTGCTTTCCATTAGGGATATGTTCAAAAACATCCCAAAGTGTTATAACATCAAATTTTTCATCAAAATCAATAGTTTCTAATTCACTATTATAAATTATATGCCCTTTGGAACGTGCAATCTGACCTTCTGCTTGGCCAAGCTCAATACCGCATGTTGACCAGCCCAGATCCTTTGCATAATCAAGAAAAACACCGCTAGAACATCCTATATCCAGCATCCTTCCTTTGGTTATAAACTTTGTAATAGATTGCAATCCTTTAGAATATATTTCTCTGTAGAAATCTGACTCATTGTCTGTTATTGCTGCTTGACCCGTATCTAGAGAAAAATAATATTTATTTAGGGCGTCTTGAGTAAAGACAGGGTCAGTATATATCATGGTACATCCATTACACTTAACATAAATGCCTCCGAAGCATTGAAATAGTTTAGAGAAATTATTCGAATCACAAACAGGGCAATTTCTATTTTCTAAATATTTGTCTTCGAATAAACCGGTTTTTGGATCTATAAATTTTTCGTGATATTTTTCTATAAGTTCATAACTAGCTTTTCTTCCTTCATGTAATTTAGCAGCATTTTTTGATTCAAATTTCATTGTTGTTTTTTTCATCGCTGTTTCCTTGTTCTATTAAATATAGTACCTATTTTACTAAAGATTAAGATAAAGCTACTCCTACTCTATAGTAGCGCTATCTAAAATCTCTTTATATCAATAAACTTCTTTTCTCTTGTTACACAATATCCTACTTATTCTAATTATAAAAAGACTCAAAGTGTTTTTCTCTTGAATCTTTTAGCATTCCGACAGTTTCGTCCATAAACTTGTTTCTATCTTCTCTGGTTTTAAAAACCCAAATACAAATCGTGTCTTTACTGTGATAAATTGCTTTTAACTCATCATCTATATCACATATTTCTTGTGGTATTTCTGTTTTTATACAAATCATCTTACTCTTTCATTGGTTTTCTTTTACAGATATACCTTATTATTTATTTTTACCTTGATTGGGCTTATAATGGACTTAGTTATTAAAAATAGTAATTATCCATCAAATAGGAAAAAATATGTATAACAAATATGTAGTTAACTTGGCTCTGGGAGTCATACTTTTAATTTCATCACCCATTGCATTTACTGAAATTCTTGAAGAAATTGTGGTGACAGCACAGATAAGAGAGCAAAGCCTTCAGGATGTTCCAATTTCTGTGTCAGCAATTGATGGTGAGGCTATTGAGGATAGAAGTGTTGATAACCTCAGTTCACTTTCTACATCGGTGCCTAATTTTATAGTTGCAGAAACTCAAATCGATACCTCTATTTCCATTCGAGGTGTTCGTTCTGGTGCAAACAAAGGGTTTGAACAATCAGTACCATTGAACTTTGATGGAATTAGTTACCCTAGAAGCCAGCTTGCTAGAACTCCGCTTGTTGATTTAGAGCGAGTCGAAGTGCTGCGAGGCCCTCAGCCTACTCTCTTTGGTAAAAACGCTATTGGAGGAGTTGTAAGTATTACATCTGCAAAACCTACTGAAGAATTTGAAGGAAAGTTTTCTACTTCATTTGAGTCTGAACATGATGAATCTCAGTCTCTATTAGTGCTTTCAGGACCACTATCAGAAAACCTACTTGGCAGATTAACTGTTTCAACCAGAGAAATGGATGGCTGGATTACAAATGAGAACATGAATAGAATTGAGCCTCAAAGAGATGAGACTTATATAAGAGGTCAACTCGCTTGGACATCAGGAGATGTGGATTACAACTTAAAAGTTGAGACAGCAGATTTTGATTCCGTGGGTTATGCCATGGAGGCGATTGCTGCTCAAGATGGCTATGGACTAGTCTTTGCTGGACCTATTGCAGTTGAAACTACTGAAAATTGGGTTAGATCGAGTGGAGAAACCTTCAGTCAAAATTCAATGGATAATTTTGTGTTAACTGCTAACTATCCAATGGATGGTGGTGGCACCCTGACTTCAATCACAGGACATGTTGAATACGATTCATATGAAGTGCTTGACGTTGATTATGTGAGTCTAAATATCCTGGATGGAACAAACCAAACAGAAGAGTATGATCAGTGGTCTCAAGAAATTCGATACACTTCAGTTGGTGGTGAAAATGTAGATTACATCGTTGGTGCATATTTTCAAACTGCAGATGTTGATGTAACTGATTACGTACCATTGGGATCTTTTCTTGCCCTGGCAGGGCCTCCAGTATCTTTATTAGTTGGAACAAATTGGGATAGGATTTATGCACAATCCTCGGATATGTATTCTGTTTTCGGTCAAGCTGATTTTAATCTAGATGATAATTGGAGATTAACAGTGGGTGCAAGATATTCAAGCGAAGACAAAGATGGAAGCAGAGACTTGACCATAGATGGAACAGGATCAGCATTAGCAAATTCACCATTATTAAATATTTTATGGGGAGCCGTTTTGAATGTTGGTCCTCATAGTGTAGCGAGTAGCAGAAGCGAGAGCTCTTTTGATCCAATGGTTCGATTAAGTTATGACCTATCTGACGACTCTCAAATGTATGTTTCATACACACAAGGTTCTAAAGCAGGGGGTTTTGATATTCGGGGTAATTCAATACCTGGGACACCTCTTATCTCTAGTGCAGGTGGATGGGAGTTTGAAGAAGAAGAAGCCACAAATATTGAATTGGGTTACAAGATGAAATCTGACAGAGCCCAATTTGATTTTACTTACTTCAATACTGAGTATGAAGATCTTCAAACAAGTGTGTATGATGGTGTATTAGGCTTTAAAGTAGGAAATGCTGCAGCTGCAGAACTAGATGGTTTTGAAATGCAAGGCCGATATCTAATTTCAGATGGTTTAGAGTTTTACGCTTCTATGGCTAGCCTCAACTTTGAATTTACTGACTGGAAAAACAGTCAATGTGCTTATGGCGAAGCTCCTACAAATGGAATTTATTGTGATAGATCTGGCGCGAGTGTAATTCTTGCACCTGAAGATACAGCAAATGCTGGCTTTGATTACGAAATTGTCCTATCAAATAACTTGGTCTTTGATGCTAACTTAAATATTGATTACTCCTCAGAATATTTTATTACTACTAATCTTGATAAGAACATAAAAGAAGATGGCTATACAAAAATTGGTCTAGTGCTTGGTTTAGAAAGTTCAGATGGTAAGTGGAGAGCATCTCTTATTGGAGACAACTTGACAGATAAACGTATTAAAGTTGTTGGCGGAACAATACCATTGGCTAGAACATTTGTAAGACTAGCTTCTGGTGGTGCTCTTGATGGGACAGCTTATGATGCTATTTACGATAGGCCTAGAAATATCACTGTTAAATTTGATTACAGATTCTAATCAATAATCTTTCGGCCTTACTATAAATCGTAAGGCCGTCTTTTTAAATGTCATCTAGAACATTTAAAAAAGCTACTAGCTTTTTTTTCCTTATTTTCTTTACGAACTTTTTATTTTCTTCGCAATGCGAATCTCTTAATGATTTTCATTCAAGCAACCTTATAATTTCTCAAGCATCCATCAGTTCTTTGGAGGCTAACTTGCCAATCTTTTGTAAAATTACTGGAGAAATAAAACCAAACATTGGCTTTGAAGCACGCTTCCCAACGCAATGGAATGGAAAATTTTTTCAAACTGGTTGTGGTGGCTTTTGTGGTCTTGTAGAACCAGACAGGTCAACTCAATCAAATGCAATTAACCATGCATTAAAAAAAGGTTACGCAACAATTACTACAAATGGAGGACATCAAGGAAAACATTTAGGTGATGCCGCATGGGCTAAAAATAATCTTGAAGCTGAAGAAGTTTATGCGCATAAATTGATTCCTTTAACTCATAGATCAGGGCATGAATTAATTCAAGTTTTTTATGATGCTCAGCCCACTTTCTCATATTTTTCAGGATGTTCGAATGGGGGGAGATTGGCAGCAAAGGCAGCACAAGAATATCCAGATCTATTTGATGGAATTATTGCAGGATGTCCAATTCTTAATTTAACAAAAAATGGAGGGATTTTTGGTAGTTGGCTAGTACAAGCAAATACGAATGAACAAGGTTTTCCAATTTTAAATAAAGCATTTCAATCCAAACTTATAATGCTTGAAGAAAATGCAATTACTCAATGTGATCACTGGGATGGTAAATTGGATGGGATAATTCAAGCTCCTCAAAAATGTAATATTACTCTAGAAGATATTCCAAATTGTTTACAAGGAAGTAATAGCACTTGTTTAACTTCACAAGAAAAAAATGCTCTAAGAAAAATCTATGATGGTCCAGTTGATTCAAAAAATAATAAGTTGTTTTATGGCATTAATCCTGGGAGTGAGAGATATCTTGCCCACTGGTACCTGGATAGTGATGACACTAAAGGACCAGGAACACTACTTGCTAATGGGTTTTTGCCGAACCTTGGATTGCCAGAGGATGATGAAGCCTTTTTAGCTCTTAGTTTTAATTTTGATTCAGATCCAGAGTTATTAGTTCCTCAAAGTAGTCTTTTAGATGCCATGAAACCGGATCTTTCAAAGTTTAAAAACTTAGGTGGAAAATTATTAATGTGGCATGGGCTTGCTGATCCACTCGTACTGCCACAACAGTCTATTAAATATTATCATGAGGTTATAAAAACTATGGGAAAGGAAAATGTTGCAGATTTCTTTAAGCTGTATCTTGTACCAGGCATGGGACATTGTTGGGAAATTCCTTCAGCCCTTCCTGATCAAATGAGCATGTTAACAGTTTTAGAAAATTGGGTTGAAAAAAATGAAACTCCAGATTCAGTTCCAATTAATAAATTTGATTCTTTGGGATTATCAACTAAGAAGGGTATTTTGAAGCCCTATCCTAAATTAGCCTCATACAACTAAAAACTAAATTCTTTCAATTAATATTGCTGTTCCAGCTCCAGCTGCTCCACTTGTTGCAACAATTCCTAAGGTTGCATCACGCCTTTCCAGCTCGTCAATTAATGTAGACATCATTATTGATCCTGTTGCGCCCATGGGATGACCTAATGCAATGCAACCGCCATTCACATTCAATTTTTCATCATCAATCTTTAGCTCTCTTTGACAATGAATCAAAGTTGATGCAAAAGCCTCGTGGATTTCAAATAAATCAATATCTTTTACTTGAAGATTATTTTGATCAAGTATTCTTTTTGTTGCCAGTATACAGCCAGATAGAACTAATAAAGGATCATCATTCACCGTAGCAACAGAAATTATTTTTACTCTAGCTCTCTTTCCATTTTCTTGAATCTTTTTATTGGATAGCAATGTTAAGGACGCAGCATCAGCCATTGCAGGTGAATTACCTGCAGTATGTATATGTGAAATTTCTTTGAGATCGGGAAAAAGATATAACTGAGCTTTATCTACGCCCTGCTCACCCAATTGTTGAAAACTAGGATTCAGTAAAGATAAGGTTTTAATAGAAGTATCTGTTCTGATGCATTCATCTTGATGACAGTTTATTGCTTTGCGCTCATTTATAACCGGGATAATTGATTTAAAATAATTATTCTTTTGTGCATTAGCCGCTCTTTGTTGAGACTTTAATGCTTGCATATCTGCGTCATTTCTGGAAATGTTAAACAGACTAGCAATAAGGTCAGCCCCACTTCCCATATAAAATATCTTTGCCTGAGTTGCTATTTCCAAATCATGCCAAATTGCTGCTTTGTCAGAGAGCATGGGTACCCTGGACATCATCTCTACCCCACCAGCAATAATGTTATCCGCTTGCTGAGATTGAATTTTAAGATGCCCTAGATTAATTGCGTCCAAGCTTGAGGAACAAAATCTATTTACAGTAAGGCCTGAAATAGAATCAGGATAGCCAGAAAAAAGAGCTGAACTTTTTGCAATGTTGCCTGCTTGCTCTCCATGCTGAGTTACGCAACCTAAAATAACCTCATTAATAGAGTTAAAATCGAGGAAATTTTTTTGGCTTATATCTTTATATAATACATCCAACAATTCATACGGATTTAATTTATTGAGTCCGCCTTTATCATTGGCTCGAGCTCTGGGTGTTCTTATTGAATCAACAATGTAAACCGGTTTCATGAATTTATTTTTTTAGATCACTTTTTTGCGCCCACGTTGCATGTGTTCCTGAGCAGATTTGATGAGGCAAGGGAATATCGCAAATAGGTCCTTGCTCAATATTTTTGGCATCAAATAATAAACAAGAAGAACTTTTTTCTTGTAGGTTATTACTGATGGTTACTAAATAACCATCATCTTCATCTTGAGCGCCTGTTCTTGGAGCAAAACTAACCTCGCTTATGAACACATGGTCTTCAAAAATATACTTGCTAAAAGATTTACTTTGATGGTCATGCTTTTTAATGCCGTCAAAGGTAAAATGACCTTTAGTCGGTATCATGCTGTAAGTGTATCTATGCTCAATCCCTGCAACATGTTGATTAATTACTCCAAATTCTATTGTTTCCTCATCGATATCCTCTTCAGTCGTGACCCCTGTTTTTAAATTAAATTTCCATCGATGAAGTCTAGGCTTTAACAAATAAAAATCTAAAAAAGCCATCATTCGCTCCAAACCTGGCGGAGCATCAACGTAATTTTTTGGCCAGGGATGTTCTTGAAAATACCCTTCCAGAATTAATTCATCACCTACTTCATATGCATTATTCCAATGCAGTACATAAGTGGGCTCAGCTTCAAACCACTTTATTTCATCTGGGTTTCCGTATCTTGGGATGATCGCAAACCTTGATGGCAAGTCATGCAATCTAGTAGCATGCAAACCCTTTTTTAACATTTCCTGATCCCAAAAAAGAGGTAAGTCATTAATAATTGAATAATTTTTACTAAAAGCCATATCATGAGGAAGCCTCGGACCAGGCAATTCAACAGGAATAAAGTGTTTTAGATTTTGATGCTGATCAACCACTCCATAATTTAAAAATGGGACTTGCTTAGAGTAATTAAAAAATAATAACTCTCCCGTGGCTAAATCGACTTTTGGATGAGCTGATAAACCTCCTGCAGGGACCCATGATGCTTTGTTTTCAGTCTCCAGTGTATATGGATCTAATTGATAACCTTCTCCACATTGGTAGAAAGTTGATAGCGCTTCTCCTCCATGAACCGTGATGTCAGTAGACGATGAATCCTTAATTCCGCCTTGAGCTCCCCAACCTGGAAGCGAGGATGATCCAGTTCTTTCCATGAGACCTGCCCACATTGATTTTCCCATTTCTTCTTCAACTAAAAAGCCTTCTGTTCGAACAAATTTATTGACATAGTTTGCCTTGCCATTATCAAAGTTAATTGAATGAATCATTCCATCACCATCAAAAGGATGAAAACGCCCAATGGGTTCATGAACCTGGTTTTCTGTATTTCTAAAGTAAGCCCCTTCTATATCCTCCGGGATATCACCTAGAGCTTGAAGATCTGTAACTTGATATTCATCATAATTAGGGACCCAAGCATCTTTAAGGTAAGGATGATCATGCGTTTTAATTGTTGATTTGATAGTATTTGTTTTTTTAATTTTCATGCTCTACTCCTCTAAGAACTCTGCTTCAAGTTCTTTTACTATAGATTCTACGCTTTCTATTTTTTTAATGAAACCAACACCTTGTCCAGCTGACCAAATATCTTTCCATGCTTTGATCTTATCTTGCGAGGAAGACACATTAAAACCATCTGGATTTGACTCAAGATTATCAGGGTCGAAATTATTTTTAATAATGCTATCTTTAAGGTAATAAGCTTGCGCTCCTGTAAAAAAATTAGTCATTCTTAGATCGTTATAATTTGAATTAATTACCATTGCTTTATATTCATCAACTGCATTACTTTCAGTTGCTGAGATAAACCTTGTTCCCATATAACATAGGTCTGCATTTAATAATTTAGTGGCTTTTATATGACTCCCAGTTGAAATTGAACCAGCTAAAACTATGATGCCGTCAAAAAACTCTCTAACATATGAACTAAATGCAAAGGGCGATAGATTGCCAGTATGCCCTCCAGCTCCATGGCATATAAGGGCCATCCCATCAACTTTCATATCAGAACATCGTCGTGCAAAGTCAATATTATTTACATCGGCAATAACTATGCCTCCGTACCCATGAACTTCCTCTATCACTTTCTCTGGACTGCCGAGTGCGGTAATAATAATCTTCGGTTGAAACCGCTTGATCAACTCTAACTCCTCATCAAATCTATCATATGTCTTATGAGTAATCATGTTAAAGGCCCAGGGATTATGAGTTGAGTTATTAATTAGCCCCATCCATTGCTCAAGCTCCTCAATAGTTCTAGCATTTGGACCAGGGAAAGATCCAATTAACCCTGAATTGCTACTAGCAATAACCAATTCAGGACCTGAGACTAAAAACATGGGGGCAACAATAATTGGTAATCGTAATTGATCAATTAACTTATCTGTTTGCATATAAATGTTTTTAAAAGTTTGACTTAAGTTTAGTACAAGTTCCAATTTATACCCACTTGATTTTTTCTTGTCAATAAAGCTAGATCGTGCATATAATTGAATAATGGAAGAACGTGTATATATTTTAGGGGGCTATCAATCTGACTTTGCCCAAAATTGGCATAGAAATGAATTAGATCTTTTGGATGTCTTCCAAGACATAATCTCTAAAGGCTTGAACTCTGTTGATTTAGAGCCAAAAGATGTGGATGTTGCTCACGTTGGTAATTTCACAGCTGAACTGTTTTGCAATCAAGGTCATTTAGGTGGTTTTTTTGTATCTTCACACCCTGATTTCTTTGGTTTGCCATCTTCTAGACACGAAGCAGCTTGTGCTTCAGGAAGCATCGCAACATTAGCAGCCTGTGCTGAAATTGAATCTGGGCGATATGAACTTGCCGCTGTTTTAGGGATTGAGCAAATGAGAAATGTTTCAGGTGAACAAGCTGCTCAAAATATTGGCGGCCCTGCAATGCGATCGGGCTTTGAATGCCAAGATGTTCAATACCCTTGGCCACATATGTTTAGCGAGTTAACGAATGAATATGACAAAAGATATGGTATTGATGAGAATCATCTTTCGAAAATCTCAGAAATTAACTTTGCTAATGCTAAAAAGAATCCTAATTCCCAAACAAGGGGCTGGACCTTTGAATCTGATGCTTTCACTAGATCAGACCATTCAAATCCGGTAATTGAGGGTCGAACAAGAAAAATGGATTGCGGTCAGATCACCGATGGTGCTGCCATTATTTTTTTAGCAAGCGAAAAAAAGGCAAAGGAATACGCTGAAGCCAAATCAATTAAACTTGAATCAATTCCATACATCAAAGGATGGGGCCATCAAACCGGTCCAATTACGTATCAAGAAAAAATAGATTTTAGCCAAAATAAAGAATACGTCTTCCCTCATGTAAAAAAAGCCATTGATGATGCTTTTGCAAGAGCAAATATGCAAGGAGTTGGTGATATCGATGGAATTGAAACGCACGACTGCTTTACCTCAACTGAATACATGGCAATTGATCACTTTGGCATTACAAGACCTGGAGAAAGCTGGAAAGCGATTGAGTCTGGGGATATTGAAATAAGAGGAAAAATTCCAATTAATGCTAGCGGTGGCTTGATTGGACTGGGGCACCCAGTTGGAGCTACTGGTGTGAGAATGTTATTGGATTGTTACAAGCAGTGTACCAATAATGCAGGCGACTACCAGATTGATAATGCTAAAAATATATCCACGCTTAATATTGGTGGAAGCGCAACGACAGTCGTTAGCTTTGTGGTTGGAACTGCCTAATTAAATAAATCTTTTAGCTCTCTTCTCAAAACTTTCCCAACTGGATTTTTAGGCAAGACATCTATGAGTCTCAGGTCTTCAGGCATTTTATATTTGGCGATTTGTTTTGTTTTAAGAAAATCAATAATTTCTTCTAAAGAAATGGTCTCGCCCTCAGCCAAAACCGCAACTACGCCAACTTTTTCACCAAGTATTTCATCCTCATAACCCGTTACAGCAACTTCTAATAATTTAGGATGTGAGCTCAAAAGATTGTCTAACTCCTCTGGAGAAATGTTCATCCCACCTCGAATAATTAAATCTTTGCATCTTCCACAAAATTTATAATATTTCTGTTGTGTATCTTTAGGAGAAATTTCAAATAAATCTCCTGTCCTGAAATACCCCTCCTCATCAAAAACTTCAGCATTAGCCTCAGGTGCATTCCAATAACCATCAAAAACTGTTGCGCCTGAAATGAGAAGCTCGCCAGGCTGATTGGACTCATTAATTTCTTCACGAGTTTCCACATCAACCAATTTAGTTCGAACTAATTTTGAAACAGGATTGCTCCAATCTAGATTTTTAACGCCAAAACGTGGGAAATATTTAGCTCTCAAATGCGGATCCTCAATCTCGTTACGAGCACTAAGCAAGGTTGCGCCTTCATTAGAGCCAAAGATATTTTGAACAGTTAAGTTATATTTGTTTTGAAATGACTCAACCATCCACTCAGACAAGGGAGCTCCGCCGCATCCAATGGACCTCAAGCTGCTAAAATCCTGCTGATCAAGAATCGCAGGATTATTTAAGAGCATATTCATAATTGCTGGAGGTGCGATTGTATAATTGACCTTTTCATTACCAATTTGGGCTAAAAAAACATTTAAATCAAAGGGGTGATGCTGGATGAGCTTACCTTTGCAAAGCAACCAGTTAAATAAAAAACCACCAATGCTCGCCATGTTAATCATTGGAAATGGGTTTAATAGAGTATCGCCCTCTTTCGTCTCTGATACAAAGGCTGCTGCCTTGGCCATGGGCAGCCACAGGTTATGACTTCTTGGAACACCTTTCGGTGTTCCAGTCGTTCCTGACGTCCAGCAAATTGTAAAAATATCATTGGCTGATACTGTATTCTCCTTTGAATATGATTGCTGAACATTGAAAGATTCTTCTGAAGGATGGAAGTCATGCAGATCGATGAAATCATTTACACTGCCCAGCGAAAACTTGATCTCATTATTTACAAAAACTGAGGAGAATTGTTCAGCATGCTTAGTTCCATTAAAAGTTTGAATGCTGATAAAAGCTTTCGGGTCTGTCTCGTTGATGATACTGTTAATTTCATAGGCGCCATATTGCATTGGAATAGGAGAACAAATGATTCCAAGTTTTGATAATGCTAAATAAATCATGGGTAATTCAACAACATTTGGTAATTGAACAATAACAATATCGTCTCTTTTCAAGCCATATTCATAAAAAACACTTGCGTACTTCTCAACGGTTTCATGTATCTGGTAAAAGGTTAATCTTTTGGGTAAATCTCCTGTAATATTAAATCGGTTTTCTGGGTCAACAAGCCCTTCTTGGTCTTTGCATTCAGCCAAAGCATCTTCGAACAAAGAATAAAGGGTGTCATTCCCCCACCAGCCTCTACTAGTAAAATCTTGAATCCTATTTTTTGCAGTAAGTATCATTTTTTGATTATCTAAGTTTGTAATTCTTAACTTTAACTTACTACAATAAATATAAAGTCGCCAGAATATTAAATTTTCTATCAAAAAAAATTCAATCTAAGTTCCTTTGGTATGATTAATTTATAAATGACAAACAATCCAAAATGACTCGCAACCTTCATTATGTATAACAACGTATCTATGAATGCTATTACCCATATTTAGATATTAAATTTATTGCCCAACCTATAACTTTAGGATTATTTTTACAATCTAGAACGGCTTCTTGCCAATGACCAGTATTTGTATTCACTAAAAAATTATTTTTATCCGTCAAAAAACGTCTATTTATAAAAAGTCCTTCTTTATCATTGAAAGACTGCTTAAAGTATTTTTTTGGTAGTTTCCACATAGACTTTGTATGTTGAGATGAACTTAAAATTAAATCTTCTACGGAATTCTTGAATAGACCATGCCCCTTCAAACCAGTTGTTTTTTTTCCTATAGTTAAATTCTTACTACCAATATAAAGGGTATTGTTTCTATATCTTGAAATATCGCCATAACCATGCGGGTGTTTAATATTCCTAGAATCTAAATATTTTTTTATATCTTCACCCCCTTTGACCATTTCTGATATTTGTAACCAACCAAAAATCTGATGTGATTCTCTTCCTTTAGATGCATATTGTTTGAACCATCCAAAGAATAAGAACAAATCACCCAAATCTACTCCACTGTTCCTTAATTCTCCTTGAGCATTACCTGCTTGACCAAATATTCCTATTTCATCATTTAATGCTGGATCGTAATGACAAAAATCACTTTCATTTACTTTTTTCACAGATGCTTCTCTAAGGGCTTCACTACCCGTTATTCCATTAAAGTAAAGATCTTCATATTTGGTTGGTGATTCTTCTCTTTGAGGAATAGGTAAAGAGAAAATCCTATCATCAATAAAAATTGGAGAGGCTTTTCCCCCTGCAGATGAATCAAAACCTTTTCTACTTAGAATAACTCTTCTCATCTACAAAAGATTTACTGCATCATCAAATGCAGCTTGAATTGAAACTTCTTGTTCTTTTTCTCTAGACACACTTACATTCTAGCTTAGTGAAGGTTATGCTTCATTAAATGGAGAGGATATTAGAAGTTTTTAGTGGCAAAAATGTAGATTACATAACTTTTATTTCTAGTTTGGCGATTGTAGTTAGTATTGCTTTCTTTATCTTGTACGATGCTGAAACTGCAAAAACAATAATAGGAATTTCTTACGACAACATAGTCAACATATTCGGACCGGTCTACCTTATTCTTACTATCTTTTCTTTTTTTTTCTTACTCTACCTTTGTTTTTCTAGGCACGGGAATTACAGACTAGGAGGACAAAATCAAATTGCTGAATTTTCTTATTTTAGCTGGATAGGTATGCTTTTTTGTTCTGGGATAGGTGGTGGCTTGGTTTATTGGTCTGGAGTTGAATGGGCTTATTATGTAGACATTCCTCCTTTCGGTATTGAACCAGGTTCAAAAGAATCTTTTGCTCTAGCCACAGCCTACGGATTATTTCATTGGGGAATAAGTGCTTGGGCTATATATGGCATACCCGCAATTGCTCTTTCGATTGCCTTCTACAAATATCAATTAAATACACTCAGACTAAGTTCTAGTCTAAGAGGTTTAGGTTTTAAAAATGTAGAAGAATCTCTAGGTGGTCGATTAGTTGATCTAATATTTGTAATTACAACAGTAGGTGCTGCAGGAGGAACTATTGGATCATACATACCCATGTTGAGTTCCGGTTTTTCTGATATTTTAAATATAGAAAATAATTTGTTATTAGATCTCCAAGTGCTGACTTTATGTGTAGGTTTGTTTGGTTTCAGTGTTTATTCTGGTTTAACAAAAGGTATTAAAAGATTAAGCGACTTGAATCTAATACTGGCCATACTTTTCCTAATTATTGTTCTATCTATAGGACCTACATTTGAGATAGTTAGAAATTCGTTTGATGGGCTTGTTTATACCGTTAAGTATTTTTGGGATATGAGTACTCTGGGTATCTTAGAAAAATCAGATTTTGCTGAGTCTTGGACAATCTTTTATTGGGCTTGGTGGGTTGCATTTGGGCCGCTAGTAGCCTTATTCATTGCTAGAATATCTAAAGGTAGAACGATTAGAGAATTAATACTTGGAATGCTAATATTTGGTTCCTTAGGCACTTGGTTATTTTATATGATCTTAGGAGGCTATTCTATGAGTCTTGAGCAAACAGGAGCTCTAGGTGTTATAGATTCTTTAAAAGAACAAGGTCACGCAGAAACCGCTATCAGCATTGTCCACACCATGCCTTTTGATACAATTATGTTAGTTCTTTTTTGCGCTATCACAATAATATTCGTTACAACTTCTTATGACTCAATGTCCTTTGTAATTGCTTACCATGTTCAGAGAAATTCTGACCAACATAAAGATCCTGAAAAAGAATTAAGACTATTTTGGGCTATTGTTTTAGGGATACTGCCAGCAGCACTTGTCCTCTACTCAGATCATTCAGTTGCAACAGACTTAATTTTAATAACCTCTTTGCCTTTAATATTCATTTATCCTTTGATGGCTTTGGCTATATTTAAGAATTTAAACCAAAAATAATTGTGAACAAGCTCTTCTTTCCATATTAAATATATAGAATTATACTATTGATTCCTCCTTGATTTAAACTACATCTCTAAAATTTACATCAATAATTTAATGAAAATATTCTCTATAAAATCAGTGCCTGTAACCCATTGGAGTTCAGAGAAACCTCTAAATTTTAGACCTTCATTTTTAACAATTTTCATTCTCTGTATTGGCTTAACTTTATTTGGATTGGGAGAATCCTTACTAATTACCTCTGGTGCAGGGAATAGTCCATGGACAGTATTAGCTCATGGCCTATCAATCGCATCTGGATTAAGTATTGGTGCTCTAACTTTTATCATCAGTGTGCTTGTCTTAATATTATGGATTCCATTAAAACAATCTCCTGGCATGGGAACTTTATTGAATGTCATTATTATTGCTGCTGTGATTGAGTGGTCCTTGCCATATCTTCCTCATCCAAAGCATCTTGAATTTCAGTTATTACAAGCTGTCTGCGGTATTATTTTAGTAGGTTTTGCTACTGGGCTCTACTTGATCGCTAATCTAGGTCCAGGACCTCGTGATGGTCTAATGACTGGCTTACAAAGAGTGACTGGTCAACCCATTGCTTGGGTAAGAACATTAATTGAAATAGGGGTAGTAAGTGTAGGATGGACATTAGGAGGAAGTCTTGGCCTAGGAACTCTTCTATTTGCCCTTGGAATTGGTTCTGCAGTTTCTCTTGGGTTATTTTGTGTTGAAGTTATATCTAAAAGGTAGATTCTATGCAAAAAAAGCTCGTCCCTACTCCCACTCAATAAGATATTAGAGTTTCAACGTTATACCCATCTTCTTTGATGCGCTGACTTCCTCCTAAATCAGGAAGATCAATAACACTTAAAACTAAAATATTCGATTTTTTGACATTAAAATTTTCTGTTAACAATTCAGAACAGGCTATTGCAGTTCCACCTGTTGCAACTAAATCATCAACTATAACTATTCTCTCAGTGCTTTTAATACTAGTATTTTTCTGAATTTCTATTGAAGTACTTCCATATTCAAGATCAAATTCTTTTTTATAAGTATCATTAGGTAACTTTCCGGGTTTTCTTGCTAGAACAAATGGAAGTGAAAGATCGTGAGATATAGATCCAGCAAATATAAATCCTCTACTCTCAATACTAGCTATTACTGTTGCATTAAATTTAGCAGTTATTCTTGTAAGTTCTTTACAAGTTTTAACAAATGCCTCAGGCGTTTCTATTAAACTTGTAATATCTCTAAACTCAATCCCATTGATAGGGAAATTTTTAACACTCCTAATATACTGTTTAATATTTAATGGATCACTCATTTTTTCCACGCAATGGTAACCCAATTTTAAATCCTTATAAACAAGGGTTTGTAAGCATTAAATTTAAGTTTACAGGTTTGTTAACAAAACAAGTGAAGGAATAATAGGTTAACGTAGCCTCTGGAATATAAGAGGATTCATTTCCTGTAAATGATGCCTTGTTACATTTAACTTCCATTAATTAAAACTATTCATAAATTTTGTGGCATTTTGTCCTTCGTTAAAGATCAAATCTATTATTGAAATTCTATGCTCGAAAGGGACATGTAATTGTTATGTAACTATTTTCATTATCTTAATCATTATTTTTTGATCTATAGAGGGGTGGAAGTATTTCTGCCAAATATTTCATTTCTTCCTCAGCATGGCGCTTTAAATCTTTTGCATTCTGTTGATTAAGAACAAGTACACGAGTTAAAGCTGTATTGCCAATAAAACCTTTTAACGATGAAACAGTTTTGTTGCCTTCACGCTTTGCAACATGTCCTAACCAAAATCTAGATCTCATCTCTGCTCCATCTAATGTATTCCTAACGACATGACACATTTTTGCAATATTCAATGCTTCATCAAGTAAACCTACTTTTGCGCATATAACAAATGTATCTTCATCATTAGCATCATAGCCAAAGAATTCAGAAGAATTAACAAATTGTATTCTAAGCTTTGATAAATCCCCTCCAATATATTCATGCGCTAAATGACTGGCTCCTTTAATTTTTCCTGGTTCTTTATTTTCCCAATCCATCCATACATGATCTTTGGGATGCCACCAATTATAATGTTCTGTTGTCTGAAGAAAATCAGAGAACCACCAACGAACCATGTCTGCCTTTACCTCAGGCATTGGAGTTCTCACAGCAACTAGATAAGTTGCATCAGGCAATCTTCGAACTTCGGTAGCATAAACACCAGTTTCTACGACCAAAGCTTTTTCAGCGTCTATGGTTTGACGGAATGGTAGTAAACCAAAGATTAAAATAATGATTAACAATGCCAAGAAAAAGTTTACACAATATTTCATAACTAAACTCTAATATATATCAGCAATTGAAATTAAAAGCCGATGATGTATTGGTATTTTTTACCCTTCTGTTAATTACTAAAAAGTATAATAGATCAGTCTTCTTCCGCTAACGGAATAACTTTTTCACCAAATTCACTAAGCCTATCCAATCCTCCTTCTCCGGCAAAGAAAAATGCTGGTACCATTATTCGGTCAACCCCTGCGTCCTTCATTTCTTGAACTCCTGCTTCAGGATCAACCATTTGAGCTCCGAAAATTGCATTGATCTTAATGGCTTCTGGATCTCTGCCATTTGATTCACAGGCTTGTTTAACACGAGCAATTAAATCTTTAAGTCGATCAATATTCCCCTCTCCAGGAAAATAACCGTCAGCTATTCTAGCAGCTCGGGCTATTGCTGCATCCGAGTCACCGCCAACAATAATCGGAATATCTCCATTTACCGGTCTTGGGCTGCACGTTACGGCGCCAAAATCAACAAACTCACCATGAAATTCCGCATGAGGTTCCTTCCATAGTGCTCTCATCGCTTCTATATATTCATCATTTCGTGCACCTCTTCGCTCCCATGGCACGCCCAGTGCTTCAAATTCCTCTTTAAGCCATCCTACTCCTAATCCTAGCTCTAAACGCCCCGAAGACAATTGATCCAGAGTCGCTAACTCCTTCGCAAGCACCAAAGGGTTTCTTTGAGGTACTATTAGAATGCAGGTGCCGAGACGGAGATTTGGCGCAGCAGCAGCGGCAAAGCTCAACCACATCAGCGGATCCGGAATAGGGGTATCAGGTTCTGCAGGGATCTTGCCATCTTCCGTGTAAGGATATTTGGAATAAATCTCGTCGGGGATGATGACATGTTCCCCGCACCATAAAGACTCGAAGCTTGCTGCTTCCGCTCTTCCACAAATTTCTAACGTTGTCGCACCATCAATAGCCACACTACTAGCAAAAGCCAAACCCACTTTCATAACTTATCCTCTTTTGTAAATTTATTGATCTCTCTCTATCTTATACTACCTAATCCTATCATAGCCAAAACAGGCAACAACCACCAACTATTCCTACTTAGTTAGTTACCCTACACAAAACCCATATAAAAAGTGGCTTTAGAAGAATTTTTTTTCTTTATTCCTACTCAATAGTTTTATGTAACTTTTGTGTAACTTAATGACCAAAGTTGCTTTTTTGATCGTCTAAATTATAGGCTGGCCGCGTTACTGAGTAGGCCCAATAGAAAAACAGAAACTGGAATGCAAGACGAACATAGAGTAGCACAACAGGGATATCAGGAAATGCCTCAGGCGTAATCGCCATATAAATATTAGCAGGATAAACAGCAACTAGTAGAGCTACCAATCCCCAGCCTGCTATTTTTCGTAGGCGTGGAATCAAGACACAGATACCTCCTAACACCTCAAAAAAGCCACTGATATAAACAGCCTCTGCATGCAATGGAAAAGCTGGAGGCATAATGGACAAATAAAAGTCTGGATTAACAAAATGATCTACTCCCACATTGATAAAAAAAGCTGCCAATCCAAGTAGAACCAGCTTTTTCCACCAACTGGCGGGTAGTTGAAGTGCAGCAGAAAAATTAGATATGGTTGCCATTATTTTATGTCCTATTATTATTTATAATTTCTTTAATTCTTCTTTGATATCTTTCAAAAGTTCTACTGTTTCTTATTGTCTTGTTACAAAAAAGAACAACGGATAAAGTCCTATAGTAATTATTGTAAAAAAAAGATTTAAATAACTTTTTCATATTTTTTCAAGTCTGACTAAACTCCTTTTGTATACCAAATAGGAGAAGTCCAAGCTCTTTCTTGAATGGTTGACTGCAAGTCAGACCTAGGTTTTTCACCATTTCTAATAGCATCCCAAGTTGACCATCTACAGACAGGGTTTTCAAGAACCCTAACGTAGTAAAAAGCTTCCTGACCAGCTCTGAAATCAGGATCTCTCCAGAGACTTTTAAGTTCGCTTGCTCCTACATCTTTGTCATACGAACAATCATTAAGATTTACACGAGCTCCATTATCCGGACAACGATGAGTTTGTGAATTTACTTTAAGGCCATCAGAACAAGATACGTCATAGACTTTCTCTTGATGCTTGCCATTCTCTAACCACCCTTTTATAACTTGTGCTCGTTGCAGAGGCGCGCCTAGAGCATCAGCAAGAGCCCAAACCAAGAAGGAGGGCTCATTCTTATCCTGAGCTAATAATGTTCCACCCATAGGTGTAGCGTTTACATACGATTCGCTGATAAGATTTGAACTATTTAGTTTTGCTTTAGTTATTTCATAACCTGCAAAAAAACGAACTTTAATTCTAGGACCACTGGTTGCAAAAGTTTCCTTGCGTCGCAAAGCATCATAAATCGCCTCGCGAGTATTTTCTTCAGCCCATACTCCAGCCAAACCAGAAGCTGACCAACTAATAAGACGAGAGCTAGCAGCCATATAATCATTTCCATCAACCTCTTTAATGAAATCGGGTTTGACCAATTTCATGATAGTGCCGTAAAAGGTATTGAAAGGAACAGATCCTCGTAATTGGGGGGTGCCATCTAGAAGACCAATTTTAGAGAAATATACTTTTTCATTCTCCGAACCGCCCCCTATGTGAGTATCACTTGAACCGATGAGTCCAAATTTATAAGGATTGGTTAAGCCTTTTTTAGAAAGAGTTAAGCCTCTCAGGTAAGCATCCCGGATATAGCTACCTTCTTTTCCACGGTCTAAAATCTCTAATTCAAAATTTGCCCACTCGTCATTTTTTGATAACAAGGGGTGGGTTTCAGAAGTGCCTTTTACCTGTGTGATTTCTGCTAATGGCTCATTGATAGAACGCTTTTGAGTATAATCTTGGTCCATTTCAATCCCGTTAAAATCATTTAACATAAACATATTTCCGCCTGAAAGGTTTGAATTATGTGGTATGGCTAAGCTTTCAACACCTTCATCTCTTAGTCTATCCATCCAATCCCATAGCTTTTCTGGATCCCGGCTATCTAATCGAGAAAAAAGCAAAATAGGCAAATTATTGGTGTCGCGAAATATGACATTACGGTGTAAACTGTTGAATTGTGGGACCCCTCCAGATGTGTATTCATAGCCTGCAAAAGTAGTAAAAGTGCCAGGGACGTATGCCTTGTCTGCTGCTTCAACAGTATCCTTCCATGCAGTTTTGCTAATTTTATCTAACACAGATTTATTAAGTTCACCTCCATCTATTTCCAAGGCTGCAGCAACTTTTTTTGCCCATTCTCTAAAAAGGCCGTTTCTTTTTAATATGTCTAATATTCCATTATTTCCTGGAGCATTCAGATTGTGCATAGGTTTATTAAATTCGTAACGCGAGAATTCAGATGTTGTATCAGCGCCTGCTTTAAGGGCACCCAAAAAAGTCGCATGATCAGTAACAGCATAAAAATCAAGGGGACGGGTTAGTTGTATTTGATATCCAGTTGGATGTGGAATTGCTTGCCCCCGGGCATACCTATATGCATCAGCAGGAGAGCTAATTGTACCAAAAGTGTATGCATCAAAAGAATTAGCGGTATGGACATGCAAATCTCCAAAATATGCATTCTTGTTCGGATTAGGTGCGGGTCTAGGTTGAATTTGGATACCTTGAATTGGCTTATCTACAGAGGACGGTTTAACAATCTCTGACTCTGTGGACTTATCCAAATCTGAACAAGCCGAAAATATCAGAATAATGGATATAAAAAAAATGTTTTGAGCTTTCATAATTAACTCTACCTTAATAATAGAATGTTACTGTAATGATATCAGCTTAATTTTATTTAGATGAACCAGTTTCTATAATTCGAATATAAGCCTTTATACCTTCTATGAAATCTTTACTCTTTATTTTCTCATTTGTTCCATGAAATCCAGCAAACTCTTCATTTGAAAGAGGAAATGGATTAAATCTATAAGAATCATCAGCTACTTTTCCGTAATGTCGAGAATCAGAACCAGCTATCATGAGACCGGGCACTACTACAACGTCTCCAAAAATTTCTTGAACTGACTTTTCGATCACTTTATAACCTCTAGATTCCCAGCTAGACACTTCGCTAGCGGGCCTTCCGGAATATGGCATGGCTCTAACTTCAACGTTCTCACTCTCTACCAAGTCACGAACATGCTCAAAAACATCCTCTACAGAATTTCTAGGGTGTATTCTAAAATTGACAGTGCCGATTGCTTCAATTGGCAAGACATTTGTCTTAATACTTGCTGAAAGCATTGTTGGCGCAGTTGTGGTTCTCAACATTGCATTAGTTGCAGGTATCCTTGATAGATAAGAGTCAATCAATCCTCCAAAAAGCCAACGATTTGCAAAAGCTACTTTATATATAAAGGGCATGTGCTTACTCATCTCATCAAACATTTCTAGGCTTAACCCTTCTAATCTTCCTGGCATTCTGTTGTCTTCAAGCCTTGCAAGCGCCTTAGACAAGTGACCTACTGCAGACTTAGAAGTTGGCATAGAAGAATGGCCTCCTTGAGCCTTTCCAACAACCTGCATTGTGACACTCCCCTTTTCTGCTACATTGATCGCAGCAACTAGCTTGTCTACATTGGGAATGAAACCCCCGAGCAGAAAAGAGCCTTCATCTAAAGACCACTCGAGTTGAATTCCGTTATCAGATAAATATTGAGCTACTAAAGCAGCTCCATTAACTCCTCCTATCTCCTCATCATGCCCAAAACTTAGATATAAAGTTCTGGAAGGTTGAAAACCAGTTTCCATAAGGTAAGTAACAGCCTCCAAGATTCCAATAACTCCGCTCTTATCATCCAAGGCACCTCTTCCCCATATATATTCGGAATCTACTTTTCCTGAAAAGGGCAGTTCTTTCCATTTATCTTCAGTTCCCGGAATAACTGGCACAACATCATAATGTCCAGTCAGAAGGATAGGTTTTAAGCTAGTATCCTGACCTTCCCACTTAAATAAGAGCGTTTCATTAAATGTTTTAAGGGAAGTGTTTTTTACTACTAACTTATAATTGGTTTTTAACCAGCTTATAAACCTTTCAAATTCTTCGAAATTCTTTTTTGAAGCTTGTTGATTTGAGATAGTTTTAAATTCTATAGACTGAGATAGATGAGTTATTGCTCTTTCTTCATTAATAGCGAAACTTATTAGTGCTAGTTTTTGGTCTACTGAAGAGTTGTGTGTAAGCGCATTAACTAATACCAAAGCGAATAAAACAAAAACCGTAATAAAAATAGTTTTAATGATTGCTTTCATGTTCAAGCGCTCCTTTTAATTTGCTTCACCAGTCATCAATCTTCAGGATATAAGTGGAATTATTCTTACTTTCCATATCTCTTCTTCATTCCTACTCAATAGTTACACAACTTGAAACCCTTATAGAACAGGAGTTACAGAGATTTTTATTTAACCTTGTCATATTCTTGTCACAACATATATGTGCTTTTACTATCATATTCAATATTTTAACCCATTTTGTGACAAGATTTGTCTCTATAAAATTTCTCTAATCATAGGTACCCTGTAAAATATGGCAATTGATTAACCCTGATTAGTGTTTAGAATTGAATGGTATATCGACAAATGAAAAACGTTCAAAATTACGACTATATAGTTGTCGGTGCTGGTTCAGCCGGAGCAATTGTCGCCTCAAGACTTAGTGAAGAACCAAATTGTAACGTATTGCTGCTTGAGTATGGTGGTAGTGATCGCAGTATATTTCTGCGCATGCCATCAGCTTTGGGAATTCCCATGAACACCCAAAAGTACAACTGGGGTTTTGAGTCTGTTTCCGAGCCCTATCTAAATAACCGTCGCATGAACTGCCCTCGCGGTAAAGTACTCGGAGGATCATCCTCTATTAATGGAATGGTTTATGTTAGAGGAAATCCATTGGATTATAACGAATGGGAATCTCACGGAGCTGATGGCTGGAATTATCAGAACTGCTTACCCTATTTTAAAAAACTAGAGAATCATCAATGTATTACCAGCGAATATACAGGCTCTGATGGGCCAGTTGCTATAAGTGGCGGAAATAATATGCGTAACCCTTTATATCGTGCATTTATTGACGCTGGTATCGAGGCTGGTTATAGCAAAACACCTGATTACAACGGTCATCGACAAGAAGGCTTCGGACAGAAGTTTATGAATGTTGACAAAGGAGTTCGAGCATCTAGTAGCTATGCCTATTTAAAGGACGTTAATAAACGACCTAATTTAACTGTTATAAAACATGCATTAGTTACACGCATACTATTTGATGATAAAACCGCAACCGGTGTTACCTGCGAAATTAGAGGTCAGATAAAGCGTTTTAATGCGCATCAAGAAGTTATTCTCTCTGCAGGCTCAATTGGAACGCCCCAACTGCTTCAGGTCTCTGGCGTAGGCCCAAGAGAGGTATTGAAGGCAGCATCAATAGATAAGATTCATGAATTACCCGGCGTTGGTCAAAATTTACAGGATCATCTTGAATTTAACTTTCAATATCGCTGCAAACAGCCTATCACTCTCAACAGTGAACTAAACGTGTTTAAAAAAGCACTAATTGGCATAAGATGGCTTGTGTTTAAAACTGGTTTAGGTCGTACTAATCATTTTGAATCCTGTGCGTTTATAAGATCAAGGCCCGGTGTTAAGTGGCCGGATATTCAATATCACTTTTTGCCAGGGGCTATTAGTTATGATGGTACCGTAGCGTTCACAGGACATGGATTCCAAGTCCATGCAGGACATAATAAGCCGACCAGTCGTGGTCATATTCGGGTACTTTCTAAGGACATTAAACAACATCCTGAGATTCTATTTAACTACCTTCAAACAGAAGAAGATAAACAAGGATTCCGAGATTGCGTGCGCCTAACGCGAGAGATTATGGCCCAACCTGCAATGGATGATTATCGAGGTGAAGTTATTCAACCTACAGATGATGTACAAAGTAACGAACAGATTGATGCCTTTATTAGAGACTCAGTAGACAGTGCCTATCATCCTTCTTGTTCCTGCAAAATGGGCGTCGACACCATGGCAGTTGTAGACCCAGACCTTAAAGTACATGGCCTTTCAAATCTGCGTATTGTTGACTCGTCGGTTTTCCCAACTATACCCAACGGAAATCTAAATGCGCCAACAATGATGCTTGCTGAGCGTGGAGCCGATTTAATCAAAGGCAAAACTATTCAACCCACTGAACCTGTGGATTTTTATATCAATAAGTACTGGAAAGAGAGTCAAAAGTAGGGCGTAAATGACCCGATAAGTATTAAGAAACTAAAAAAACAAGGTGAGAGAACTAAAAACAGTATCAGAAGTAATTGAAAGTTTTTCAAGAGAAGAGATCCTTCCTCCTTTTTCTATTAAATTAGAATCTATATCCTTAGGATATGAATGTGGTTACTTATGGAAAACCGCTCCTTGTATACCGACTCAATAGTTACGTAATTTTAAATCTTTATAAATTGGAAATTTTACTAAGTACTGTTCCGGCTATCTTATCTTGAACTCTTATTACCCTTCTCAAAGCTTTCAAAACAGTGGGCTCCTGTACTTCGTTGCTAAATTCCTTTTTATTCAAAAGATGCTTATACCATTGTAGAACTTTTGGATGTAACTTCTTAAAAGGATAACCAGAAAGAAAAAGCCTATGGGTATAAATAAACCAAGCTATATCAAGTAAAGATATTTGCGTACCTAAAAGATATGATTGTCTAGTTAAATCAGATTCAAAACCATCATAAATTTTTTTAAACTTAGAAACAGACTGGATAACTGATTCATCTGTGATTCCCTCTTCGTTAAAGTCTTTATAAAACTTCAATTGCTTAGTCTTATGGTTGTCTTCCTTTCCTTGTATAGTCCCTGAATCATCTTCTAATTTCTTCATCGAGCTAGCTTTCTTTTTTATTTTTCCGCCCCCAAAAAGAAAACGAAAACTAATGTTCCTAATATCAATATGAAGATCATCTTCTTCAGTAAGTAATGTTGATATTGACTCTATGGACTCATTGGGGATTAGAGAGTGTTCAGGGAATTTCTTTTCTAAATACTGGAGTATGTCGTTACTTTCAATATGGACTTCACCTTCGTCCACAAGCACAGGAACCAAAGCTCTTGGATTAATACCTAAAAACCAGTCTGAGTAATTTTCATCTGTAGTTAAATTTACTGAATGAGAAACCCAATCTATGCCCTTCAAATTTAAAAATATCCTCGTTTTTTGTGAGCAAGAAGAGCCACTAAAGTGAAGTAGATGAATGCCTTTCCACTCTAGAACTTCTTTAGTTCGGATTTCATCTCTATGTAACTGCGTCATCTCATTCCCACTCAATAGTAGACATGAAAAAAACCCCAGTTTTTATAAGGATTTGAGAGGTGTATTTTACTAGTGTGTAGTAAAGAGGTATTTTTCAATTTGTTCCCTTCCATCATTATCAATAACTTACCATGTTCTAACTACACAGTGTGTAGTGAATTTACATTTATACGCTTGCTAAGCTAGAATTCCTTCATGAACCTGCTAAATGACAAGAGTCTTAAATGGAAGCGCTACACTGAGGGGGAAGATTTTGATTACCCCATAGACTACTCAGACGCTATTCTAGATGCGAGAGAAGACGGGCGCTTGGAGATATTAGTTAAGTGGGAGCCAAATTGTTATTGTCATTTTCATAGGCATACTGCTGAAATAAGTTCTTTGGTTCTAGAAGGCGAGCTTCATGTCACTGATATCGATATTGAAACAGGAAAAGAGCTTGGTAAGCGAGTAAGAGTTGTGGGAGATTTTGTACATAAAGAACCAGGTGATGTGCACATGGAACAAGGAGGAGCAAACGGAGCGCTGGTTCTATTTAATATCTATGCTCCTAAAGGTGAAGGCAAACTAGTGGAATCTTTGAAAAAAGATGGAAGCATAATTAGCGTTTCAACCATGGAAAGAATTTTTAGAAAACGTAAACAATAAATTCTAACCCCTAAACCGAAGACATCCTTAAGCTCAGCCCCTTATATCAAATTTCCTTAACCCCTAGAGATAATAAGCCCCTCGACTTAGATGATATTAAAACTATTCTCAGTGAAGTAAAAAAATATAGATCATTTTAAATTTTATAGTTTTATACACGCTTATTTTTTCAGTGTATGATTTATTGCATGAACTGGTACAGAATCAAAACTTCTTTTGTAGGATTAAAAAGGCTGGCAACTTTATCAGCTGAAGATAAACAAGGCTGTATTGATGCTTATAAGTTTTTTCAAAGCATGCAAGCAGGAGAGGAAACTAAAACCGAGGATGAGACAAAAGCGGTTGCTGCATATTATAAAGTTTTAAATAATATGCTGTCTGTTTTTGATTTAGAGAAGCTATACATTCCGCCTCAGTTCAATGATTCTAAAGGCCTATATGACAATCAACTTATCTGTGAACAGGCCTTACTTCAGGAATTAAATCTTCGTGATTCAAAATCATCGCATCTTTTAGATATGGGCTGTGGCAGAGGTCGAATAGCACATTATCTTGCAACTTTATCAGGCGGAAAAGTATCTGGTTACAATATTGACCCTAATCAAATAGAAAATGCTATTGACTGGGCTGCAGAAACAAATATGAGTGACAGACTTGATTTTAAAGTTGGAGATCATCATGAGCCTTTGGATTATGACTCAGAGTCATTTGATGGTTGTTTTTCAGTGCAAGCTGTCTGGCCTTTTTTTAAGAAAGAAGAGCTTGATGATTGCGCTAGAGAAATGTATCGAGTGTTGAAACCCGGCTCTAGATATGCCTGTTCAGAATATTTACTTTCACCATATTTTGACTGGAAGAACCAAGAGCATGTTGCTTTGCATAAAATATACTTGCCAACCCTAGCAGCTACACAGTCAATGTATCCGGCAGACGTTTGCGCTGCCTTAGAAAGAGCAGGGTTTAAAATTCTTACTTCTGCGCCTTCAAAAAAACCAGCTTGGCCAATCTGCGAACAAAAAAGAAATCTAATTTTTGGAATCAGGAAGGTTATTCGACTACTCGAGAAAATTAGAATTGTACCTCCCTGGGTTGAAGAATCCCTTGAATTACTGCAAACAGGTGGACAAGCATGGACAGATGCTGAAAAAGCTAAAATTGCAGATTTAAATTGGAGGATTGTGGCTGAAAAGCCCGCAGTTTAATTTAAAGAATTTAATTTTAGATCATTCCCACTCAATAGTAGCCTAATCTGGAAGTCTTATAAATAGTGGGTTTCAGAGACATTTTTTTAACTTTGTAACTTTTTTGTAACTCTTTTCCATTCATAAGTAATATCGGCAAGCTGTTCTTTGCTACTCGCCCAGTCATTGCCTTCTACACCAGCAAACCCGACTCTTACGATTACGAAATCATGAAACTCATAAAATTGTTGAGCTCCTTTATTCAATTGAAAAGTGCTCAATGTTAAAAACTCTTCTTCCGCTTTAGCTTGGTTTATAAAACGAGAACCCAATCCTTTTCTTTGATACTCAACATGGATAAAGAGATCTTTTATTGTGTTTTCTTCTTTTGCCATAAAGCCAACAATCTTTTTTTTATTTTTTTCTAGTGCAACTCTTATGATTCTAGGATTATAGGTTTGAAGATAAGCTAGATGTTCCTTTACCACTTCCTCTCTAGTGTCTTCTTCTATGCCCATAGCTTGGGCAAAAGATTTACGCCATAGCTGAACTAGCTCAAGCCCATATTCTTTTCTAAAATCAGTAAAGGCAATTTCTTCTTTCATTCCCACTCAATAAAACGATGCTCTGAAACCCTTGATACAAAGGCATCTAAAAAAAGTTTGTATCTACTTTGTATCAATTTTTTGTTCCTCACCTGCTTTTTTATTTTTGTAATATCCTTGGAAAGCAATATAAGTCTGTATCAAGTTAGCAATAACGAAAGCAAATAAATCTACAAAGATAAAAACTGCTGCTCCTGAAAATCTTGCAATACCAGTAAGAATATAACCATTTAATCTAGTTTCATGCTTAACAGAACTAACCAAATATAAACTCATAATGCTCAGAATTAAAATTACCCATTGTCCGTACTGTAAAAAATTCTCAATCATTATTTACCTCCTTAAATTATTGATTTATATTTTTTTTTGAATTTCTTGCGACGATTGTATTAATAAAATACCTAACCAAACGATACCAATTGCTTAAACCCCAGTTCCAATTATGCAGAAACCTGAAATTTTGTTAATGTTCATTATATTTTTTTACCAGTTATAACTAAGGTACCTGCCCAATCTGTATGTTTGTTTGAGTGCCAACTTTCAATTTCATCTAATCCAGCCATTTCAAAAATCTGAACCCATTCTGATTCTTTCATCATAAGCATTCGAGTACCTACTTTTTCTTGCCAAGAATGGGAATCTGTATTTTCATAATAATGATCTAACCCAACAATTAATCTTCCACCTTTATTAAGCCAAGAATCTGAAATCTTTCGTACAATTTCTGAAGGATCTTCTAAATAATATAATACTTCCATAGAATGAATTACATCGTATTTTTCTGGCGAATTGAAAGAATTTATATTTGCAAGAATATATTCGGCATCACCACCTCTTGATTCAGCATTAGCAATCATCTGCTTAGCACCATCAATACCTACTGCTCGGTAACACAATGTGTTGTTTGAAACTTTATGAACTACCCACCCATTTCCACAACCTAAATCTAAAAAACTAAAGTTTTTTCCAATATCTAATCTTTCTTTTAATGCGAAACTTATCATTTCATCGACAGGTATTGCATGTGTTTTTTCCATACCTCTATCTTTACCTTTCTCAGCCCAATCTCCAAAAACATCTATTGGTTTTCGCATATTTATTCCCACTCAATAGTGGCCTAATTTGAAACCCTAATAGACAGTGGGTTTCAAAGGCATTTTTTTAACTTTGTAACTTCTTTGCAACTCTATACTCATCTCAGCTCTTCATTACACTCTATAAAAACACAATTTTCTAAGTTTTTAGTTGTTTATTTAAAGAGATTGTCGCATCTCTTCACCAATTATTACGAAACCATACTTTTCATAAAAAGATTGGTTGTGTTTTGTAGATTTAAGGAGATAAAGTCCAAATTCTTTACATCTTCTATTCTTGGCTAATCTAAGTGTTTCTTCGATTAATAGTCCGCCTACATTTTTTCCTCGGGCTTCTTGATGAACAACTAATTCCTCTAATTGGCAATATTCTCCGTTATATCTCAATGCAAGATTGTAAGAAATAGACGCCATACCAAGAATTTTTCCATTTTCCTCTGCCACCACTAAGCTACCTCTCTTGTTAGAAATTACTTCATTAAAAGTATTTGAATCAAAAATATTATTTGAATCGGATGTAACTTCAGCCAAAACATCAAGTAGTTCTGAACATTGCTCTTGATCTTCGGATTTAGCAAGTCTTATATTTACACTCATAATCTATTCCCACTCAGTAATTACCTTGTCTAGAAACCCAATAGAATCAATAGTTTTAAGGCTTGTTATTTTTTTATGTAACTTTTGTGTAACTTCTTATCTGCCATAATCTAAATCTTCTCTTTAAAATCCTCTTTGTTTCCAACAACCTTCTATTTTCTTGTTACACAGTGTGTAAATCACACTAAGTATCTTTTGGATGACTATCTCTTCCATCTAAGTATTCAATATTCAAATAGTCTTCAATTTTAATACCTTCGACACACGCAATATTAAATCCGTATTCTGACGGCACTGATCGCCTCTGATGATGAGTGTAAATTCCACATATTGAACAGAAGTAGTGTTTAGCTGCGTGAGTATTAAAAGTGTATTCCTTTAACTTTGATGAACCCTTCACTACTTTTAAGTTGTCGATAGCAACTGAAGCAACTACCGCATTCTTTCTGCTACAAATTGAACAATTACATCTTCGAAGATTTTCAAGTCCATTTGGTAAAATTAGTTCAAGTTCAACTGAACCGCAGTGACATTTTGAAATTACAGTATTCATTTTATTCCCACTCAATAGGTAATATACCCTAAAAGCCTTGATACAAAGGCATCTATAAAAAGTTTGTATCTAGTTTGTACCAATTTATTATATCTTTCTTTACTCTAAGTTTTGTTCTACAGAATAAATCATCTTTTTTCCCATACTGATGAAGTCTCTGACTGAATTGCTAGGACATTAGCAATACCATTAGAATTCAATATTAGATCTTCATTTAAAATTCTTGATAAATATGACCAACCTTTCGGGTGCGGATAATTTGAGAGAACGTCAATTTTTTCAAAAAATGATCTATCAAAATCAGCTGAGTCAACTTCATAAGCAAATAGAACATAAATATTCCCATCTTCATCAATAAGCTCATGAACGCGACTACCTGCTGGGTATCTCAAAATGGTATTACGCATAACTTTTGTTTCGACCATTATTCCTGAGAAACTTATATCAACGATATTGCCTTCAAGTGTTTTAGCAATAAGTTTGAATTCATCTCCAGGTATTTCTGGAATGAGATCTAAAAAGCCAGAAATTCCTTCAAAAGAAAGGTGATTCAAAAGCTCGCCATCAGGAAGAATGATCTGTTTTGGGCTTTTTCTCCAGCCCCTAGGCAAGGTTAAATCTTCAAACTGCTCAAAAGTACACTCATTACACTCGTATGCTATATTCGAAAAAAGATTCTCGCCGGTTCTCTTAAGAACTTTAAGAGTAAAACCTTCTTCCGTCGGTTCGGATAAAACTGGTTGAAATAAAAATGTAAGTAAAAGAACTATAGAAAATTTTCTCTTAATCATTACTTTTTCACTCCCACTCAATAGTAACCCAATTTTAAACCCTTATAGCACATAGGTTTTAAGGGCATTGAAAAAATTGTGTAACTTTTGTGTAACTTTTTTTCCATAACTATAGATTCGTAAAAGCATTAGCATAAATAACTTTTGATCTCACATCATTCAAGCAGTTTTTGGTTAGCTCCAACTCCTGAAAATGTTCAACACTATAGTCATTAGGCAAATTTGAAATCTTAAAATCAAATCTTTTGTAGTAATTTGGATCACCTAAAAGAAATAAAGCATCGATATTCAATTCTTTACTCTTTGTTATTGCAGCTCTCATTAGTTGTGAACCTATTCCAGTGGATTGATTTTTAGGAAGCACGGAAAGTGGAGCAACTCCACCACATAATAAATCCGCATCAGGTTCCATTGTAATTTTAGATACCACTATATTACCTAGAATGACATCTGATGATTCAAAGACAAGATTAAACAGTAAATCTTCATCTATAATTAATTGTCTAACCAAATCTGATTCTGATTGATTACCAAAAGCTGAATAAATTAAATTGAAGACTTCCTCTAAATCAGATTCCTTTGTTTCTCTAATCATTCCCACTCAATAGTTAACCTACAAGACTTCCTTCAAAAGCTTTAACTTCCTCAGGGAAAGAACCTGAAAAATTATAAAAATTAAATAGCACCTCGTTTTTACTGTCTTTTATAGACACCAGTCCTTCGCCTTTTTCAACCCCCACCTCTACAGAACAAACATCTTCCCAATTAACATGAATATGTGTATCGCTATCAATGTCTAACCTGTCTTCATCAACCATCTCATTAATAAAGAACTTTCCTTTCATGTCAGCGCTATAACTACCTTTTTTTTCACTTTGAAATAATAGTTCTCCGCATTCAAAAAGCACTTTGAAAAAATCTTTTTGTTTTTGATTTATTATTTTATTCACTTTATTCCCACTCAATAGTTGCTGGCGGCTTGCTGGATATATCGTAAATTACCCTAGAAACTTGAGGAATCTCATTGATAATTCGACTCGAAACTTTCTCTAAGAATTGATGAGTAAATTGATAAGCTTTAGCTGTCATAAAATCTATAGTCTCAACAGCTCTAAGAGCAATAACATATTCATATCTACGAGAGTCCCCTACTACACCAACTGATTTAACAGGCAAAAAGACTGCAAATGCCTGACTTACTTTATGATATAAATTATTCTCGATCAGCTCTTCAATAAAAATATGGTCTGCAAGTTGCAATGTTTGAATATAATCTTTTTTAACTTCACCCAAAATACGAACTCCTAAGCCTGGCCCAGGAAAAGGATGTCTTTCTATCAAAGCACTTGAAAGACCTAATTTTTTACCTACTTTCCTAACCTCGTCTTTGAACAAATCTCTAAGTGGCTCAATAACAGGAAGATTTAAATAGTCTGGAAGACCTCCCACATTATGGTGGGATTTAATGACATGAGCTGTTCCATTGGAATTGCCAGCTGACTCTATAACGTCTGGATAAATTGTTCCCTGTGCTAACCATTTAAT